>Ga0129306_1003451_pt1 | contig 11794 bp, 9 predicted proteins | sample P827metagenome_FD_94438 | JGI IMG/M metagenome (GOLD analysis project Ga0129306, IMG submission 94438) | Capybara group fecal microbial communities from Wisconsin, USA - P827 metagenome | ecosystem: Host-associated > Mammals > Digestive system > Large intestine > Fecal | place: USA: Wisconsin...
CGCCTGAAGCCCCATAACAAAATCACCCTTTACCATAAGATGAGTATCTCTCCAATAGCCTAATTTACCTTTACCTAAGTATTCATCACCTATATTTATACCCCCTATAAATCCAGCTTTCCCATCTATAACTACTATTTTTCTATGATTTCTATAGTTTATTTGAGTATTTATATGCCTTAAAAAGGGAGCTAAAAAATAGGAATATTGAACCACATCTATACCATTCTCCTTAAGCTCTTTTATGTAAGATCTTTTTATGCCTATAGATCCTACCCTATCCATTATAAACCTTATTTCTACGCCTTCCCTTGCTTTTTTTATAAGTATATCTTTTATTTCAGTACCTATATTATCGCTTTTTACTATATAGTATTCTAAATGTATATGATGTTTAGCTTTTAAAAGCTCTTTTTTTAGATATTCAAATTTTTCATTACCATCTTTAAATATCTTTATACTATTATCTCTGAACAAAGGAGATTCGCTATTTTTCGACAATAGTTCTATTAAAGAATGATATTCCTGATTTTTTACTTTTCCCATAGCTTCAAGTACTAATTGTTCTATTTCTATATTAGTAGTATCATGTAATTTATGTTTTTTCCAATTTCGACCTAAAAAAATATATAAAAATAATCCTAAAGGAGGAAATATAAAAAATATAAGTAGCCACGCTATAGTCTTTTCTGGCTTCTTTCTCTCTATTACTATTAATATTATAGATATAATTATATTTATAATAAAAAATAAAGAGAATATGTTCTTAAAGGACACTAAAATCCCCCCTTTAAATCGCATTTACATAAAACTTTTCATATAATAGATATATTATACTATAATAAAATTAAAATTACTATGAATTAAATAAGCATATATTTACATAGATATACTTTATCTATTAATAAGAATTGTTTTATATTGAGTAATTTTTGTTCTTTTTGTATAATTATTTTAAAGAAGAATACTTTATATATTAGGTAGTTTAATTTATACAATAGGATTTAATAAAGCACTCTAATTTTAGAAAATTATTTTTATTTATATATAACTTTACTAAAAACTAAAGTAAAATTTATAAATTATACAAAGTGAGGTAGACTATGAAATCCATAGGTATGCGAAATATTAAAACCGCTCTAGCAGTTACTCTTTCTATATTAATATCGGAATTTTTTAAACTAGATTCTCCTTTTTATGCAGCTATTGCCGCAGTTATTTCCATGCAAAATTCTGTTACAGGTTCCTATAGGGTTGGGAAAAACAGGATGCTAGGTACTGTAACCGGTGCACTTATTGGTCTCACCTTTTCTAGTATTTCACCAAACAACCCTTTTTTATGTGGACTAGGTATTGTAATTATAATTTATATATGCAATTTATTAAAATGGGATAAATCTATAAGTATTGCCTGTATAGTCTTTATAGGTATAATGATAAACCTTACAAATAAAACTCCTTTGTATTATAGTATCCATAGAACTTTAGATACTTTTATAGGTATAATAGTAGCAGTACTTATAAATATGTTTATAAAGCCCCCAGCCTATGAAAAACAAATAATAGTTGGATGTAAAACTATAGTAAAACATTTTTCAAAAATACCCACAGAAAAAATCTATTTTCATCATAAAGTAGATATAAAAAAGCTTAAAAATCAAATAAATAATTTAGAGAATAATTTTAATGCTTATAAAAAGGAAATATTGAAAACTAAAAATTTAGATGAAGATTATATAGATGTTTTAATAAAAATATTTAATCAAACCTATACTCATTTATCCTTTATTGATGCTATAAATAATAAATGTGAATTAAATAATAAAAATTACGAAAGATTTAAAAATTTATATCATTTACCAGAAGAACCTCATAAGTATGATGAAAATGATTTAAATGTGGTATATAACTATCATGTATCTAAAATAATATACAATTTGGAAAGCTTAAAGAAAGAATACAAAGAAAGTAAGTTAAAACTAAGTAAATAGGATATAGTTTTTATTCTATAAATAGCTAAAATAATGGAAAGCACTAAGTTTTATGAAAAAAATATAAGCTAACGCCGCTGATACCACGTCCTATGGTAAGCGGCTAAGGACACCTCTTGTCTCCTTTACGCTCATATTTTTTCCATAAAACAAGTGCTTTTCCCCATTATTTTGAATACTTATTTCCATAAAATCTATACCCTATTTGTCAAATATTTACTTTCTTTTATAATTTATTTTACTTAAAAGTGCTTATTTATTTTAATAGATTTTAAAGTTGTTATATTGAACTCTTTACTCTTTTATCTGTCTTTTCGCTCTGTACTTTGCACTCTATTATCTGTACTCTGCAGAAGTTGCCTCGCAACTTCTGCCTAGGTTTGGTCTAAACTTGTTAGCACTTTATCATAAAGGTCCTTTACACAAATTCCATTTTGTAGGTTTTTGCAATTTGTACAACTTTTACTGTTTTCTGCACCTATTACAGATACAAAACCTGCATCTATACTATCATATCCATCACATACATTTGCTACATGCATCATTTGTAGTTCATTCATTTATATTTTCCTCCTATAATGTAGTTGTATTATTACATAAAAAATACTTTTATTTTCTAAGGAATATTAATGATTGAATCTTTAATATCTTATTCTTTTTATTTAAAATCCTATTATATATCTAATTTTTTATATGAGAATATCTAATAGGATTTTAATAATTTTATTTTCCCCTTTGTTTAAATTACTATACGCTTTAATAATTTTATTCCCTTAAAATTTCATTTATATATTCTTTAATAACTTATAATAAGAACTTCACCATCAAAAACATAAATGATTTAAACTCACTTTTTATATTAGCAAGAGATGTTCTTTTTTATATACTCATAACTAAAGCTATTTTGAACATATCTACATAGTAAGTGTTTTCCTTAATACAATAAAAAGAACAATACAATAAAAAGAACCATCATTTTTGACGCTCCTTTTTATATCACATTATTTTTCTTTTCTTGAAATCTTAATATAAGATTTATTTTGTTTTGTATAAAACTTGTTTTTCTTCATATTTTATTACCTTTTGACTTTTTATATTCTTCTCTAAAGATTTTATTATTTCTTTTGTATATAAATTATATCCTTTTTTATTTGGCAATATTCCATCTGTAGTTAATGTAATATAATTCTCATTAGAATTTTTAAAAGCCTTTCTCATATCTACTATATTTAAGTTGTAATGATTAGCTATTTTTATTATTGCCTCCGGATAGTTTTTATCTAACCTTATAGAACTTTGTACTATTAAATATAAATCACTTTTAGAGTTATTTTTTATTATTTCCTTTATTAACTCTTCGTATCTTGACGCTAATTTTTCTGTAGGTTCATATCCTATATTATATTCTCCTAAAGTTATAAATATTAAATCATAATTTTTAGTTTCTGCTTGTTTATAATTATCTAAAGCTTCATCTATTTTGCTTTTTTCTTTCCAAATAACTTTTGTATCTACTTTTATTTTATATGTGTCCTCTATATACTTTTTTATATTGTTATGCCATTTATCTTTTTCTTCTACAGAACTACTATTTGCCATATCATCACCAATACTTAGCATAGTTATTTCTTTTTTGTTATTTATCTTTTCATATAAATATAAATTTTCTGGTTCTTTATTATTTTTATTTATTTCTTTATCATCTTTTTTAGAAGATTGTTTATTTTTATTTATAATTTGTACAGATTTATTTACTTTTCTACTGGCATAGTTTTTCTTATCTCTCATGATTCCAACAAGTATTAAGGCTACAAATATTACTATTAAAAAAAATATGGCTATATTATACTTACTGTCTTTCATTATGTTAGCCTCCTAATAAATAGTATATTAAAATAAATTATATACTATTTCGTTTCTTTTTCTTATGTTTTTTTATAAATTCAAATATATAAATTAAAAATAGTCCTATAAATACACCTATAGAATCTATAAGTACATCTCTTACCTTTCCTTCTCTTCCTGGAATAAATAGTTGATGAAATTCATCAGTGCAAGAATATATAACAGTTATAATAGCTGCTTTCATTTGTGAATTTTTATAAAAAGTTTTTTTAAAAGCATAATATAAAAGCATAAACAATATAAAGTATTCTGTTATATGAGCTGCTTTTCTTATTAAAAAATTTAAAAAATTATAATCTATATATTTAAACAAAGTTACATTTCCTTTTCTTAGCACATCTGCTATAAAAAAATTATTTTTATTTGATGAGTCTGCCTGTTGATTTGAAAAAATAAAGATAACTACCATCCAAATAGAGGAGGGTATAAAATATACTAGTTTTTTAGATTTATTCATAATAAAATCTCCTATAAATTATTCAATAATTTACCATACCCATTAGAATAAATATTAGTATTTATGTTAACTCTAAATTCTTTATTGCAACTATCCTTAATATAAATCCTATCTTTGAGTATAATAAATTCTCTAATTATTTCTATATCTCTATAGGTTAAATATATTTTTATACTATGATTAGTATAGCTTAATATATGACATTTAGTTTCATTTTTCATAGAAAAAGAACTTATAAAAGTATTTTGTTCTTCTTCATTTACTATTGGTACATTATGTGCTTTAACACTTCTAAATTGATCTCTCCTTTTTGGCAATGGTGTGTACAGATAAGTACCTGGATCTATAAATAAATCTATCCCTCTTACATTTAATTCAAAAGAAAGTTTATCATTATGTGCATGACCTCCGTTACCATTCTGACCATTATGGCCTGCCATTATTGTTAAATGTATTTCTTTTGACTTAAAAATATATATTCCAAAGTCCGGATAATTTAATAATTTTACACACTCCATCTTTATATTACTGAAACCATATTCTCTAAAATTAATTTCTGTAATTTTAGTAATAGATAATTTTTTTTCTGTATTAAATTCTAATTTTATATTTTTATAAATTTTATCTCCCTTTGATTTACTTCCTTTTGATAAGCTTTCTATAAAAGATTTTTCTAAAGGATAGTCATTAGAAAATTTATTAAAATCCTTATAATCAAATAACCCATCTACTAAAGCAATATATGGTTTAGTATTTAATATATCCTCATCCCAATAAATGTCACTACTATTTGCTTTTTTAATATGCTTATTTAAATTATAATACTTCTTATATGCTTCTTTCCATGTAATAAACTCTCCTGTCGGCGAAAGTTTTATAAATCTACCACTATCATTATCTCCTATCTGTGGTATCCTACCATTAGATTTAATTAAATCTTTTACAAAACAAGCTGAACTAAACAATTTGTGCATATACCAATCAGGGAAAAATTTTTTATTTATAATATCATATTCCTGCTCTTCAACAACTTTTAACCTTTTAATTAATTTGCTATTATATTTATTTAGAGCTTCTTTTTTGTCAGTATATAATAAACCATAAATTAATGCTGTAGAATATATCATAAGCTCTCCACTTAATCTATGATAGCTAGTTGAAGCTTCAAAGTTGGTACCATCTTCATGAAACTGGTTTTTAACACACTCTATAATTTCTTGTATTGAAAAAACAAGCCATGCATCTACTTCTTCTGTTCTATTAAGATATGATGATACAAACAAAAGTCCTACTATATCTGAAAAATAATGATTGCCTATAATAGCATCTTTAGACCATTCTAGATTATTAATTATAAAATTACCATGTTCATATGCAGCATTGGACAATATATACTCAAAATTTTCATCTAGAATATTATTTTTATCTAACTGTTTCAAAATATCATAAGCTAATAATATATTAGAAATTCTTATAGCCACATCCATGGTACATGTCCAATTACACCCCATATTAAGAGGATTAGCCACTAAAAAATCTAATACTATATTCTTAAACTCTAACAATATATCCTCTTTATAATCTTCTAATATTATTGCTCCAATAGCTATTTGAGGCAAATGTTGCATTCTAGCCAATTCCCAAGGCACTTTTATATCTACACCTAGATGCTTTCCTATAGGTTGAGATTTATACCATTCCTTACAATTATACCTAAATCCACTTTTAAAATCTAGTTGCCAATCTATAGGTTTATATTTTTGTGAAATAAATCTTTTTATATATTTTGAAAATCCTATATAAGGTTCTGGAACTATATGTTTAACCCAATTATCTTCTTTATCAAAACTCTTAATCTTAAAACTAGGTGTATATAAAAATTCTTCTACACCTAGTGGGCTTGAGTTATAATTTACATTTACCCATCCACTTCCTAATAAGTCAAATTCATGTTTTAAATATTTATCTACTAAATATCTATACTCTACTGTACTTAATTTATCTACTTTATAATCATGTAGATTTATATATTTATAGCTTATTTTCAATTTTTTATTTATGTACCTACTATCATTATTAAGAGTTTTATGTCTTTCTTTTATGTTAATCATTTTGTTAAAGGCTTTTTTATTAACTTTTATTATTAATTTTTTTAAAGTTAGACCCTTGCACTTATTAATATAGTTCTTTATATTCATACAATCACCTATCTAAAGTAAATAATTATGTTCATAGATACAAACCCCTAGTGTTCAAAATTTATATATACTTATTATTTATTGCTTTATGAAATATTTTCTTACTTACTATACTTCCAACAAAAAATCCTAGAACCGTTCCATAGGCAGCTCCACTTGCTCCAAACTTTAATATAAGTACATAATTAAAAGCAATATTAAAACAAGCAGTAACTAAAGAAACATAAAAATTATATTTAACTTGACCTATCCCCAATAAAATTATACCTCTAGTTGCACTTATAGACCAAAAGAACAATCCAACTAGCAATATTCTAAAATAACTTATTGAATTTACATATTTACCTCCAAAAATTATTGGTATAAAAACAGGAATTACGAAAAAACTAATAAAAATCACCGCAAACATTAAACTTATCATTTTTTTATAATATCCATTATAAATTTTAATCACTTTATTTTTGGATTTACAATTTCCAGAAACATATGGAACAATAATCTGATTAAAAGTTGTTGGAATTATCATTAACCCAGTAATTATTAGCTGTGCTGTTCCAAAAAAACCTATTGCAGAATTATCTTTTATTAAATAATTCATAAATAAAATATCTACAAAAGCTAATATTTGACCTATAGAATTTGTAGCAAATGCGTATTTACCAATATTATATATATTCTTAATATATTTTTTAGTAATTGGAATCTTTAAAAATTCTTTTAACTCATCTTTGAATAAGAATAAGAAAATAATAAAACTTATAATTCCTGTTAGTACATACGCAAATATAAATCCACTTAAAGAAAATAAAATTGAAAATAAAATAATAAATAAAACAGATATAACCTTAGTAATAATTTGAACTCTTGACATATCTTTTATTTTCTTTTGTGACTGTAAATAAACTATCCCTAGATCATTTAAAACATTAAATGGAATAATAATAGAATAATATCTTAATGCCACATTAATTATATTATCTGAAGAATAAATTTTGGTAAATGAACATATTATACAAATAGTTAAAACTATCATAGAAGTAATAAAATTAAATTTTATACCATTTATAAAAAGTTTCTTTTTTTGGTTATCATCTATATCCTCAGAACATAACTTTAATATTGCTGTATTTACCCCTAAACCTGCAATAATTGTAGCAATGCCAATGAATGACTGCATTACCTTTATTCTACCTATATCATCCACAGATAAAATTCTAGTTAAAAATATCTGAATACCAAAACCAACTATTTGTAATATTAGATTAGCTGAAAACAAATGAAAAAATCCTATTTTAGAAACCGTATTTAATGTACTTTTTATCTTATTCTTTATACTTAATTGCATTATGTGTTTCCTTTCAAATGGTAGATTAAATATTCAAATCTTTAATTTTTACTACAGGACTTCCTGCATATACTCCACTTGTACAAATATCCTTATTAACTACACTTCCAGCTCCAATAACACAATTATCTGCAATTGAAACTCCCGGTAATATAGTCACATTTGAACCAATAAAAACATTGCTTCCAATTTTTATATCACCGCTTATAACCGTATGAATATCAAGACCAGTTTTTGTTGCTTTATAATAATTACTATAAGCGATTAAACAACACTGCGGTCCAATTGCTACATCGTTCCCAATAATAATATTTGAATTGTTACAATTAACATATCCTCCTGGAGCTATATGAGAATTATTACCAAAGCTTATTTTTCCGTTTTCATTCATTATAAAATTATTATAATATATGCTTACAAAATCCCCTAAATATAAACCCTTATAAAAAAACACTTTTACACTTTTATCTATGTAGGAATTTTTTCCAAAGGCACTGCACCTTATTTTATTCAAGTAATATTTAAATTTATTATCAATCTTACTTATTACTTTCATTTTTTCTCCTTCTTTATTACCATACTATATGATTTTAATAAGTCTAATAATAATTATCAATCTTTAAAAAATTAACTAAATTTGTCGCAGCATACTCGGCATTTTTATTTGATCCAAAATAGTAGCAAAACCAATTACCAACTAGATAACCATTTTCATAAACAACATTATTTTTATACGTATTATTTTTAATAATAGGAATCCTTATTAATGATGGTCTACTATTTTTTTTAATATATATTTGCTTATCATATTCATTACTAAATTCATAATAATGTTTTAATCTTAGATTAATATTATCTTCTAATTTATTTAATTGTACATTCGCAATTTTAGCTAATACATTAGGATACTTTTTTATATAAATACTGTTATTTTCTAAGGTATGTGCTTGGGAATCATAAATTTTATTGTTATTTGCTTCAGAAGGATGTAATGAACTAACAAAATCATTTTTATGTCTCTTTAAAAATATTGGCAAAGTATATTTATTTTTAATCTTTTTTAAATATTGATAATAATAAGCTTTTAAAATATACTGTAAATCCTCATCAGAAGGATAACTTAGTAAATCATAGCTATTTTTAAATTCATACTGTTCATTATTAATTATTAACATTCCTCCAGTATACGTATTTATAGATTTTGAAGCTTGCATACTAAATATACAAAAGTCTTCCTCACTTCCAATAGACTTATTATTATAAAAAGTTCCAAGTGACTGTGCAGCATCTGACATTGTTAATATATTCTTACTTTTACATATTTCTAATAATTGATCATAATCCCGTGAGGCAAGTCCAAATAAATGTTGAATTATTACTAATAATATATTTTCACTATCTTTATCTAAAATATTTTTTAAACTGTCAATACTAACTCCATATGTATCCAATTCTATATCTACAAAAATTGGTTTTAATCCAGCTGCTGTTATTGCATTAACTACTACAGAACATGTAAATGCTGGGACTATTACATACTTTTTATTAGGATGAATCCTCTTTAATTGACATAATAAAAAATATATTCCTGAATGTGCAGTATAAAACATAAAAATTTTATTCATATCTGCTCCTATATATTTACTAATACCTCTTTTAAAAATATTAATATCATCTTCGACATCCTTTAACATATACTTATCTTTGATATAATCATACGCGACTTGCGCTTCATTTTCTCCTATAAAAATGTTATCATAACTATACTTCAATGTTTGTCGTACTTGTTCGTCATTTTTGAAATAATATTTTATTATTTTTGAATTAAATATATGCATGTTTCCTCCCCTCCTAATTTTTCACAACCTTTTTATATGCCGCTAATAGCTTTTCATCATTATGTTCTACCTTACTATACTTAGCTTTTTCCTTATATGCTTCATAATTTTGTATCAATTCCATAGTTTTTTTAATTAAATCATCCATATCTCTTGTTTTAAAAATAACTACACCTTCGGGTCTAGGACATGCATTACTAGTTATACATGGTATTTTCAAATCCATTGCTTCCATTACTGAAACAGAATTTCCATCTGTATTAGTAGGTCTTATAAACAATTGACTTTTTTGTAATATAGGATAAAATTCTTTATTTTTAGATTCAAATATAAATATATTATTTTCAATACCCAATTCTTTTATCTTGTTTTTTAATTTGCAATAATATTTTTTTTCTTCTATACTTTGAATTTCTGCACCTAATAAAGCAAACATTAAACTAGCTTGTATATTTCTTTTACTTAGCTCATATACTAAGTCAATAAGCATGTCCACTCCATATAAATCTTCATCATTATAAAACCTAATCCATCCATTAGCAGCGATTAAAAAATTAGAATTATTAATAAATTCCCATACATTCTGAGGGATACTTTCAAAATCTTCTTTTGTCTCAAAAGGCTTTATATACTCAGGAATAACTTCTATCTTATTTTCATTTACACCAAAAAATACTAAATCTTCTTTAATTTTATTATTGGAACACGTTATATAGTCTATCTTTTTTAAGCTATTATTTAATAATTTCTTTTCTAAATAATTAGATCCTTTAATTTGGTCATGCATACTTTCTCCATGTAATGATAAAATAATCTTTTTATTGAATATTTTATAAAAACCTAATAAAATTCTAATCCTTTTATCTATGGAATGAAAATGTAAAATATCTTCTTTTAAAAAAATCACCTTAAAAATAAACTTTTTATAAGAACCTATAGATATTACTTTTTGTGATATATTATTATATTCTTTAGCATCATTATAAACAATAACATCTATATTTTTATTTTCTAGATATAATTTCATTCTTTTAATGTGAACGGATATACCACCATATGGTGGGGGGTATGGCCCTATGATCGCTATTTTCATTAAATCCCCTTCTCAATCTAATTTTTTAATTTATATTTTGTATTAAAAATCTATGCTTACCAGATTTAGTTTTCTCAATATTATCTACATAATTAACTTTTAACTTTACATCATCACTAAGTTTCTTAGATAATTCCTTAACTATATTCTTTTCATCTTTATCAGAATAGTTATCTTTTTTCGCAATATTTATTGTACAAATTCCAGGCGTGTCTTGATAAAATTGAAATTTAAATACATTGTCAAAAATATCTGAATGCATATTTATAGCTGTTATAGATATCTTGTTACCCTTGGATGTAACTATCATCTCTTGAAGCCATCGACCTTGCACTGAATCTAAAAGTTTATAATTTCTCCTACAATTACACTGCTGTTCCTTTGAGTACATTCCATAATCAGCTGTCCTGTATCTTATAAATGGCATAACATAATTATTGAAACCAGTTCCTACTAATTCACCCATCTTTCGACTTTCTGAAATTATATTATTATTTTCATCTATTAATTCTGTATATCCATACTCTGTAAATATATGATATTTATTAGATTTTTCACATTCACCAGCCAATATACACATTTCACTATGTCCATACCAGCTATACATTCTAGTTTTTAATGTATCTTCTATTAATTCTCTCTGTCCGCTGTATATATTTTCTGAACTTGCTAATACTCCTTTTAAACTATAATTAATTCCATATCCTGTTCTTTTAATAAACTCACATATTATTGTTATAGCTGAAGGATAAGTATGAATATAAGGTATTCTTACTTCATTTATCTTATCTATTATTTTTTTAATATTTTCATCTGTTAAATGATAGGTATCTAATATTAATGCATTTTGTAATTTATCCCAGATCCAAAGTTTATCCTTAGGTAAAACTTGATTTCTTAATATAATTCTTTTAGATTTTCCATATTCAAAGCCAACTCTTTCCCATTGTTTCATCATAAATGCCCA
>Ga0129306_1003452_pt1 | contig 11789 bp, 8 predicted proteins | sample P827metagenome_FD_94438 | JGI IMG/M metagenome (GOLD analysis project Ga0129306, IMG submission 94438) | Capybara group fecal microbial communities from Wisconsin, USA - P827 metagenome | ecosystem: Host-associated > Mammals > Digestive system > Large intestine > Fecal | place: USA: Wisconsin...
CACCTCAACGTTTCTTTGCGCGACAGTGAGGGGCGGAATCTGCTCAAACCTACAAGCAATCCGCGGCGTAACATCCAGTTTTTGTCGTTTATAGCCTCGTTCCTTATGGGGGTTGCCCGTCACGGCGGCTTGCTGCGCGCTTGTGTTGCTTCGCCCGGCAATGTTCATCGCCTGGGGGGCAACGAGGCGCCACCCGCTGTTATGAGTGTCTTCGTTGGCGCACTTCTCGATCACGCGATGTCGAACATCGCAAAAGGCATGACTGAAGATATTTCCGCCAAAGGGCAGCTTGACCTCGGGCTCGACCGTCTGCCGACCGTCTTTCGGGATATGAGTGACCGCAACAGGACATCGCCTATAGCCTTTACCGGCAACAAATGGGAATTCCGGGCCGTTGGAGCGCCGCAGGCGATCGGGGGGCCTTTGACGATATTGCTGGCGATCTGGGCCGACGGGATCGATCGATTCAGCACGGCGCTAGAAGCTCGCGTCGTTGCCGGAATAGATGTAGCAGACGCGGCACTTGCTGTTATTAAGGACGCGTGGGAAGAATCCGAAGCCGTTCGTTTTGAGGGCAATGGTTATGACGCCTCGTGGATCGAAGAGGCCAAACGCCGCGGTCTGCCGGTGTGTAAAAATACGATTGAAGCGCTTGATCAGTATCTTGTCAAAGATCACCGGGAGATGTTGACTGGGCTCGGCATTATGGGAGAACGCGAGATCGAGGCGTATCATGAGGTTCGCCTTGAGCAATATTGTGAGACGGTCGAGACTGAACTGGGCGTTTTGCGCGGCATGATGTACGATGGTGTTCTGCCTGCAATCAGCAAGCAGCTTGCACGCGAGGCACAAGCGCTTTCCGGTCTTCCTGACAGCGTCAAAGACGCACTGTCTTCCTGGCATAGGAACATCTCCAGGATCGCTGAGATCAAGTGCGCTATCTTGCAAAAACTCGAAAAACTTGACGAGATTGTCGTATCTCTCAAGGGGAAAACGACGCGAGAAGTTGCTGCGATCCTCGTAGGTGATGGGACTGCGGTAATGAATGACATACGTGCGCTTTGCGATGAGGTGGAAGGATACATAGCTGCCGAATTCTGGCCTTATCCCAGTTACACAGAGTTGTTCAAGATCGATGATTTTTAACTAAATTTCTCTGTTCATTACAATTCTAAGCGCATGCAAATAGCGCCCGTACTGCCGATTTATTTCGGTATGTACGGGCGCTTTTATTTAAGGAGACGCTGATTAATTCGCTCACGCCCTGCCGGGCCTTTCGCCGCCTGACTGCGTCGAAGCTCACCCTAAAGGACTAGCTTCGCGTCGTCACCATAGCTCCGCTATGCCTCTTCGCTTCTCCTTGCCAAACGACGAAATACCTCAGCAGGTCATCGGGCTCATTGAGTCAGTGTCTCCTTAGAGAACGGCGATCAGAGCTATCAGCTTAAAATACAGTTTGCTCAAAAACGCCTTAATGGGCTTAGACTGAATCCTCGCGGTAATGCACTCCAAGGCTTTGTTTGCGGACCAGAGCGGCCTGTGCGCAGGCCCTGGCCGTAGATATAAGCCCCGGCATTTCCAAAGCCGCTAACAGATCTGCGGAGGAAGATACACAGTAAGGACGGTTCTCAAATTCATCTAAAAACATGAGTGCTTCATTTAATCCCAGTTCGTTGCGGATCGGACCAAGACATTTCCACATCATGTTTTGAAGCTCTTGTCGCAGTGTCTGAGGCGGTGCACCTTTATTGGGGAATGTAGGTGCAGGCGTATCCTGAATGGAAAAAACTCCTGTTTGGGGCGTCTCAATTGCGGCATTCTGTCCGGCGCGCAGGCCAAAAGTGACGATGTTGGCCAGTGCGTTGCCGCCGATACGGTTGGCGCCGTCTGCTCCCCCTGTCACTTCACCGCAGGCATATAAACCTGAAATACTCGTATGACAGTTTTCATCGATCACGATGCCGCCGCAAAAATAATGTTGCAACGGCTCAACACGCACTGGACCCTTTACCCCTTTGAGCCGGGCCGGATGGATCACGAGGGCGCGCAAAAATCGCTTATCTTCCCAAACAGAGGCGGGGAGAGATTCAAAGTGCAAAAAGGCTCCGCCGTTTTGATCAGCTTCAGCTATTGCCACTGCTGCGCGGTCGCGCGCATAAAGATTGCCTTCGGCCCCATCTCTAAAACCCCACTGACGGAGCTTATCGAGCAAGAATTCGTTGCCCTGCGAATCGATCAAAGGAACGAAGTCGATCAAGCTGAGGTCGGCCATCCATACAGGCAGTCGTTTGTCATTCCAGCCTAAGGGGTAAAACTGGATGAATTCCATGTCACGGAGTTTTAAGCCTGCCTTTATGGCAAGCGCATAGCCATCGCCGGTCAGTCTGACAGGATTATCGGTCCTGGAAAAAATCTGCCCAGCGCCGCCTGTAGCAAGAATAACGGAATCGGAGTATATATTTTTTGCTTTTCCGGTCAGCTAGTCTACAGCTTTAACTCCGATGATCCTTGTATCATCATGCAGTAATTCGGTGACGACTGATGATTCGATAAAACTGACGTTCTCCTCGGCGGCGATCTGGCGAAACTGCGCAACGAACCCTTCGCCGCCCATCAGAGTGTGGCAAGAGCTTCGTCTGACGCTTGCCTTGCCGGGGCGGGGGAATGTGAGCTCTACACCCCACGAAAGGATTTTTTGCAGCGCCTCTTCGGCATGTTCTGTCAACGTTTTGACAAGAGATCGTTCATTGACAAATCTGCCTACTTCAAGGGTTTTGTCAAAATGCTCTTGAGGCTCGACTCCGCCTCCGGCAAAAGAAAAAATTCCTCCTGAAAATGCAGTGGCGGTGTTCCATCCTGCTTTGGTTTTTGAGACTAAAACCACATTGGCCCCTTCTTTAGCCGCGGCGATCGCGGCAGATAAACCTGCGCCTCCGCCGCCGACTATCAAAACAGACGTGCTCATAACTATTTCTCCTTTATAAAACAATGTGAAAAAATGTGTAATAAGGACAACAAAGATATAGGGAGACGCTGATTAATACGTCCGCGCCCTGTCGGGGCTTTCGCTGCCTGGCAGCGTCGAAGCTCACCCTAAAGGACTAGCTTCGCGTCGTCAACATCGCCCCGCTATGCCCCTTCGCTTCTCATTGCCATACGACGAAATCCCTCGACAGTTCATCGGACTCATTTAATCAGTGTCTCCATAGAGATTGGGATGTATTTCAAACAAAAGCGCGATATAATACTACCATATTCAGAGTATTATCGCTGAAATTTTTCCCCGGGAGGCTTATCATGACAATTCACGTTCAATATTTAGGTCATGCCAGTTTCAAGATCCAAAGCGAGTATTCTTCGATCGTCATCGATCCTTTTTTTACCGGTAATCCCTATTCTTGCTGCACAGTTGACGATTTTATTGCGCTCGATGCACTGCTTTTGACACATGGTCATTTAGATCATATCAAAGATGCTGCGGCAATTGCAAAACAAACTGAGTGCGAGGTGATCTGCGGTGCTCAACTGGCCGATTATTTGAAGACGCAGGGCGTTGCCGATGGTTCGATCACAGTATTAAATGTCGGCGAAACAAAAACGTTCTTTTGGGGACGCGTGACTGCGGTTCCTGCTGTACACGACAGTTTTATCAGCACGGAAAGCGGCGGTAAACTGCCAGAAGACGATCCGCGCGGTTATGTCATCGAAGTGTCGGGACACAAGATCTATCACGCCGGTGACACAATGCTTTATGACAAAATGGAAGAGTTGAATGCGTTAGCGATCGACGTTGCGCTGCTGCCAATCGGAGGAACCTATACAATGGATGCCGATGCGGCAGCGCGTGCTGCGGCGCTGATCTCGCCGCGAGTGGTTGTCCCGATGCACTATGATACGTTTCCCAATATAGCCGCCGATCCGCAGGCCTTTGCGCGTAAAGTCCCGTCAGCTATCGCGGTATCCGTTCTGCAGTCAAGTGAAAAAGAGACGCTTTAATATCGACTCTTTCGCGTTAATAATGTAGATTTTTATTCGTAGGGGGCTGAATGACCGCCAGGTTTTAAGGAGACGCTGATTAATTCGCCTGCGCACTGTCGGGGCTTTCGCCGCCTGGCTGCGTCGAAGTTCACCCTAAAGGACTAGCTTCGTGCCGTCACCATTGTCCCGCTATACGTCATCGCTTCTCCTTGCCAGACGGCGAAATACCTTGACTTTTCACCAGGCTCATTTAAGTCAGTGTCCTATTAATGCTATTGCTTGCTTTTATACAGATGAATATGTAGACATCTTTGGCACAGTGTAGCGTCTTAGTTGCGTATTCAAATTAACGTGTTTTAATGCGTCTTCGGAGGGTATCTATGAAAACCGTTTTTCTTGCCATCACTCTTTTATGTTGCAGTAATGTTTTTATGACGTTTGCCTGGTATGGGCATTTAAAAAATCTTGCCGATAAACCTTGGTTTATTGCGGCATTGTGCAGTTGGGGGATAGCTTTTTTTGAGTATTGTCTGCAAGTTCCTGCCAATCGCCTTGGAAACCAGATACTTTCCGTGGGCCAGTTGAAAATCCTTCAGGAAGTCATTGCTTTAACAGTTTTCATTCCATTTTCAACTTTATATATGAAGGAAAAATTGACGCTTGATTATCTTTGGGCAATGCTGTGCATCCTGGGCGCTGTGTTTTTTATTTTCCGCAGTCGCATCATGGGAGCTTGATATTGCTTTACACGTGAACGTTGAGATTGTTGCATGAATATGTTATCTTATGCCCAATCAATCGATAATTAAGGAGGAAAATGAGTGAAAGGACTTGGCGTTTCCCCGGGAATCGTGATGGGGCAGGTGTATGTTGATTGGAAAGAGCAGATCGAGATCGAGAAAGATTATGTAGATGATCCAGAAGGCGAGATCGAGCGTTTCAACCTTGCTGTTGCCACCGCAAATGACGAGATCACACAGCTCTATGAGCGCGAAAACAGAGTTATTGATGTTGATGAAGCAGGGCCGGATCTGTATCGTGTGCATGGTGAAAGTTTGCATGATCCCGAGTTTTTGGACGAGATCCGCAATGTGATGCGTACTCAGAACGTCAATGCGGAGTGGGCCGTTAAAAGCGTTGCTGAAAAGTTTGCTCAGGTGTTTGAAGGCATTGACGACGACAGCATGAAAGCACGTGCCGATGACATCAAAGACGTATGCGCCCGAGTATGCCGTTTGCTTTTGCACATAGAAGGTAATGATCTGTCGAGAAAGCTAAAAGAGGGACTCATTCTTATCTGTAAAAATATCGGAACAACGGAGATAGGGCTCCTGCAAAAGGAAAATATAATTGGCCTTGTCAGCGAAGAAGGCACGATCGGTTCACATTCCATTATCATGGCACGAAATCAGCATAAGCCGGCAGTGGTGGGGATTGCCGGAATTGCGAACGATGTATACCATGGCGATTTCATCATCGTTGACGGAAACAGCGGCGAGGTACTGATCAATCCGGATGGCAAAACAATTGAAGAATATAAACATCGTCAAGAGTTAGAACGCCGGTTCGAGGCTAAACTGCGAGATTATATTGGGAAGCCGGTGCGTACTGCCGATGGGATTTCGCTGAATGTCTACGGTAACGCCGCCTCCGAGAGCGACGTCAAGTCTATTGTCGAGATCGACGGACACGGAGTCGGGCTCTACAGAACCGAATACATTTATTTAACAAGGGATCACCTGCCTTCAGAAGGTGAGCAGCTTTGGGAGTATAAAAAGACGCTCCTGGCAATGAAAGGCCGGCCTGTCGTTTTTAGAACGCTGGATATCGGCGGCGATAAGATCCCTCCTTACCTTAACATGCCTGAGGAACAGAATCCCGCACTAGGACAGCGCGCCATCCGTTATTCTCTCTCTCGTGTTGATATATTCAGAACGCAGATCAAAGCGCTTCTTCGCGCCAGTGCTTTTGGAGATGTTTCAATTCTTTTACCGATGATCGCCACTTTAGGTGAATTGCGATTGATAAAAAATATCATCAATGATGTGAAGGAAGAGTTAAAGAAGGAAAAGGTCGCATTCAACCCTAAGACACAGATAGGAGTCATGATCGAAACTCCTTCCGCTGCGGTCATCTCAGATCTAATTTCGGCAGAATGCGATTTTCTCAGCATCGGCAGCAACGATCTGATACAGTACACAATGGCAGTCGATCGTTTGGCTCCAGGACTGTCGTATCTTTATTCGCCGTTTTTCCCTTCGGTGTTGCGAATGGTGCAGACAGTGATTCGCAACGGGGCTAATGCCGGTAAAATGGTGAGTTTGTGTGGTGAGATGGCCGGAGAACCTCTTCTCAGTCCGATTCTGTTCGGGATGGGGCTTCGCACGTTTAGCATGAATCCATCAGAGATGCTGCGAGCTCAATGGCTGTTGTCTCAGTTGAACGAAGCAGAAATGCGAGTCTGTGCTGATGATGTCCTGAATTTGGGGACAGAAAAAGAAGTACGCCAATATTGTAAGTTGCATTTTGCCAGGTTTACCTCTGCTCACCTGAACGAAGGAAGTAAGTAAGTGAGAGTTGTTTCTTTTGTGCTATCGCTGGAATATAATACTGGGAGAAGTGGACCGTCTCATGTGAGGCGGTCTTTTTTATCAGGACTAATTCCAATAAAAGCAGAATCAAGAGGTAAATCGAATATACATAATCTAGTTGTGGAAAATCTAAAATATTTCCTCATAACTCCTGTTGAAAATAAAAAAGAAAAATGTATTATTGCGTTTGTTAGCACTCGTGCCGGTTAAGTGCTAATATTAACTAGCACGGGAATTTTTTGTTTATTTTATGGGAGGAACTATTATGCTTAAACCCCTAGCAGACCGCATTGTTGTAAAAGTTGTCAACAGTGAAGAGAAAACGAAGAGCGGCTTGTATCTGCCCGATACGGCTCAGGAAAAACCTCAGGAAGGCGTTGTTGTCGCCGTCGGTAACGGTCGTGTGCTTGATAACGGCCAGAAGTTGCCTCTTGAGGTGAAGGTCAACGATCGTATCATTTTCAGCAAGTATTCTGGTACTGAGATCAAACTTGACGGCGAGAAATACGTCATCTTCAGCGAGCGTGACGTCCTTGCTGTGATTGAGTAACCTGAAAAACTTACATTGATTCGATAAATATTTTAGGAGGAATCCATAAATGGCTAAAATTCTTGCTTTTGGCGAAGAGTCACGTCGCGCTCTTGAGCGCGGTATCAATAAGGTTGCCGATACTGTCGGTGTTACGCTTGGCCCTAAAGGCCGCAACGTTGTCCTCGATAAAAAATTTGGTTCGCCCACGATTACGAACGACGGCGTGACGATTGCCAAGGAGATCGAGCTTGAAGATCCTTTTGAGAACATGGGTGCCCAGCTTTTGAAGGAAGTGGCTTCCAAAACCAACGATATTGCCGGCGACGGCACCACAACGGCGACTGTGCTTGCTCGTGAGATGATCACTGAGGGCATGAAGAACGTTGCAGCCGGTGCCAACGGAATCTTCCTTCGCAACGGAATCACTGCCGCGGTTGACGCTGTGACCGATCACCTTAAGGAGATGGCCCACGAGGTCAAGGGCAAGGACGATATTGCTCAGGTCGCTTCTATCTCCGCCAACGACAAGGCTATCGGCGCTATCATCGCTGAGGCGATGGAGAAGGTTGGTCGCGACGGCGTCATTACCGTCGAGGACAGCAAGACCATGGGCACCACGCTTGACACCGTGGAAGGTCTTCAGTTTGATAAAGGCTACATCAGCCCCTATATGGTGACCGATCCGGAGCGCATGGAAGCTGTGCTTGACAATCCCTATGTCCTTATCCATGATGGCAAGATCAGCAATGTGAAAGATATGCTGCCAATCCTTGAGAAAGTGCTCAACACTGGCAAGCCTCTTCTGATCATTGCTGAGGACGTTGAGGGCGAAGCCCTCGCGACGCTGGTCGTCAACAAACTGCGTGGAACAATGACCGCGGTTGCTGTCAAAGCTCCTGGTTTTGGCGACAGGCGTAAGGCCATGCTTCAGGACATTGCCTGCGTCACCGGCGGTGAAGTGGTCACCTCTGACTTGGGCGAGAAACTTGAAAACGTCGGCCTTGAGAAGCTTGGCAGCGCGAAGACGATCCGCATCACCAAGGAAGACACGACGATCGTTGACGGCGCCGGCAATAAGGAAGCTATTCGCAACCGCGCGGCTCAGATCCGTACCGAGATCGAGAACTCAACTTCTGACTATGACAAGGAGAAGCTGCAGGAACGCCTTGCCAAGCTTGTCGGCGGCGTAGCAGTGATCCAGGTAGGCAGCGCTACCGAGACCGAGCAGAAGGAACTGAAGCTGCGTATCGACGATGCTCTTGCCGCTACCCGTGCGGCCGTTGAAGAAGGCATTGTGGCTGGCGGCGGTGTTGCTCTCGTCAACTGCCTTGACTGCCTCGAGAAGGAGATCGAAAAGCAGGATTTGAAGGGAGACGTCCGCACTGGTGCTAACATCGTACTGAACTCCCTGTCGGCTCCGCTTCATCTGATCGCTACTAACGCCGGTCTTCAGGGCGACGTGGTCGTTGCTAAGGTACGCGGATTGGAAGAAGGTCATGGCCTTGATGCCGCTAAGGGCGAGTACGTTGATCTGATCAAAGCCGGTATCATCGACCCTGTCAAGGTGACACGCAGCGCACTGGAGAACGCCGCTTCGATTGCGAAGATGGTGCTTACGACCGAAGTCCTTGTTGCCGATAAGCCTGAGGAGAAGAAGCCTGATCCCGCTGCCGGTATGGGCGGCATGGGCGGCATGTACTAAAATCTACTCGCAGTCCATCAATAAAATATGCAAGAGGGTCTGTCTTAGCCGACAGGCCCTCTTTATTGTGTCAAGTAGAAGTGGTAATGGGTAATGTAATGTCCAAAAAAATGAAAGAAGGCGTACAAACGAAGCTATAGTTTGTACGCCTTCTTTTTTACGATTCGCTTTTGTTATTTGATATTATATTTCTTTAGCAGTTCCTGATAGCGCTCTTCGACCGGACGATCGTCCTTTTTGATGTAGTCACGCCATGAGCCGGTTTTACGTTCAGGTTCCCGGCGCGGCCGAGGCGGCAGTTCGATTTTTGGCTGCGGAGGGGCAGGCGGCTTTATAGTGCCCGGCAAAGGATCGACTGGGGGAATATCTTCAGACAAAAGAGCCTCCTGTTCATCCAGGTCTTTTTTGTCTTGTGGCAGCAGGAGCAGTTGAGGTGCATTAGACTCATTCCCATTTCCTGTTCCATGGACAGTACATGAGGAAGCCGGTACTTTGTTTGACGGCAGGTATACCGTTGTGACCTTTTTACATTCTCCGCCAGCAAGATAACCGCTTTCGACGCAGACGCGAACTGATTTAACTTTTGCGGAAACCTTAGGAAAAGTTCTCGGAGGGTTAAAAATCTTAACAGCCTGTTTCATATATGCCGACCAGATTGGCAAGGCTATCCGCGCACCTGTAGCATTTCTTTGACCTAACGGTTTTAAATCATCATTTCCGGCGTAGACGACAGTTACAAGCCCCGGCAGTCCGCCAGCAAACCAGGCATCAGTATAATCATTGGTAGTGCCCGTTTTGGCATACATTTCGTAGCCGGACATACGAGCTTGAGAACCTGTACCGGCGCGAACGACTTCTTGCAGCATTGAACGCACGATCAGAGCGGTTTCGGGAGATATTGCTCTTTCCATTTCTGGTTGTGCAGTGAAGATGATCTTATTTTCCTTGTTCCTTATCTCACGTATAAAGTACGGTTTGACTTTGATGCCGCCGTTTGCGAAAACTGAATATACTACAGACATTTCCAAAGGTGTGACGCTTGAGGTGCCAAGTCCCACGGAAAGAATTGCTGATAAATGGGGCGATGTTATTCCCATGCGCCTTGCTGTGTCGACGACTTTTTGAGGCCCGAGCATGTATGTCAGTCGTACTACCGGCGTATTGTGGGAATGCGCAAGCGCGCTTAATAGAGTTTCTTCTCCGGCATAAGCATTATTGCTGTTATGCGGTGTCCAAACGGGTTCAGTGGAGTTGGGGACACGAAGAGAAATCAATTTATCCATTATATGATCGACAGGGCGGTAACCATTTTCGACGGCAGTCGCATAAACAACAGGTTTAAATGTTGACCCAGTTTGGCGATAAGCCTGAGTGACCCGGTTGAACTTAGTACCGTTAAAATCTTTGCCCCCCACAAGCGCGAGTACAGCGCCGTCATCGGGAGAGATGCTGATAAGGCCGCCTTCGCTTTTCAGTGCTTTCATAGATTGTTCAGCTGCACCTTGTAAATCCAGGTCGAGCGTCGTGTAGATTTTCATGCCGCTTTTATAAACGCGGTCACTGCCGAATTGAGGAATTAATTCTTTAAATAGAATATGACTGATGAAATACGGAGCTTTGTTGAAAGAGAGCTTGTTTTCTTCGGTGCGTTCATTAAATTTAAGTTCTTGATTTGCTGCTTCAACGGCTTCCTCTTCAGTAACCCAACCAAGTTTTAAAAGCCTGTTAAGGACGTAGCTCTGACGTGCACGAGCGAGATCAAGATGTCGAAGTGGGGAATATTTTTCGGGTGCGGCAACAAGACCAGCCAGGATTGAGGATTCTCCTAAGGTCAGATCGGCGGCACTTTTATTGAAATAACTGTGAGCAGCGGCATTGATCCCCCAGGCGCCGTGACCGAAGTAGATCGCGTTCAAGTAAGTTTCAATCAGTTTATCTTTTGAATAGAGCTTTTCCAGGCGCATCGTGATGATGGCTTCTTTAGCCTTGCGTTCCATGCTCTTTTCACTTGTCAGAAACAAATTGCGGGCCAATTGTTGTGTTATTGTGCTGGCGCCCTGCCCTTTTTCGCCCGTAATCAAAGAGCGCAGAATTGCGAGAGGTCGAATACCGGAGTGAGAATAAAAATCAGAATCCTCGGCCGCAAGAATAGACATAATGATCCATTTTGAAAATTCGTTGAGCTTCATCGGTTTGCGGTTTTCCACAAAAAGTTCTGCTATCGGGCGGTTTTTACAATCATAGACGACGCTTGACTCATTTGCCTCATAACTGAGAATCTCTTCATCTGACGGAAGAGAAGCAGAGAGTTTTTGAATATAGAAAGCTAATGCGACAGAAACGATTGCGGTGAGTGCGAAACAGAATAACAGGAAACTGAGGAAGATTTTTTTTCGCCAAGAAGTTCGCTTGTTGCTTTTGCGTTGTTTAGGAGGAGTCTTGGGCTTAGATTGCGCGCCAGAAGTGGCCTTTTGATCGTCATCCATATTGATACACCTCTTTAAAGCTTGCAGATAATGACATCGAATATTCTATCTGAAAATTTCCGTGAGTCAAATGTTTTTGATATAACAAAATCGGGTTTTAAGTACTCGCACTCAAACAAAGGGCAGTTTCAAAGGGCAGTTTCACGACAGTGATAAGATGTGCTTTTGCTTCAGAATAAAAGAATGACTGTCGCCGTCGGATTAAATGCAACGCTTGCGCCGCCACAGTGTTGCATTTACTTTGGCGATTGGCGCAGTCAAAGAGGATGAAAAAAATAAATTTGGGGGGTTGCGCATTCAAAAATACGTGATATAATTCCCCTTGTCGCGCTCAAAGCGACATGCACCTTGAAAAGTGAATATGACGAAAGAAACAGCTAGTGTATACTCGATCAATTTTTTCGAGAGTTTGATCCTGGCTCAGGATGAACGCTGGCGGCGTGCTTAACACATGCAAGTTGAGCGGGGATTTGATGATGAGACTTCGGTGGATTTGTTAA
>Ga0129306_1003454_pt1 | contig 11780 bp, 11 predicted proteins | sample P827metagenome_FD_94438 | JGI IMG/M metagenome (GOLD analysis project Ga0129306, IMG submission 94438) | Capybara group fecal microbial communities from Wisconsin, USA - P827 metagenome | ecosystem: Host-associated > Mammals > Digestive system > Large intestine > Fecal | place: USA: Wisconsin...
CCAGTAAATATAAAATATCTAACATCAATAGAAGCTGAAGGTGTTTTTTTGGTTAATCAAAATGAAAATATTTTTATAACAGATTCTAGATATATAGAAGGTGTTAATAATTTATTAACATTAGAAGACGAAATTGTGGTATATGATTATGCTGATTTAGAAGATACAGATTATGAAAATATGTTTTCTGGTCCAGAAAGTGTTGGATTTGAAGAAAATTATGTTGTTTATGCAGAATATCAAAAAATGCTTAGAAAATATAAAGTAAATCTAGTAGAAACAGAAGGAATTATTGAAAAACAAAGAGTTATAAAAGATGCTGAAGAAATAGATAGTATTAGAAAAGCTTGTAAAATAACAGATGATTGTTTTGAATATATTTTAAAATTTATTCAAATAGGAATGACAGAAAAAGAAATAGCAGAAGAAATGAGAGATTTTATGATAAAAGCAGGTGCAGAAGAGTTGGCTTTTGATACAATTGTAGCTTCACGGAAAAAATTCTTCAATTCCTCATGCTGTTCCAACAGATAAGAAATTAGAAGGAAATGAAGTATTACTTTTAGATTTTGGATGCAAAGTTAATGGATATTGTTCAGATTGTACTAGAACTATTTATATTGGTAAAGCTCCTAACGAATTCAAAGAAGTATATAACTTTGTTTTATCAGAACAAGAAAAATTATTAAAATGCTTAAAAGATGGTGCAAATTTGAAAACAGAAATTACAGATAGAGTTTATAGTTATAAAAATAATAATTACGAAATATTTCATTCATTTGGCCATGGAGTTGGTTTAGATATTCATGAAATACCAACATTAAATAATAAAAAAGATTATATTTTGAAAAAGAATATGGTAATAACAGATGAACCTGGTGTATATTTTCCAGGAAAATTTGGTATAAGAATTGAAGATACAATTTTGGTAAATAGTATGTGGTGTGATAGACTAACAAAAAGTGAAAAAGGTCTTATTGAAATTGATTTATAGTGTATAAACCGCTATTCTTACAATAAAATGATAAAAAAGCTTGATTATGTAGGGAGTTTGTGGTATTATATAGTGAGTTGAAAATAAAAAAGAAAGAAAGAGGGATTTATTATGGCAGATGTATATATGGCTGGAGATTTAAGAAATGGAACAACATTTGAATTAGAAGGAAATGTATTTAAAGTAGTTGAATTTCAACACGTAAAACCAGGAAAAGGAGCTGCATTTGTTAGAACAAAATTAAAAAATGTTATAACAGGATCAGTTTTAGAAAAAACATTTAACCCATCAGAAAAATTACAAGGTGCTGAAATTGAAAAAAGCGATATGCAATATTTATATAATGATGGTGAATTATATTATTTCATGGACAATAATACATATGAGCAAGCTCCACTTAATGCAGATCAAATTGGAGAAGCTTTAAAATATATAAAAGAAAATATGAATGTAACAATGTTAAGCTTTAAAGGAAAAGTATTTGCAGTTGAACCACCTATGTTTGTAGAATTAGAAGTTACATATACAGAACCAGGATTTGCTGGAAATACAAGTACAACTTCTGGAAAACCAGCAACATTAGAAAATGGTTTAGAAATTCAAGTTCCATTATTTGTTAATATCGGAGATGTAATCAGAATCGATACAAGAACTGGTGAATATATGGAAAGACTTTAATTTTTAAGGAGCTTTTAATGATAAGCAAAAAGTATGAAGAGATTATTGAGAAGTTAGAAAATAATATTACAGATAAATCTGTATTAGATTTTGTAAAAAATCAAATTTCAGATTTAACATTAAGCTATACTTCAGATATAGAAAACAGTATAAAAAAATATGAAAGAAAAATAGATAAATTAGAGGATAAAATCACTAATATTGAAAATTTAGTTACTAAAATAGAAAAAGATTTTGTAGAAGATGTTGTGCCTCTAGATTTAGAACCTATTACTTGTCCATATTGTAATTTTAATTTTTTAATTGAATATGATTCTTCAAAAATCGAAATGAGATGCCCAGAATGTGATAATGTAATTTCACTAGATTGGGGAAATGATGATTAATTAAAATAATCTAAAGGATTGACGGCTATGCCGTCTTTTTTTATTGTCAAATGCAAATGACAACCTGTTGTTGCACCATTAGTTTGTTTTCCGGGTAGAATCATGATAAGGATTATCATCAATATTTGAAATATACTTTGGACCTACAAATCCAATAATAGTATTTGGTTCAATAATATCATTTTGTGATACTATAAAATTAGGAGATACATGACAATATGAAATATCAAATTCATTATTATGTATTGTTATAGTATAGCCACCAGCTCCTTTAAAATCTGCAAAAGTTACAATTCCACCAAGAACAGCATATATTTTTGTATTTTCTGTAGCAGCTATATCAATACCAGAATGGTTTGATGATGCTCCGATTAGTAGGTGATTTTCTAGGACCAAATTGTGATGTTATAGTATAATTTCCAGGTATTGGCCAATTAAATTCTGAATTTGAAAAATAATAAATTGAATTTTCTAAATTAGATTCTTTGTATTTATTAAATGAGTAAAAATAAATTAAAAAAGAAATAAATAGAGTTCCAATAAAAATGGAATACATGTAAAAAGAAAAAAATTTTTTGAACATTAAACCTCCGAAAAACGAAAATAAAAAAAGAATATCTTTTAGATATTCTTAAAATTTGGCAGGGGTGGAAGGAATCGAACCCTCCTCTGGAGTTTTGGAGACTCTTATTCTACCGATGAACTACACCCCTAAATCACACAACAAGAATTATACTCTAAATATTTTACTTTTGCAATAGTTATTTGAAAAAATATTAAATAAATAACAATTTGTATTGATATATTGACACTAATGTTGAAATAGCATAAAATATCTTTAACTTAGTAAATGGGAGGAATTTATAATGAGTGAAAAGATTGAATTAAAATTAGATAGCGAATTAGATACTAAAAAAATTGAAGAAGAGATTGGTGCTACAGAAAAGAAAGTTTCAGAAGAAACTGTTGAAAATTCATTAAATTATGATAGTTTAGATGATGCTGAAAAAGCAGCAATTGATGAATTTGTTCAAAAAGTAGATGTAGCAGATACAACTCAAGTTATTCAATATGGATCTTCTGCTCAAAATAAAATATCTGCATTTTCAGATACAGTTTTAGATAATGTAAAAACAAAAGAAACAGGAGAAGTTGGAGATTTATTAACTGAACTTGTTGCTGAAATAAAAGATTTTGATGCTGATGCAAATATGGATACAAAAGGAATTTTTGGAATCTTTAATAGTGTAAAAAAACAAGCTACAAAATTAATTGCAAAATATGATAAAGTTGAAAATAATATTGGAAAAATTGAGAAACAATTAGAAAATCATAAACTTCAAATGTTAAAAGATATAAATATTTATGATAAAATGTATGAGAAAAATTTAGAATATTTTAAAGAATTATCTTTATATATTATTGCTGGAGAAAAGAAATTAGAAGAATTAAGAAATGTTACTTTACCAGAATTAAAAGCAAAAGCAGAAGCTTCTGGAGAGCAAATTGATATTCAAAAAGTTAATGATATGAATAATATGATTAATAGATTTGAAAAGAAAATTTATGATTTAAAAACAACTAGAATAATATCTATTCAAATGGCTCCACAAATAAGAATGATTCAAAATAATGATACTGAACTTGTTGAAAAAATTCAAAGTTCTTTAATAAATACAATTCCACTTTGGAAAAATCAAATGGTAATTGCTTTAGGTATTGCTCATGCAAGAAATGCAGTTAATGCTCAAAGAGAAGTTACAAATTTAACTAATGATATGTTAAAGAAAAATAGTGAATTATTAAAACAAGGAACAATAGAAATTGCAGAAGAATCAGAAAAAGCTATAGTAGATATAGAAACTCTTCAAAAAACAAACAAAGATGTTATTGAAACATTAGATAAAGTTCTTGAAATTCATGCTCAAGGAAGACAAAAGAGATTAGAAGCAGAAAAAGAACTTGTTAATATAGAAAAAGAATTAAAAGATAAAATTCTAGAAATAAATGTAAAAAAAGACTAATAAACGAAAGCCACTAATTTTAGTGGTTTTTTTTTTGTAGATTTATAGAAAAATTAAATAAGTATTTAATATAATTCCAATTAAAGAAAAAAATACTATAAATAAACTTCCTGTTTTGTTATTGTTTTCTTTAAATTCATAGTTGGCATAAAAAATACTTTTTATTGTGCAAAATATGATAAAAATTGTGGTTAATATTTTCATAAAAGCTCCTTATTTTTTTGTGTATAAACTAGTGTATAATTTTGAGATGACAGAAACATTATAAAAACTATCTTTATAAAGCTGGTCCCAATTAAGTTTATTAAATGAAGTAGTGGTTAAATATTGACTTGATAACATTTTAGAGAAATTATTTAAATCTAAATTATATTTTTTTATTATTGTGTAATAATAATTTTCAATTATATCTTTTAAATAAAAATTCAAATTTTTTTCAATTAAAGCTAAATTTTCGTTATCTATAAAATAAGGCATATTAGTGATTTTACCAGTTAATGATACATTTGTGCTGATAAATGGTTTTCCATTTAATATTTTGATTTTGTTAGTTGTTTTTGATTTCCCAGATTTTAAAGTAATATCTATATTAGAAGAGGTATCTATTGGATTAGGAATTGATATTACGGTTTCTTTTAACCTATTAGATACGATGAGATGAGCTAAAGAATTTAAAGAATCTAAATAATATTCAAATTTTGCATTTTTGAAAAGAGCTATTCCTACAGATTGTACAGCTTCTTTATTTAGATTTATATAATTAGCAATAGGGATTTCAGAATCGTTATTTATTGCATAAAAAAATTGACTAAATTCAGATTGAAAAGAATATCCTGTTGATTCAACTGAATTTATAACGAAATCATAATATCGAGAAGAAAATTGTTCTCCAGAATTTGAGATATTTTCAAGAATATCTAATGCTTTAGAATTGCTAATTAATATATGACAATTGGGCCTGATTTCAGGGTTATTAGCTAATGCGTTTATTGTATCTTTTATTCCTTTTTTTGCAAATTCTTCAGAGTAAATTATTGCAGAACAATGAGATAAGTTTATTTTTTTGCTTAGATAATTGTTTATAATATTTAAACCTAAATTTATAGAATCACAATCTACAGAGAAAATTTCTGTGTTAGTTGATTGGGAAGATGAGGAATCTGAGCTGTTGTTTGAGCTAGCAATTTGTACAATTAGTTTTAATTTTGTAGAATCACTAGTGTCAATTCCAAGAGCAATAGCGTAATGATATTTTTCTAAACTAATAGCATCATAGCATCCTGTTAAGAAAAACAAAATGAATGTAAGCAAAAATATTAAAGAGATAATTTTTTTCATAAATAAACTCCATTATTACATAAGTTTCTTTTTTAATGCACTTATAAATAGTATTAGAGGTGAGATAATATAAATAGTTATATTAAAAAGATTTTTATATATGTCACTTTTATTATAAGTATTAGTATTTATCAAAAGAAAAGTAAATCCTATTATATAAGGTGTTATAGAATAAATTAAAATTTTTTCGTTTTCTAATATGAATATTTTTTTAATTGTTTGTGTAATCAAATATGCTAAGAATCCTATATATGAAAAACATGAAAATAAAGCTATTGTAACGAATAAAGCATCTGCTCTTTCTATAAATTGAGACAGTTCAATTCTTCTAGTTAGACTATATAGTGGATTAAAATTTGAAATACTATTATCAAATGGATATATTGATAATAAAATGCCTATAGTTAGAGTTAATAAAATACAAGAGAATATAAGTGAAAATATGGTTGCTTTTTTTAGAGATTTTGAATTATTGCAAAATGGTGGTAAAAATAATATCAATATTAAATTAGTAAATACAAATATATTTGAAAATCCTTGAATAAATGTATTGTAGAATGATTGTCCAAAAACAGGAGTAACCTTTATAAATGTAAAATTAGATATGTTGTTTATAAAAATAAATGAAAGTGTAATAATTGAAATGGGAAAGTAGAAGCATATGGAGTTTTTTATACTAATAAATCCATTTAAATTTGAAAATAATATACATAATATAAAAAACATCAGAATAAATAATATAGGCGAATCTTTAAAATATACTGTTTTCAATAAAATAATAAATTGAGCTATAAAAGTACAAATAATAATAGAAAAGATTAAAATGAAAAGAAATCCTATAAATATTTTAAAAATTTTTCCACCTAAAAAATTTGCAATATCTAAAATATCAAAATTTGGAAAATAGTTTAAAAGTTTATTCATGATAATTAAAAAAATAAGAGCTATGATTCCTATATAAATTGAATTGATGAAAGCACCAGTTTGGTTGTTTTCTATAATTAGTTTTGGAGCATTAAGAATGATAGTATTAATTGAAAACATGCACATTATAAAAAATGCTTCGATTCCAGAAATTTTATTGTTCATACAATACGTCCTTTTAATTATTTTTTTTCCATTTCATACTAATATGTTCTTCTGATAATGGATTTTTTGTATTCAAATATTCATTTCTATATTCTCTTTTCCAAATAGGTTTTAAATTGTAATATATGTTTTTTGAAAAAACAGAAAAGGGAATATGAGGTGTAAAATATGAAATTCCAAAAGATGTTAATGTTAATAGGTAAGAGAAATGTATAAAAAAGCCTGTAGCTATTCCAAGTAGTCCTGCTGCATAACCTAAAAATATATATGCAAATCTAAGAATTCTTAATGAAAAACTAAGTGAAAAATCAGGAATAGCAAAATTGCAGATTCCAGTAAATGCTACAATAATTATTAAAATAGGACTTACAATATTTGCACTAACTGCTGCGTCACCTAAAACTAAAGCACCTATAATTCCAATTGTTTGCCCAAATGGCGAGGGAACACGAATACCAGCTTCTCTAATAAGATCAAATGAAATTTCCATTAAAATAATTTCAAAGATAATTGGAAATGGTATACCTTCTCTGGCTCCTGCTATTGCAAATAGCAATTCTGATGGAATGAGTTCTTGGTGATATGTTGTTATTGCTATATAAAAACCTGGTAAAAATATGGAAAAGAAAAATGCGATTCCTCTAATAATACGCATAAAATTTCCGTAATAATGATTTAGATTAAAGTCTTCTGGAGAAGAGAGAAAATCTGTAAAAACAGCTGGAACTATTAAAGCATAGGGGGTTCCGTTTACAATTATAGCTATTTTTCCAGCAAGTAGATAATTACAAGTTCTATCATTTCTTTCTGTTGCTATTATTTCAGGATATATGGTTTTATTATCTGTTATTAGTTGTTCTAACTCACCAGATGAGATAAGGGAATCTATTTTTAAATTTTGAATCCTATATTTTACTTCAGCTATTAGATCATCATTTGTTAAATTTGCCATATAACAAATGGCTACTGAAGTGTTTGTTATTTTTCCAATAGATAAATTCTCAATAATTAAATTTTCATTATTTATAGTTTTTCGAATTAGTCCAGTATTTATGCGTATGTTTTCTACAAAAGCTTCTTGAGCTCCTCTAACTATAGTTTCATTTTGAGGTTTGGAATTGGTTCTACCTTTTATTTGTTTTGTTTCAATACAGAATGCTATATTTATTGTATCGATAAATAAAACTGCATATCCCGAATTTATTTTTTTATAAATAATATCAAAATCTTTTTCTGTACTAATACTGTTTTGTGGAATAAGTTTTTTGTATATGAATTTTTTTAGATTAAAACTATTAAGTTTTCTGCTGGAATGATTTTTTTCTATCATTTGAATCGAATTTTTAAGAAGAAGAGGTTTCAAAATGCTATCATTTATTGATTCTGTGTTTACCATTCCATCTATAAAAATTAAAAATGCTTTCAAATTTGTGTTATTGATGTTTATAATAAAATTTCTAAAAACAATATCACTATTTATTAGAGAATTATATTTGATTTTTAGATGATTTAAATTTTTTTTAATTTCTGTAGATACCATAGTGGAAGTTGGTAAATTTATTATATTATTAGGATTTTTGGGTAGAAAAAAGTTGTTATTGTTACTTTTTGTATAAGAAAAAGTTTTTATTAAAAATTGTTTTAAATTCATAATATTTTTGTCCTTGATTTTTTATTATTATGCTACGAAAAAATAATTTTATACAAAATTGTTAAAAAATTGTAATAAAAAAAGTATTGAATAAAATACTTATTATAAGTAAAATTAAAGTGTATTAAAATATAAAAAAGAAGGTTTATACATATGAAAAATAAATTAAAAGATTCCAAAGGTGTGGTTTCAGTATTTGCAATGTTATCTATGCTTTTTTTCTTATTGTTTATAATTGGAGCCTATGTTGGAGTTTCTAGATTAAATAAAACACAAAAAAATTCTAATAAAGAACTTATGCAATTATATTCAACAGATGTAAATGCACAAGATATATATAATGATATGATTTCAGATGTAAATCAAGTAATTCCTGTTTATGAATATGATGATTTACCAACAGCTCAAACTAGATATAAGGCAATAAATGGTAAAATTTATTATTTAACACCCAAATCTAGTTATGAATTGAAAACTGATATTACTTTACCACCAAATTCTTTATATGAAAATGTTTTTAGTGGTGAATATAGTTATAGTAATGCTGATTCACTTACATTAATGTTAGATGGCGAAAACAATTCAGGTTATGGCCATTTAGCCAGATTACAATTAACTAATAGTGATACAACAGCAATTTGGAGAAATTTAATAGATATGCAGCCAACATACATTTATAGTGGAGGTAATATTAGGGCTACTTGGAATCGTGTAACATGGGAAGATCAATCTTTAATATTTGATGGATCTGGTATGTATGTTTTAGCTAATGATGTATTACCTATTGGAGGGTCAGAAGAAACTATTGAAGTAGTTTTTAGAACAACTTCAAATACAAAGAAACAGTATATTTGTTCAAATGCAAATACATCATTGGGAATTACACCAGTAACAGAACATGGTTATACTCATGGCGTATTTTTTGTTGAATATGAAAAAGATGGTGTAGTTGTTACCAGAACAACAGATACGATTGCTTATAATAATACAACTTATCATGTTGCTCTTACATATGATGGAACTAATGTTAAAGCATATATAAATGCTAATGCTTCTGGAGATGATATAACTAGTTTTCAAACAGCACCTATAAACTTTTCTACAGTACCATATAAATATAAATCAAATAGATTTGCTGTTGGAATAAATACTAGAATAGGAACAGTTACAGATCCTACGGCTACTGCTGGAATTACTATTTCACCATATTTTGTATCTGGTACTCAGTATCCTATTACACCTGAATTTAGAATATTAGATAATGGAGAACATGAGTCTACAGTTACAAATAATGCAACAGGAGTTACACATAATGCAAAAGATTGGTTTATGAGTTTTTCCGATTTAAATAGAGCTGTAAGCTATACGTTTTCATATGCTTTAAAATACATGTATAATGGCTCTCTAAAAACTCCTGAAATGATTTTTTCTGGTTTAATTTTAGGAAGTGATTTTGATACTGAAGGATCAATTGCGGTTGTAGCTAGAGGAAGTGATAGTATAGTTGTAAGATCAAATGTTGGAAAGATAAGTAAATGGTATATGGCATTTGGATCTCCAAATACATATTCAAATAAAACTCCAACAAGAGAAGTTCAAGTTTTAGGAAAATGGTATTATAGTTTTGATAATTTGTCTTCAAATACTTCAAGTGGTGTACAATATTGGTTAAAAGGAGAATATGAAGTAACAACAGAGAGTACATTAGATGATACTGCTGTTGCTATATATATTGGAAGAAGATATAATTCAACAACAAATGATTCTTTAGTAGGCCAAGTTTATGCTGTTAGAGTTTATGATAAAGCATTAAATTTAGATAGCATAAAAACTAATTATTTAATAGATGCAAGTAAATATGGAATTCATTAAAAATTAGAAGTAATATTTTGAAATTATCCTAATATACATTTAGTAAATAGTACAAAATGTATAGGAGGATAATTTTTTTATGGAAAATTATGAAATATATCAAGATATTGAGAAAAGAACAGGGGGAGATATTTATATAGGTGTTGTGGGACCAGTAAGAACAGGAAAGTCTACTTTTATAAAAAAGTTTATGGAATTATTAGTTTTACCTAATATAGAAAATTCATATAAAAGAGAAAGAGCTATAGATGAATTGCCGCAAAGTGCAGGTGGTAGGACTATAATGACCACAGAACCTAAATTTATACCAAATGAAGCTATTGAAATTAAATTAGATGGAAATGTAAAATTGAAAACTCGTTTAGTTGATTGTGTAGGTTATTTGGTTAATAATGCAATTGGATATTTAGAAAATGAAACTCCAAGAATGGTAAAAACACCATGGTCTGAAGATGAGATGCCTTTTGAAATTGCAGCTGAACTTGGAACGAAAAAAGTAATAGTAGAACATTCAACAGTTGGAATAGTGGTAACCACAGACGGAAGTATTACAGATATTCCAAGATCAGATTATGAAGAGGCTGAAAATAGAGTGGTGAATGAACTTAGAGAGTTAAATAAGCCATATATAATTTTATTAAATTCTAGAGATCCAAATAGTAGAGAAACTATAGAGCTGGCTAAAAGCTTAGAAGAAAAATATTTAAGTACAGTAATACCAGTAAGCTGTGAGAAATTAAATTTAGAAGATATGAATAATATTTTTTCAAAATTACTTTATGAATTTGGAATTGATAGAATAAATGTGAAAATGCCAAAATGGTTTGATAGTTTAAATTTTGAGGATGATTTAAAAAATAATATATTTGAAAATGTAAAAAATGTTTTTAAGGATTCGAAATGTATAAAAGATATATCTAGTAATTATGAAATTTTAAATAATAATGACAATATACAAAAAGTTGATTTATCAGAAATAAATTTAGGAACAGGAAGTGTTACAATAGAGGTATTGCTGAAAGATGAATTGTTTTATAAAACTCTTTCTAATATTTCAGGAATTGATATAAAAGACGAAGGTGAATTATTTAGTACGATTATTAATTTTTCTAAGGTTAATAAAGAATATGAAAAAATGGCATATGCAATTCATGAAGTGAACGAAAAAGGTTATGGAATTGTAAATCCTGGAATAAATGATCTGATTTTAGATGAACCAGAGATTATAAAGCAAGGTCAAAGATATGGAGTGAAATTAAAAGCCAAGGCGCCTTCTATTCATATGATAAAAATAGAAACTGAAACAGAAGTTTCTCCAATAGTAGGAACAGAGAAACAATCAGAAGATTTAATAAAATATTTACTTGCAGAATTTGAAAGTGATCCAACCAAAATATGGGAGTCAAATATTTTTGGAAAAAGTTTACATGAATTGGTAAATGAGGGATTACAAAACAAACTTGCGAGAATGCCAGAAGAAGCTCAAAACAAGCTAAGAGAAACTCTGCAAAGAGTGGTTAATGAAGGTAGTAGTGGATTAATTTGTATAATTTTATAGAATTTGAAAAAACTGTTATTGAAAAGTTTAATAACAGTTTTTTTTACGTAAAAAGGTATGTAAAATTTATAAAAAAACTCTTGTAAAATGAAGTTTTTTTATATATATTAATGTAGAATGTAAAAGTATACTATAAAATAGAATTTTTGGAGGTCATTTTGGATAGATTAATTGTTATAGACGGAAACAG
>Ga0129306_1003456_pt1 | contig 11775 bp, 8 predicted proteins | sample P827metagenome_FD_94438 | JGI IMG/M metagenome (GOLD analysis project Ga0129306, IMG submission 94438) | Capybara group fecal microbial communities from Wisconsin, USA - P827 metagenome | ecosystem: Host-associated > Mammals > Digestive system > Large intestine > Fecal | place: USA: Wisconsin...
AGAGCAGGTTGTCGACACCAACGGCAGCGGGCACGGTGCGCTGGCCGGATTTTTGCAGGCCGCGGGCGTCGATGCGCTGATCTGCGGCGGCATCGGCATGGGCGCGCAGATGGCGCTGGCCGACGCGGGCATCCGCCTCTACGCCGGCGTGCAGGGCTCGGCCGACGACGCGGCCCGCGCTCTGGCTGCCGGAACGCTGCAATACGATCCCAACGCCCGCTGCGATCACCATGAGCACCACGACGGCGACTGCGGGCACGCCCACTGCGGAGAGCATCACTGCCACGGGAATTGACGGATACAGCCCCAAAGAACAAATGCCGGTGCGCCGGCTTTTCGCGAAAACAAAAAACCCCGCGTTGCGCCAAACAGGTCACTGTTCAGCGCAACGCGGGGTTTTCAATTACTAATTACGAATTATTAATTGCTCATTACTTGAGCAGCTCGGGCAGGATCTTCTGCAGCTCGCTGGTCTTCTCGATCAGGTAGAGGGGCACGTTCTTCTCGGTGCAGAGCTTGGTGAAGTAGCCGTCGGCGTTGCCGTCGGTGCGGACCACGGCGAAGTCAGACTCGCCCGTGTAGGGCAGGAAGGGCTCGCTGTTGGGGCCGCGGCGGTCTTCGCCGCCGATGTGGAAGGCCACGACTTTGACGCCGGCCGCCTTGGCGCCCGCGATCAGCTCGTTGCTGCGGGCGATCTCGCTGGGCATGTCAAGGCCCGCGGCGCCGAGCCCCTTGCCGCTGCCGCCGAGGACGATGAACAGGCTCTTGTACTTGCTCCAGTCGACGTCCTTGTTGAACACATGCAGGTCATAGACAGTGTTCAGCTTCTTGCGCTTGGCAAGCAGGTTGACGAAGTTGGCGTCCTGGCTCTGGCCAAGGGCAGTGATCAGCGCGGGAGCGCCCACGTTGGGCACAGCGGGGTTCTCGGCGAACGCGGCCGCGGCGCTCAGGCACAGCGCGGCAAGAAGCGCGGCAAATGCAAACTTTTTCATGATGCAACACTCCTTCAATCGAATGTGATATGACCGGACCGATTTTTCGGACCGGTCACATTATAGCAGTTTGTCGCCCAAAAGCGACACAAGAGATATTGGTGATTTCTACAATTATTGCGCGCATGGCGCGTCGAAAAATTCGGATCGCAGGGAATGTTCGGGCGGTGCGTCCCGGCGGGAGCGCGAATGCTCCCGCCGGGATGGATGCGTTTTTTTACCAGCCGATAGCAACGGCGTCAGCGCGAGGATCAGCGCCGGCGATCTTGCGGTTGTTCTTGTGATCAAAGCCGATGGCGCCCATCAGAGCGATGTACTCCCAGTCGGTCTTGGTCTGGACGGTGTAGCCGTACTTCTCAGCCAGCTCCTTGCGGACGGCCTCAGGCACGCGGCCTTCCACCTGGATGGTGGCGGGATACGAAGCGTGGCTCTTGATGCCCATGGGGTGGCGGCTCTGGAAGCGAGGCGCTTCAACAGCCTGCTGGGGATCCATGCCCCACAGCATGTAGTTCAGGAAGACCTGGAGCTTGGCCTGCTCCTGGACGTCGGCGCCGGGGGTGCCGAAGGCCAGGTAAGGCTCGCCGTCCTTGAGGGCGATCGAAGGCGTGATCGTCTGGACGGTGCGCTTGCGGGGCTCAAGGAAGTTGGCGTAAGCCGTGTCAAGGAAGAAGTAGGGCATGCGGTTGTTGAGGATGAAGCCGTAGCCGGGCACCATCAGGCAGCTGCCGAAGGCGCCGCACTGGCTGGTGACGCAGGCGACGATGTTGCCCTCAGCGTCGGCGGTGGCCATGAAGGTGGTGTCGCCCTGGCGGCCGTAGTACACGTCGCCGTACTTCTCAGGCTGATCGGGGTTGCCGGTCACGAGGTCGCCGGTCATGGCCTTGCCCAGGTGCAGGTCCTTGGCGCGGTCGGCGGCGTACTTCTTCTCGATCATGGCGACGGGGTTCTTGTGGAAACGCTCGTCAGCCATGTGGTGGTTGCGGTCCTCAAGAGCGAGGTTGAGGCACTGGGTCAGAGCGTCGATGTAGGCAGCGCTGTTGTAGCCCATGCCCTTCAGGTCGAGGGGCTCAAGCAGGTTGAGAGCCTCAAGCAGCGTCCAGCCCTGGCTGTTGGGGGGGCAGACGTAGACGTCAACGCCGTGGAAGTTGGTCTTGTGCGAGTCGACGACCTCGGCCTTGAACTCGGCAAGGTCTTCCTTCTCGATGAAGCCGCCCAGCTCGTGGCTAAGGGCGACGATCGCGTCGGCGACCGGTCCGCGGTAGATGTAGTCCTCAGCGGCCTGATAGTCCATGTCGCCCAGCGTGCGGAGCAGCTTGGCATAATCGGGGTTGGTGATGATGTCGCCATACTTGGCAAGAGCGCCGTCCTTGCCGTACACAGCCTTGGCGGGCTCGTTCATGTGCTTGTAGAAGTTCTTGCCCAGGTTGGCCATGATCTGCGAGAAGGTGTGTCCGTTCTCAGCAAGGTCGATAGCGGGCTCGAAGATGTCCTTCAGCTTCATGCTGCCGTGGTCGCGGAGCAGCTGCATCCAGCCGGCGAACGATCCGGGGATCTCGACGGAAAGGATGCCGTTCTCGGGGATGCCGCCCTTGTCGATGTAGGCGTCGATCGTGGCTTTCTTGGGGGCCCAGCCGGAACCGTTGTAGGTGACGACCTTCTTGGCCTTGGCGTCATAGATGATGATCATCGCATCGCCGCCGAAGAAGTCGTTCATCGTCGGATAGGTCATGCTCATGACGGCGGCCATGCCGACAGCAGCGTCAAAAGCGTTGCCGCCGCGGTCAAGGATCTTGAAACCGGCAGCCGCGGAATACTGGTTGTCGCCGATGACGACATAGCGGCCGCGCTGCGCGTAGCGGGTGGTGAAGGGCACGCGGTTCATAGGAGCGGACGAAGAAGGAGCCCAGGCAAACGTGTCGTCCTTCTTGGTCTCTTCAAAATAGATCGTGCTGCCCATCGAGTTGGCCTTGACCTTGGGAGCGTCAGCCTTGGGAGCCTCGGCGGCAAAAGCCGTGAACGAAGCGGCCAGGACGAGGCCGGCGGCCAGGAGAGCCTTGTTCATTTTCATGCGAAAAAAACCACCGTTTAAGTTCACTCAGAATCATGATGCCTCCCGCGCGCGGGCGGGAGCAAACTGTAAAGCGCGCCCGAAAGTTCCCTGCGATGCCTTCGGGGTGAAACGAACAAAACCGTCTGCCCCCTGCACGGGAGCGAATATTATTATAGCACGAATCAAACAAAGCCAATTTATTATTTTAGACTATAAAGAGAAACGTTATTTCTTTTCTTGGACAAATGCATTGACTGTTGGGGCTGCGTGAACCGTGCCGCAAAGGCACCATTGCCTCCACCATCGCAGAAATAGACAAGGTCATAAAAATCTTTTCCATTGCCGCCGCGACACGCCTGGAACTGGAAATCTTCCTGCAAAACAGCTCAGCGTTAAACCGCACACAAAAACTCCCCGCCATGCGCCCAACTCAGCGCGCGGCGGGGAGTTAAGGAGACGCTGATTCATTCGTCCGCGCCCTGTCGGGCCTTTCGCCGCCCGGCTGCGTCGAAGCTCACCCTAAAGGACTAGCTTCGCGTCGTCAACATAGCACCGCTATACCACTTCGCTTTGTTCGCGCTAATCGACGAAATTCCCTGGCGAGTCATCAGGAGCATTTAATCAGTGTTTCCTTAATGTTATTACTGAACAACATTAACGAGATGGTGATCGATCTTCCTGCGACGCAGCGCGGCTTTCGGCGCCTGGCTGTCAGCCCTCCAGATATGTTCCGTCAAAACACGCGGTGCAGAGCTGATCTTCCGGCATCCCTACCGCTTTGACGAGTTCGTCTTTGCCCAAATAGAACAGCGAGTCGACGCCAAGCCGCTCCCTCAGGGCGTCACCGCTCAGCTGAGCGGCGATCAGCTCTTTGCGGCTGGGCGTGTCGATGCCGTAAAAGCACGGATACGCGACGGGCGGACTGGAAACGCACATGTGAACGCCTTTCGCGCCGCAATGTTCGCGCAAAAGCTGCGCTACTTTGAGCGATGTCGTGCCGCGCACGATCGAGTCGTCGATGACAATCAGGTCGCGCCCCCGGATGATCTGCCTCATCGGATTGAGTTTTTTCAGCACGCCCAGTTCGCGAACGCGCTGCGTCGGCTCGATAAAGGTGCGGCCGCTGTAGCGGTTGCGGACGATGGCCGATTCGTAGGGAATACCCGATTCTTCGGAAAAGCCCAACGCGGCGATCGTCCCGCTGTCAGGCATACCGGTAACGAGCGGGCGCGCAAGCCCGGCCCGGTCCCGAAAGGCGCCGGCGCACGAACGCGCAAGCGCGCGCCCCATGTTCTTGCGGGCTTCGTACACGGGAACGCCGTCGATGACGCTGTCAGGCCGCGCAAAATACACATACTCAAACACGCAGTGGTATTTCCTGCCGCACCGGCGCGGGAGCCTGAAGCTTCGGCAGCCGCTTTCGTCGATGACGACGATCTCCCCCGGTTCGATGTCACGGACCAACTGCGCTCCGAGCAGGTCAAAAACGCACGACTCGGAGGCGACATAGGTGATATCGCCGCGGCGGCCGAGCGCGAGCGGGCGGAATCCCCACGGATCGCGCGCGGCAATCAGCTTGTCGTCATGCAGAAAGACGAGCGAATACGCGCCGTTCACCCTCGTAAGCGCCTGCAAAAGCGCATCAGGAAATTCGCGTTCCGGCTGATGCGAGATCAGATGCAGGATCAGCTCCGTGTCCGAGCTCGACTGAAAAAGCGCGCCCCTGCCTTCCAAAACGAGGCGCTGCGCCGGCGCATCGGGCAAGTTGCCGTTATGTGCGACGGCAAACGAACCGCGTGCGAGCGTCCTGACAGTCAACGGCTGGATATTGCAGGCAGCCGAACCGCCCGCCGTGGCGTAGCGGACGTGCCCGATGGCGCTTTTGCACATGACGCGGCTCATTTCCGCCTGATCGAGAGCGGAATGGACAAGGCCGGGGCCCTTGCGGCAGACGACCTCGCCATCCTCATCCGTCCAGGCGATGCCCGCCGCTTCCTGACCGCGATGCTGCAAAGCGTACAGACCGAGATAGATATCCTCAGCCAAAGCGGTGCGCGTAGGAGAAAAAGCGCCAACGATACCGCACATATTTTTTGCTCCCTTCTTTTTGAGCAGCGGCGGTCGAACAGCCCCCGCGGAGCGCGTGAGGCTCGATCAGCACTTCCTCTGCGATTTCGAGATACCCAAACCGGTTTCGCAACACCGGACCGACCATAGGAGCTCGTCCCGGTGAACACATGATGAACGATTCAATTCTGACGTACCATTATACTCCCGGATACGCGCCTGCGTAAGTGACGCCGGAGCATTTTCCCCAAGGGGAAAGATTGTCCCGGCGTCAGTGCATGGTGGTGTGTATGCTAAGAAAACGCTGTTAGATCGCCGCGCCCTGCCGGGCTCATGTAACAGCGTCTCCTTACAACAGAAATCAGAGCGCCGCCTTGGCTCCGGCTTTAAGAGCGGCGATCATCTTGGCGACCGTCTCGTCGCTCGTGCGAAGGTCGGGGCAGTAAAACACCGCGCGCGACAGGATCGCCTCTGTCGCCGCCATCGTTTCCGGCGCGTAGGAAGGCGCCGTGTTGTCGCCGATAAGGGTGCCGCCGAGTTCGCGCAGTGCCTGCCAGTGTTTGGCGTAGTGCCAGGTATTTTCGCCGATGATGCCGACCGGCATACCGCACTCTGCCGTTACAGCCCGAAGTTTTTGGGCAGCCTGCGCCGACGGCAGCAAAAAGACGATATGCGTGGGAATGTCGCCGTCCGGATTGGGTATTTCTCGCGGCGTCAGCCCGGTGCCCGCCACGCCCTCAAGGACACGGCGTCTGGTGACGCGCAGCATTGCTTGCGCCACGTCCATTTTTTTTAAAGCGACAAGGCCAAGCGCTCCCTCCAGCTCGCTCATGCGGAAGTTCAGGCCAAGCCCGCACTTGTCCTCCGCGCCCCGCTCGATATCGAGGCGATGGACATGCCCGTGATCGTGATAGTACTCCATTTTTTTGTACAGCTCCGCGTTATTTGTGACAAGCGCTCCTCCCTCGCCCGTGGTGACATATTTGTTCGGGTCAAAGCTGTACGCGCCCCAAAGGCCGAACGTTCCCAGAGCTTTGCCATGATACGTACCACCGGTGACTTCGCAGCTGTCTTCTACAACTGGGATACCATACTTAGCCCCCAGTTCGAGGATCGGTTCCAGCCGCACGGCGGCGCCAAACATATGAACGGGCATGATCGCTTTTGTCCGCCGCGTGATCTTGCTTTCAACCGAGGCGGGGCTCATACCGAGGGTCTCGTCGATGTCGGCCAGCACAGGGATCGCTCCGCAGGCCGTGATCGCCTCGACGGTGGCGATAAACGTAAACGCAGACGTGATCACCTCATCGCCCAGGCCGATGCCCATAGCTTTCAGGCCAACGAAAAGGGCCGACGTCCCATTGCAGAGGGCCAGCGCGTTTTGAGCGCCAACCCGGGAGGCCAGCGCCGCCTCGAATTCACTGACACGATAGGCGCCTTTTCGCGCCGCATGAGAAGAATAACGATGGACCATTTTGCGGCGGATCACGTCGCTTACCGCATCTAGCTCCATTTGATCGAACAGTTCAGTTCCCGGCATTTTTCACGACTCCTTTGCCTGTAATAATATCAGTTACTGACGATAGCCTCATAAACCGAAGCGATCCATTCCGGCGCGGCCACAGTCTGCCAGCGCTCAGGACCAAAACAGCTCTGCCACAACTTTTCCATGTTCAGAGCCGTGCGCGTCATCGCGGGGATGTCGGCGGCGCTCAGCCCGTATGCGCGGGCAGACGGCAGAGGGCGGCCGTTCAGCTCGAAAAAGCGCCGCGTTTCGGCATAACCGTCCGGATACACGTCTTTCAGCGCCAGCATGGCCAGCGTCACGGCCACGCTGTGCGGCAGAAACGGCGCGCTGTTGCTGAGACCGTATGAGAGCGCGTGGGCCGCGCCCACACGTCCGCCTGTGCTGCTCGTTCCACCGAGCACGGATGCCATGACCGAGATCACCGCTCTGCCTTCATCCCATGTTTCGAGGCTGTTTGATAGGACGAGGCGTGACAGTTCCAGCCCGTCCAACGAATCGGCAACGGCCTCTACGGAACTGGTACGGCTTTGCGAGATTTCATAATGATGAAAATAGCAGTCCATCATCGTGTAAAAGCGGTTGAACGCAGGCGCGCCCCGGGAAAGATGCGGGTCGAGCACAGTCAGTCCGGCGGCGGCAAACGGGTTGTTGATCCCCAGTTTTTTCTCCGGACCGCGCATAACAGCGATCGGCGTCAGCTCTGCTCCCGTGCCGTTCAGGGCAGGAACGGTCCACACGTTCAGCCCGCGCGCCATGTCCATCCCATACCCCTGATAATCCTGCGCCCGAAGCGGATTAGCAAAGCAGATACCGGCCGCTTTTGCCAGGTCCATCGTGGAACCGCCGCCGATGCCGATCAGCGTCACGTCGTCCAGGCCCCGGCCGCGAAGCAGCGCGACGAGAGAATCGACATCGCCCGTGCGCACTTCGGAATACGAAGCGTTGAATACAAAAACGTCAGGCTGAGCAAACACGCGCGCGAAATCTGGCTGATCGCGCAGCGCCGCGTCAATGACGAAAAACGGTTTTGCGCCGCGTTCCTCGATCAGGTCAAAAACTGTCGCAAGCCCTCTATCACTAAGGACAATCTGCGTGGGCACATCAACGCGCCACCACCGCGGCAGGGTCAAAAGCTCGGCGGCATTTTGAGGGACACGCGTTATCATAGCGACACCCCGCGCGACTGAGCCGCAAGAAATGCCTCGATCTTGTTGAGATCGCGCGGCGTATCGATCTCGATCGTATCGCGGGGAGCGGCAACGCAGCGAATGGTGAAACCGCGTTCCAGCACGCGCAGCATCTCCAGGCTCTCGGCAACCTCGAGGGGCGTCTGCCCTCCCGCAGCGAAATCAAGCAGAAAATCCCGCTGCCAGGCGTAGGGTCCGATGTGCTTGTACCACTTCGCGTGTTCCGCCCGACGCGGATGAGGCACAGGCGAACGGCTGAAATAGAGAGCGCGCCCGGAAATGTCAAAGACGACCTTGACCACGTTTGGGTCGTTCACTTCTTCGTCTTTTTCGATTCTCCTGACAAGCAGCGCCAGCCGCGTGTCGTGTTTTTTTTTGAGCTCGATGACAAGCGGCTCGATCATATCTGGCCCGACGAGCGGGTCGTCGCCCTGCACGTTCAGCACGAATCGCGACGGTATGCGCCGCGCCACCCAAGCAACGCGGTCGCCGCCGCTTGACAGATCCCCGGGCGTCATCATCGCTTCGCCCCCGTCGGCCTCAACTGTCGCTGCGATCCGTTCGTCGTCGGTGGCAACGATGACCCGGTCGACGCACGAGCAGGCCCGCACTCCGCGCAAAACGCGCAGGATCAGGGGCACGCCACCAATCTTGATCAGCGGTTTGCCCGGCAGACGCGTACTCGCCAGACGGGCAGGAATGACCGCAAGTGTTTCCAGTGACACAATGTTTCACTCCCTTACTTTTCTGCGTGAAATAGTATTTCTTCCCCCCAAAACGTCATGTGAGCGTATTTGAAAACTCCGGGTGCAACGCGAGCTATTGCCCTTTAAAGTCCTCGATCTTGAACAGATCGGTATAGCGGGGATAAGGCCAGAACTCGCCCGCGATCAGCGGCTCGACGGCGTCGCACAGAGCGCGAAGCTCTGCCATGGCCGTCTCTCCCCTTTCAACGAGGATCTCCGCAGTCTCGCGCGTCGTCTTGCCATGGATGACGTCGGCAACGCTTTCCAGCTCTTCGACCTTTTCGAGGATGTCGCACTTAAACTTCGCCAGACGGTCGATGCTCTTCTCCCAAACGTCAAGCGATCCGCGCGAGCGCTCCGGCAGAGCGGCCAGCGTCGTCACCTCGCGGGCAAGCTGCTTCGTCACCGCCGGGAGCACCCCGTCATAGACCATCAACCTCAGCACGCCAAGTTCGGTCTCGATCGTCTCGCAATACTGCTTGAGGCGCACTTCATGATAGGCTTCGATCTCGCGCCCTGACATGATGCCAAATCCGGACAAAAGCTCGCGATGTTCGCGCACCAGATACTGGTCGAGCGCCTCAACGGTGTTTTTGCACACTGGCAGCCCGCGGCGCTGTGCTTCCTCGATCCAGGCGGCATCGTACCCATTACCTTCAAAACGTACAGCCTCGGATTCTTCCCAGGCGTCGCTGATCGCGGCAAGCGCAGCGTCTGTCACGCTCGAACCGGTGTCAATGCGGGATTTGAGCGAAGCGCTGAAACGCTCGATCCCCTCCGCCCACAGGGCAAGCAGGATCGTCAGCGGGCCGCTGAGCGCCTGAGGTGCGCCGACAGCGCGGAACTCCCACTTGTTGCCCGTGAAGGCGATCGGCGAAGTCCGGTTGCGGTCGCTCGTATCGCGGGGAAATGTGGGCAGACGGTCAAGCCCAGGATCAAGGCTCTCTTTCGACGTGATCTCGTCCGACATGCCTCTTACAATGTTTGACATCACATGGTCGAGCAGCGAGCCGACGAACACGCTCATCACAGCCGGCGGCGCTTCGTTGCCGCCAAGGCGGTGACTGTTGCCAGCCGAGGCGATACTGGCGCGCAGCAGGCCGCCGTGACGCGCCACGCCCATCAGGAACGAGGCCACGAACGACAAAAACTGCACGTTACGCGAGGAGTCGTTTGCCGGCTTCAAAAGGTTGCGTCCCTCGCTGTCACGAAGCGAAATGTTGAGGTGTTTGCCGCTGCCGTTGACGCTGGCAAAAGGCTTTTCGTGCAATAGCAGCTGAAAATGGTGACGGCGAGCCATTTTGCGCATCACCTCCATGAGCATCTGGTTCTGATCGCAGCCAAGATTGGCCTCAGCAAGCACCGGGGCGAACTCGAACTGCCCCGGCGCCACCTCGTTGTGGCGCGTGCTCATGACCTGGCCAAGGCGGTACATATCGCGCTCAACGTCCTCCATGAAGGCGAGCACGCGCGGGTGGATGGCGCCGAAATAGTGCGCCTCCACAGTTTGCGCTTTCGGCGACGGCGCGCCGATCAGCGTGCGGCGGCACAGCTCGATGTCGGGCCTCAGGCGTGCTTTTTCCTCGTCGACCAGAAAATATTCCTGCTCTGCGCCGATTGTCACGTCGACAGACTGCACGCTGTCGTTGCCGAACAGTTTGAGCAGCCCGAGCGCTCTTTCTCGGATCACTTCGATGCTCTTCAATAGCGGCGTCTTCATATCGAGCGGCGTGCCGTCGTAGGCCATGAACACTGACGGGATGCAGAGCGTGCCGCCTTTGTGGCTGAGAACGACGAAAGCCGGACTGGAGGGATCCCACGTGCAGTAGCCCCTTGCCTCGAACGTGTCTCTCATACCGCCGGAAGGAAATGATGAGGCGTCGGGTTCGCTGCGGATCAATTGTGAGCCGCCAAACGTCTGAATGGGGGCACCTTCGCTGTCAAGGTTCAAAAACGCCATATGCCGCTCGGCCGTCATCTCCGTGCGAGGCTGGAACCAATGCGCGTAGTGCGTCGCGCCCACGGACAGCGCCCACTCCTTCATCGCCGCGGCAACGTCATCGGCGATCCTGTCATCAAGCCTGCTTTCTCCATTGACAGCCGCCATCAGCTGCCTGTAAACATTTTCAGCCAATCGCTCTTTCATTTTCACCTTGTCAAAAACGTGAATGCCAAAGATCTCCGCCGGACGAGCTACACCTTGATCCATTTGTCAAACCTCCCTGTGTACAAAATTTACTAACATTTATTCGCTTTTCTGATTTTATTTAAGCCATCTCCATCACGCACGAATTATAGCACGTGATTTTAAAAAAGTACATGCACAAATTGCTAAAATAAGAAATTTTACTTGTCGACATTCAATTACATGCACCTATTTCTCGATTTTTACATGCACATATCAGAATCATTGCTTGCACAAAAAAACGCATACGTCTGTGAGTGAAGGCGTTTCTTGCTATTTTTCGATTAATTGACAAATAATGCGACTTTCGAAAGCCGAGCGACCACATTGAGGGTCGCCACTGTTGGTATGATATTGACCGTTTTATTCGAGTGGAGTCTCATTTTGCAGCGCCAATTTAGCCAGAAACAGAAAAAGACCGGCTTCCACTTGGGGAAACGGTCTTTTTGACGATAGCGATCACAGATGTGAGGAGACACTGATAAATTCGCCCACGCCCTGCCGGGGCATTTTAGCGGCCTCGAAGCTCCTGGACAATAGCCCTGCTTGATATTTTGCTTCGCCTTACAGCTTCAACTCAATTTTCGACAAATCATCGGGCTCTATTAGTCAGCTTTTTTCAAAAACGACATCTGCCACAAAAATTTTCTGCGTTTTCCAGCCACAAAGATGATATTTGCCACCGCGCTGTCACAAAAGTTGATTATAATAGAAGAAAACAACCTTTCATCAAATGTATCGCTGCGCTGCCCACCTTTGCTGTTCACGTCAAACAGTAGATCATCCGCACATAGCATCCGCAGAAAGGAGGCGTCGTTTCAGATTGTACGTTTTTGAAGAATTGAGAACGTTCACGATGATCGAGATATCAACACGAACACGACTGGCACCTGACCGGTGTGACGGCGTCTGTCTGTATCACACAACGGAACTGGGCATCGGTCACGTCGGCGGGCTCATGCCTTACGGCAACGCCAACCAGATCGTCAAAGACATGATCCTCCGCATCAGACCGGAAAC
>Ga0129306_1003457_pt1 | contig 11773 bp, 6 predicted proteins | sample P827metagenome_FD_94438 | JGI IMG/M metagenome (GOLD analysis project Ga0129306, IMG submission 94438) | Capybara group fecal microbial communities from Wisconsin, USA - P827 metagenome | ecosystem: Host-associated > Mammals > Digestive system > Large intestine > Fecal | place: USA: Wisconsin...
AAAATAGATCTAAAAATTTGGCAAATAAATGTAGGTAGAGTTAAATTATATTTATTAGATTCAGATTTAGATAAAAATGATGAAGATTTTAGAGAAATCACATTAAGACTATATGGCGGAGATAAAGAAATGAGAATTCGTCAAGAAATAGTTTTAGGAATGTGTGGAGTAAAAGCATTAAAAGCTCTTGGAATAACACCAACTGTATATCATATGAATGAAGGACATTCTTCTTTCTTAACAATAGAGCTTATCTATAATATAATGAAAGAAAAACAAGTTTCTTTCCAAATAGCAAAAGAAATAGCTACAAACCAAACAGTATTTACAACTCATACACCAGTACCTGCTGGAAATGATATTTTTGATATTGGTTTAGTAGAAGTTTATTTCCACGATATGTGGCCAAAACTTGGAATTTCTAGAGAAGAATTCTTAAAACTTGGAATGAAAGAATGTGAAGAATTAGAACCAGGATTCAATATGGGAATTTTAGCTCTTAAAATTTCAGGAAAGAAAAATGGTGTAAGTAAACTTCATGGAGAAGTTTCAAGAGAATTATTTAGTGAAGTATGGCCAAATATAGCTCAAGATGAATCTCCAATTGAATATGTTACAAATGGAATTCACACTTGTTCATGGCTTGCTCCTAGAATGAAGAAATTATTTAATGATTATCTTCCTCCATTCTGGCAAGATAAAATTCATCTACAAGAAACTTGGGAAAAAGTAGATGACATTCCAGATGAAAGAATTTGGGAAGCTCATATTTCAAGAAAAGAAAGATTAATAAAACTTATAAAAGAAAATATTTCAACAAGATATATAAATAATGGCTTTGGATATGATAAAGTTGCAGAAGTTATAAATAACTTAAATCCTAGAGCTTTAACAATAGGATTTGCTAGAAGATTTGCAACATATAAAAGAGCTACTTTAATATTTAAAGATTTAGCAAGATTAACTCAAATATTAAATGATCCAAATAGACCAGTACAAATTGTATTTGCAGGAAAAGCTCATCCAGCAGATAAAGAAGGTCAAGATTTAATAAGATATATAGATGAAATTTCAAAAATGCCTCAATTCAAAGGAAAAATATTCTTACTAGAAAATTACAATATAGCAATTGCAAGATATTTAGTAAGTGGTGTTGATGTATGGCTTAATAATCCAAGAAGACCAATGGAAGCTTCTGGTACAAGTGGAGAAAAAGCTTCTGTAAATGGTGTTGTAAACTTTAGTGTATTAGATGGTTGGTGGGCTGAAGGATATAATGGCAAAAATGGATGGTCTATCGGAACAGATATGGAATATATGTCTTATGAAGAACAAGATAAAGCTGATAGCAATAGCATCTATCATACTTTAGAAAACAAAATTATTCCAGCATACTATAATCAAGATCAAAATGGTATACCAAGAGAATGGATTCAATATATGAAAAATTCAATAAAATCTACTGGTGGCCAATATAGTACTGCAAGAATGTTAGTAGATTATACTGAACAATTATATTTACCATTATGTAATAATTATAAAAAATATTTTACAGATTTAGATAAAGTATTTGAATTTACAAAATGGAAAAAGAATATTAAAAACCAATGGAATGATATAAAGATTGATCAAAGTGCTAATGTTGATAATGAAAAATTTGTTGCAGGAGAAAAAATCCTAGTAAGCTGTAATGTTTTTGTTCCTGAAAACTTACAAGATACAACAATGGTAGAAGTTTATTTTGGTCAAATTTTAGAAAGTGGAACTGTTAAGAAAGTGGCTGTTCATGAAATGAGCAAAGGAAAAACTTTAGAAAATGGTGAAACTGAATATAATTTCGAGTTAGACTTAACTACAGGTGGAAATTACGGATATACTTTTAGAGTAGTTCCAAAAAATGAAATGCTATTAGAACAAGAAAACTTAAATTTAGTAAAATGGCTAGAAAAATAAAATTTAAACCCAAAAAAGTTTAACAGCTTTTTTGGGTTTTTTGTTAGAGGAAGTAAAATGAAAGAAAATTTTGAAAATATTTATAATGAAATAACAAAGCAATTTGGAGAAAAATACAAGCCTTTAAAAAGTAAAATAAAAGTTAAAACTATGTTATATTTGTTTTTCTTAATGCTTATAATTAGTTTTTTTAATACAATGATGAGAAATTTTGGATATGCAGAATCTTTTTTATATTTGTGTTTGAAGTTAATATCTGCAATTATTACTGTTATTGTTGTAATAATGGCTTTGATATATACAAATAGAAAAATGAATTATTGGAAATTTGCATATAGTTTTAAAAATGAAGTTGGAAAATATTTTTTTCAAAAAATAAATCCAAATATAAAATATATAGTTGATAGAATAAATATAGATAGTAATTGTGTAAAAGAAGATGTGAATGTTTTTTTGAAAAATGCGATTGTATTAGATGTTTCTGAAGAGTTAGACTATAATAATATAAAATTATATACTTTAAAAATGAATGATGAAAACTTTAAAAGATATAATGGTGTATTAGCTGTTTTTAGTGGCTGTTCAAAAAACATAACATCAGAAGAAAATTGGCAAAAAAACTTGAATTTACCGGAATCTTTTGAGATAATAAAAGCAGTATTTGAAAATAATAAATTTTATATATTTTTCGATGCTTTTCAAATATTTAATTACAATGGCGATAATTTCTTAGAAAAAGAAAAATTGGAACGTAATTATATATTTTTAGAACAGTTAAATAAAATTGAAAATATAATTAAATAAAGGAGAAAATATGGAATACGAATTTCAAAAAGAAGCTTTTGTAGGAAAAAAATATGAAAAAATAATGAATCAAAAATTTTCTATACCAACATTTTTATTTGGTTCATTATATTGGGCTTATAGAAAGATGCTTTTAGAGGCATGTGGTTTGTTGGTTGTAAAAACTATACTAAATTTAATATTAAGTAAAATTGCTTTATCAATAGCAGATAAAGCGTTTGCAAATAATCCATCAATGGATTCAGCAATAACTACATTGATTTCTATGATTATAGTATTGCTTATAATTTCAGTTACATTAGGAATTTTTTCAGGTTTTATATTTAGACCTGTATATGAAAAATTTGTTAATAGAAGAGTAAGAAAAATAATAGATAAAGATGTTAGTGATACAGAGTCAGAAGAAATAGAAAAATGCAGAAAAAAAGGTGGAACATCAATTTTGTTCTTAATTCTATTTCTTGTTATATCAAGTTCAATAACAGGAATGATATATGGTAATTCTGATACCAATAATGGAAATAGTTTGTCTAATGGTTCATATGGTGGTTATTTAGATACTAGTAAAAAACAAGTAAATTTAGAAAATGTATTTGAAATTGATATTCCAGATGTTTTTGAAAAAAGTGATGATTATAAATCTTCTGAATATCATTATAACTATATAAATGAAGATAATACAGAAAATCAAGTAGATATTTTTGGTGATGGTTCTTCTGACAAATCTCAATTACCAGAATCAAAATTATCAATATTCGTATTAGATGCATATGATACAGTTGATGATTTTATGAAAGATGCTCAAAAAAAATGGGGGACTAATGGCGAGATTTTCAAAAATGATGATATAAAATATGGTACTATTATTGATAATTTTGAAAATACAGGATATTATGTGATTGTAGATACTGATCTCGGTGCATTATATCTTGAATATGATATATCTGAAAAAGCTCTAGATATTGATGAATGTAAAAATTATTTTGTATCTATTGCATCTTCTTTAAAACTAAAAGATAAATCAGGAAAAATTGAGAAAGATAAATTAGAAAGTGCATTCAATGTAAAAACATCTTCAAATAAAGATGATGATAAAGATAGTGATGAAGATGAAAAAAAATCAGAAAAAGACTCAAAAAAATCTAATTCAAAAACAAAAGAAATATCTTATGAAGAATATAAATATAAAATTTTTACAGATGTAAAAATTTCAGATTATATAGATGTAGATGTTTCAAATGCATTTAAAGAAAATAATGAAAATGATTATATGTTAGATTATTATCATGATGAAAATCTTGAAAAAGATATACAAATTTCAATTGCTCAAATAGATGCTGACGGTGCAAAGAAATTTATTACAGATTTAACAAATAAGAATGGATTATCTACAACTGAAGATATGTATTCAGCTGATGTGAATGATATAAAATGGTATATAGTTGGATTTATGTTAGATAATGATATCATATACTATAATGCATTTGAAAAAGATGATAAAGTATTTTTATATAGATATCAAATATCAGATAGTGTTGAAGATGAAAATTTAAAAGGAAGTTATGAAGATATAATATATTCAATAAAATATATTGATAAAGAAAAGAAAGAAGTAGAAAAATCTGGTAATATAATTGATGAAGATAATGATACTTCTTCAAATAAATCAGATAACACAAATACATCTAATGAAAATACATCTAATACTTCAAGTGACGAAGATGATGATGAAAATACAAATACAACAAATAAAAACACAAATACAACTAAATCAAATAATAACACAAATACTAATTCAACAAATACTAGTATAACAATAACTCCAACAAATGTAACTTACAATAATGCAAATTAAAATAAATTAGAAAGTAATACATTTTTATTTCAAATAAGTAATAAATGTATTACTTTTATTTTTTTGCAGTTTGATTTTGATATAATAGAATAAAGTTTTTTGGGGGTATTTAAATAATGGATATTTTTAACATATCAGTGATGCTTTTTTTTGTTTGCTTTTTTGGAGCAACAGCATTTATTATAAATAGTAATTTTAAAATGGATAAAGGAAAATATTATAGGGAAGAAAAAGAAGAAGAGATTGATGATGACAATTTTGAAAAAATTTATGCCAACATAAAAAAGAATGCTAATCCTGCAGAACTAAATAAGTTAAACTATTTTGCTAAAAGAGAAAGCGATAGAGAAATAAGAATACTAATAGCTATGTTTTTAGGAATAATACTGGCATTTTTGGGATTTTATAGAAATATGCTTTTCTTGTATATAGGTTTAGCAATTTTAATTGCATGCATTATATGGGGAAGGAAAAATTTAAGCTCTATATATCTTAAAAAATATAAAGAAATGTATAAAAAAACAGTAATTCCAGAATTATTGAATTCATACGAAGAAAAAATAGAATATACTCCTGAACAAGGCTTTTCAAGAGAAATGTATAAATATGCTGATTTTGAAAAATTTGATTACTATAATACAGATGATTTAATGAAAATAATATTTAAAAATAATACAAAGGCATTTTTAGCTGAAGTAAAAACTGAAATTACAGTTTCTGATAATGATGGAGGCACTTCTAAAGAAACACTATTTCATGGGGTAATTGTTGAAGCTAAATTAAAAAATAATTATGATAAAGTATTATGCTTAAAAAGAGATAGTAAAAAAATTTACAAAAATTCTATTATAAAAAATATACCTAAAGTAGAATTAGATTCATTGGATTTTGAAAATGATTTTGATGTATATTCTACAGATGGAATTTTTGCAATGAGAGTATTAACACATGATCTTATGGAAGAATTAACAAAATTTGAGAAAGATAATAATATAAATGTAGAGTTAACAATAAAAGAAGATAAAATATTTATAAGATTCTTTACTGGTGGAATATTTGAAGCTCCACTAGGTTCAAAATCTGCTTTAAATAAACCAACATTATATCGTTATTATAAAATATTAAATTTTACATTTGATTTTGTATATAGAATGACAGAAGTTTTAAATAATATAGAAGACTGATATAGCTAGGAGGAGAAATTATGCAACTTTTTTTGATTTTTTGGCTTATTTGCATTATAACGCTTTTTTGTATGCAGCAATATAAAATAAAAAAGTTAAAAACAACGAAATATTTTGATAACGAAATAGATACTGGAGATTTTGAATTTGAAAAATTTTATTCAAATTTAAAAGAAAAATATGATCAAGATGAATTGAAAAAAATAGAAGAAGAAGGCAAAAAAGAAAGAATACAATTTATAACATATTCAATTATATTTTTAATAGGTATAATGCTGTCAATGATAACTGGATTGGCTACAATAATTGTAATTGTATGTTTTATAAAGATTGCAATAATTCAATTTCAAGGGTTTGCAGAAAAATATAAAGAGAATTATAAACAAAAAATTATAAAAGAATTATTAAATTCTTTTGGTGAAGAAATTGAATATTTACCAAAATCTGGCTTTTTAGAAAAAAGGTATAGATATTCAGGATTTGGAAATTATGAAAGTTATAAATCAGAAGATTTAATGAAAATCGTATTAAAAGATAATACAAAAATGTATTTAGCAGAAGTATGCGCAAAAGGAGACGATTCAAGTGAATCGTTTCATGGAATGGTAGTAGGAGTTCAATTGCCAAAGGAGTATAATAAAATTTTATTGTTAAGAAGCGATTGGAAAAAAAGTCATAAAATTCAAGATTTTGTAGGAATTTCATTTCCAAAAGTAGAATTAGATTCAGTAAAATTTGAAAAAAATTTTGATGTATATTCAACAAATAGAATTTTTGCTATGAAAGTTTTAACACATAATCTTATGGAAGAATTATTACGATTTGAAAAAGATACCAATATACATGTTGAATTAACAATAAATAATGATGAATTATTTATAAGATATTTTACTGGAGAAGTTTTTGATCCGCCTTTCAATTCTGAATCAACATTAAATAAAGCAACTTTATATCGCCATTACCAAATATTGAAATTTACATTTGATTTTGTATATAAGATGACAGAAGTTTTAAATAATATAGAAGAATAGGTTTGGAATTCTTTAATTAAATTACATAAAATTAAAAATAGTTGACAAAATGTGAAAATGAGTATATTATATTACATATAGAAAAAACGAAGAAAAGGACAAGATAAATAATAGTAAAACTTTTAGAGAGCAAGATGTATGGTGAAATTCTTGTAAGAAAATAAATTATTTATTATCACCTTTGAGTTGATATTTTGAAATTATAGTAGAAATATTCGTATTCCTTGCGTTAAAAGGTTTTGAGTGAAAAAATATTTTATATTTTTTAATTTAGGTGGTAACGCGGAGATATTCGTCCTATAGTGATGAATATCTCTTTTTGTTTGTGTTATGTTTGAAAATACTTACAATTTTATACGCATTTTACAATATATGTAACGCAGTCATGTACCTTTGTACACTCCTTTGCCTTACATATATCGTAAAATACGCCTAAAATTTAATTATTTTCAAACAGATGAAGAGCAAATATTTATAAAAGGAGAGATTGAAATGAGTGAAGAAAAAGTTGATTATGGAAAAACATTAAATTTACCAAAAACTGATTTTCCAATGAGAGGAAATTTACCTCAAAATGAACCAAATACTCTAAAAGATGTATTTGAAAATGATTTGTATGAAAAAATGTTAAAAAAGAATGAAGGAAAAGAGCCATTTGTTTTACATGATGGACCTCCTTATGCAAATGGAGAAATACATATAGGTCATGCTGTAAATAAAATATTAAAAGATACAATTGTAAGATATAAAAACTTACAAGGAAAATATACTCCTTTTATACCAGGATATGATACTCATGGTATGCCAACAGAGAAAAAAGCTATAGATAAATTAGGATTAAATAGAGATACTATACCTGTTAATGAATTTAGAGATACTTGCAAAAACTTTACAGTTCAATATAAAGATATGCAAACAGCTGGATTCAAAAGACTTGGAGTTTTAGCTGATTGGAAAAATCCTTATATAACTTATCAACCAAACATGGAAGCAAAACAATTAGGTGTATTTGCTGAAATGTATAAAAGAGGATTTATATATAAAGGATTAAAACCAGTTTATTGGTGTACAGATTGTGAAACAGCTTTAGCTGAAGCTGAAATAGAATATAAAGATGTTGATTCAACAACAGCTTATGTAAAATTCCCAGTAAAAGATTCAAAAGGGTTATTTGATACAGAAAAAACATTTTTTGTAATATGGACAACAACTCCTTGGACTCTTCCAGGAAATGTTGGTATAACAATAGGACCAGATTTTAAATATTCATTAGTTAAAATTGGTGAAGAAAAAGTTATAGTAGCATCAGAACTTGTTGAAAATGTTATGAAAGTAGCTGGAATAGAAGAATACGAAAAAGTACAAGAATTTGATGGAAAAGAATTAGAAGGTGTTTTATGCAATCACCCATTCTTAAATAGAACATCAAGAGTAGTTCTTGGAAGTGAAGATACTATAGATGTTGAACTTGGAACTGGTACTGGTGCAGTTCATACAGCTCCTGGTTATGGTAAAGAAGACTATTTATGTGGATTAAAAAATAATTTAGAAATAGTTGTATGTGTAGATGCAAAAGGTGTTCAAAGAGGAGAAAATGCAGGTCCATTTGATGGAATGTTCTATAAAAAATCTGATAAAGCTATAATAGAATGGCTTGAAGAAAATGGATTACTTCTTGCAAAACAAACAATAAATCACTCATATCCACATTGCTGGAGATGTAAGAAACCAGTTATATTCAGAGCTACATCTCAATGGTTTGCATCTGTTGATGGATTTAGAAAAGAAGCAATAGAAGCTACAAAGAGTGTTAAATGGATACCAAGCTGGGGTGCTGATAGAATAGAAAAAATGATAGAAGAAAGAAATGATTGGTGTATATCTCGTCAAAGAACTTGGGGAGTTCCACTTCCAATATTCTATTGTAAAGAATGTGAAAAAGAATATGTAACAGAAGAAAGTTTAGCAAAAATCCAAGAATTAGTTAAAGAAAATGGAACTAACATATGGTATGCTCTTTCTGAAAAAGAATTGTTACCAGCTGGTGCAAAATGTGAATGTGGTTGCACAGAATTCGTGAAAGAAACTGATATAATGGATGTTTGGTTTGATTCAGGATCAACTCATGAATCTGTTTTAGTAGAAAGAGGACTTCCAGAAGCAGATTTATACTTAGAAGGTGCAGATCAATATAGAGGATGGTTCCAATCTTCACTATTAACATCTGTTGCAACAAAAGGAAAAGCTCCATATAAACAAGTTTTAACACATGGATGGACAGTTGATGCTCAAGGAAGACAAATGCATAAATCTTTAGGAAATGGTATAGCTCCACAAGAAGTTATAGATGAATATGGTGCAGATATATTAAGACTTTGGGTATTATCATCAGATTATCAATCAGATTTAAGAATATCAAAAGATATCTTAAAACAAGTATCTGAAGGATATAGAAAAATGAGAAATACAGCAAGATTCTTACTTGGAAACTTAGATGGATATGATGTAGAAAATCCAGTTGCTTATGATGATTTATTAGAAATAGATAAATGGGCATTAGCAAAATTAAATAAATTAGTAAGAAAATGTACAGTTGCATATGATAACTACAGATTTAGAGAAGCATTTGATGCTTTAAATAATTTCTGTGTTGTAGAAATGAGCCAATTCTATTTAGATATAATAAAAGATAGATTATACACTTTCAAAAGAGATTCTGTAGAAAGAAAAGCAGCTCAAACAGTTATGTATGAAATATTAAGTGCATTTGTTAGAATAATGGCTCCAATGGCTTGTTTTACAGCAGAAGAAGTTTGGAAATATATGCCACATAAAAAAGATGACAATGTAGAAAGTGTAATGCTTAACTTCTATCCAAAAGTAAATGCTTTATATGAAAATGAAGCTTTAGAACTTAAATGGGAAAAAATAATAAAAATAAAAGATGAAGTTGCTAAAAAATTAGAAATGGCAAGAGCAAATAAAGAAATAGGAACATCTTTAGAAGCTGAAGTTAAACTTTATTCAGAAGGAACAGAATATGAATTCTTAAAAGCTAATTTAGATTTATTAAAAGATGTATTCATAGTTTCAAATGTAAAAGTATTTGAAAATAGAAGAAATCAAGATGAAGAAGTTGCTTTAGGAGTGGAAATAGGAAAACCTGAAGGTGAAAAATGTGAAAGATGTTGGTGCTATTCAACAACAGTTGGATTAAATAAACTTCATCCTACAATATGTAAAAAATGTAGTGATAACTTAGAATAAAAACAAAGCTAAGTAATAATAAACGAACAGAACGCCGCATACAGTTGTAATGCGGCGTTTTGTTTTTTACTGGAGAAAAGTGAATGGCCACTGCAGCAGATCAGCCAGGGCACCGAAGCAAGCGTCTGCTCCAGTAAGGAACAGATCTACCAGACGGTAGAAACCTGGAACCATCTCTCTGAGCTCCGGGAAATAGATTCCCAGGCAGTAGAAGATGATACAGGTTACGAACGCCTTACCAATTGCTTTGCAAACCTGGCTGATATGGAAGAGGTTGATTCTGCTGGTTGCTCTTGTGCTAGCTTTGAGCTTTGCAAACACAGCACTGATCGGGTTGGTCGGCTTAGTCGGCTTAGCAGTTGCTGGTGTTGTTGTGGGTGTTTCTTCCATCTGAAGGGCGGTTGCGGTCGAGATTCTTGTTTTCATATTTATTCCTCCTAATGATGTGTAGACATGAGTCTTAGCGACTCGCGGGCGAAAAAAACTTACTATGTTATTATTATACCACAATTTACATAAAATATCAAATTTATGTAAATATGGCAGCACTCAAAAAATTGACATAATTTACTTAAAAGAGGTATAATTTTTATATTGAAGATAATATTGAAAAAATACAATAAATGATATTTTATTTTTAAATCACAGAAAGAATGAGATAAAAAAGGAAGGTTAAAATTATATGGCAATTAGAAAAATCCCACCAGAGGATTTTGTAGAATTTGTAATTGAAAATGGATTTAAAAATTTGCCTGAATTAGTACATAAATATCCTATTGAAATAATGAGAAGAAGATTAAATAGAAATATTGAAAAAGTATTCGAATCTAGAGATGATTCTGTAATATATAATGCTTGTTATAGTAAAGATGATAATTCTATTTGTATAGTTAATTTAGAAAAAAGATTTAATTTGGATTTATTAAAACAAGAGGACGATAAATTACATAGTGCGATTCATGAAAGTATACATGCATTAATTTCAAAAAAATATTCTAGAAAGAAAACTAAAGAAGGTACTTTTTCTAAAAAAGTCAAAGATTTTTTAAAATTAAAAACATTTTATGTAGGCCGTTTTTTAAGAAATATTGATACAAAGAAAAATTTACCAATTAGAACTTATGGAATTGCAAAAACAGATAAAAAATCAGCAATTAAAAGAAATATAAAAGGATTTTTTAAAGGTGATAGAAAATTTAAATATAAAGGTAGTCTTATATCTAAATTTTTCTATATGAAAAATTCTTTATTATATCTTTCAAAACAAAAAGCAGTTGGTCTAGAGGAAGGCTTTACAGAATGGTTAACAAGAAAAACAATAGGATATGGATCTACTTATAAAAATGTTGTATGCATAATAAATCAAATAGAAGCTGTTTTAGGTACAAGAAAAACTATTGATTTGGCAGATGGTAAACTTTCTGAAATTAGAAAAATGTTAAATATGGAATATGGTCCTTTTTATGAAATGATATATGGAATGGATGAAATAGTAAGGGCTGAATATCGAAGAGAAACATTTGAAAAAAAATTAGAACAATTGAAAAAAAGAAAAGAAAATCCTCCAAAGGATGAAACAATAATTGATAAAGTAAAGCAAAAAGTAGATATAATAAGTGAAGATTTGGAAAATTATGACTCTGATGACAAAAGTAAAGTTTCTGTTGTAAGAGATTATT
>Ga0129306_1003458_pt1 | contig 11769 bp, 13 predicted proteins | sample P827metagenome_FD_94438 | JGI IMG/M metagenome (GOLD analysis project Ga0129306, IMG submission 94438) | Capybara group fecal microbial communities from Wisconsin, USA - P827 metagenome | ecosystem: Host-associated > Mammals > Digestive system > Large intestine > Fecal | place: USA: Wisconsin...
TAATAAAGATTTGAAAAACTTATTTCTCGAATATATATAATCCATATTATCCTCTCATTATATATAATTTTTCTCCAGGCATAATATTTTCGGGTGTGCTTAAATTATTTATTTTTAATAAGTTATCTTGACTTACCTTAAACTTTTTAGCAATATTCCATATTGTATCATTAGGTTTTACAAAATATATTATCATAGAATAATCTTCTTTTCGTGTACATTCCACAACTTCATATTCATTTAACAAAGGAACATTTTCATATTTAACATTTTCTATACATTTTATTTTAAAATTACAATTATATTCTTCATTAACTGATTTTATCTCACAAAATTCTATTTCTAAATCATTCACAGATGCATCAGAATTTATAATAAAAGGAATTTCTATACTTTTTTGCATTAAACTATTCTTTTCTGTTTTACAATAATAAACATCCAACACAATAGCTGATTCAATTGTATTTGAAGTAGCTTGTTTCATTTTCTTTAAAGAATATTTATAATCATATATATCTTTTAAATCATCTATACCTATTTTTTCAGAATATTCAAAAATTTTATTATTGCATTTATCAATACATTCCATATTTATATATTTTTTTGAATATTTTATATCATTATTTAAAGAATATAAATCTTCAATAATTGTTATTTGCTTTTGACTATATACATTACAACTTACATCATATCCAATATCAAAATTTAATATTCCTTTTTCATAAACATTATCTGTGACTATGAATTTTCTTATATCATACTTTAAATCAATCAAATTTTCTTCTTTAACATTTTCTATTTCCAAAAAACTCATAATTGGAATACTACATTTAAACTTCTTTATTTCATTATCACATAAATATAAAACTCCTATACTTGCTTCTGCTTTCGCAAGTATTTTATTATAACTAATTTTTTTCTCAACATTAGTTATAATAATATCTTTTTTTAGTATGTCTATATTTTTTCCTTGTTCAGAAAAATTCATATCTTCATTCACATCTGTTTTTGTAAATGCATTCATTAGAAATTCTTTTATAGTAATAAACTTTTCCAATTTTTGAATATCCAAATTATCATCTGTTAATTTTGAAATTATTTCTATTTCTTCAATTTTATAGTCATTAATAAATACTTCTAAAAGAATTTCAATACTAATTTTTCTTTCATTTAAAATTCTTACATTTATATTTTTTTCTTCTATACTATATTCTATATCATCATTTGATTTTATTTTTTCATCTTCAATAATATCAGAAAAATCTAAAGTAATATTTAAAGATTTAGTTTCTCCTAAATCCGATAAATATATCAAATTTCCATTCCACATTCCATCTAATCGTATTTTCGAATCTGAAATCTCTATTTTTTTTACTATTCCGTTTCCATTTGTTCCAATCATATTTATAATATCAGGCTTAGTATCTGGAACTAAAATATCTCCTATTATCTGAATTTGTTTTACTAATTCACATTCTTTCTTTCTAATTTTTATATTCTCTTTTTCCATATAAAAAACTCCCCCTTAAATAGTATCTTTTATACTATTTATATGGAGGAGTTTTAAAAAAATTCCTATTTTATTTTAACTTTCTACTACCGCTGGAGTTCTTTTCTTTTTTACTTCAACTTGTGGTGGTAGAATTGGTTCATAATCTGCGCCATTATAAAGTCTTACTTCAATATTTCTTGTAAATAAATCAGTATAATTATAAGAACCTACTCTGTTTGCCTCTTCAAATTTTACTCTAAAATAGCTATTGTATGTATTTTCTATTACAGCTACTTTTTCTTGAGGTTTACTTCTCTTTCCAGGAGACTCTTTTATTATGATTTTTTGTCCAATATTATCTCCTATGTTTTTTCTTAAATCTGCTATTTCAGATCTATAAATTCCCATAATATCACCTACTTCTTTAGAATCTAACTAGAATATAGCACGGATTATTTGGGTTGTCAAAACCACTATTTTACAGTGTTTGCCGTACAATTCTTTCCGCTCTAGGTGTCTGTTAGTTATGCACACAATGTATCATTTTTATTACTTTTTTGTTACATTTTGTGTTGCGTAATCCCATAAAATTCTAGAACATTTGATTTTAGTGGTTCTAAAGATTTTGGTAAACTTCTTTATTTTTTATGCATTTTTCTTAATTTCCTCTTCATGTAAATGACTATACTTCAATTTGGTTGCCATTCCTCCTCTAATATGTCTTTCTGCTTTATTTTCATCTAAAACTTTTCTAACTTCCATTGCTAAAGAATAATTTATTTTTAGAAGCCTTGATGCAATATCTTTATGTACTGTACTTTTTGAAACACCAAATTTCTTTGCTGCCCCTCTTACAGTATCTTTAGAATTTATAATGTATTCAGCTAGTAATATTGCCCTTTCTTCTATTGTTGAATCGTTTTTCATATCATACCCCCATGCAATTTTATTTGTTGTTTAATTCTATTCACAAGGGCTTTAAATTATTCCGTACAAATATGTAATTAATTTGCCACAACAAAAAAGCTCTATACAATATGTATAGAGCTTTTTTAACATATTTAATTATAATTTATTTGGTTCTGGATATTCTACACCAAAAGTATCTACTGTAACTTTTTTCATTACAGGTGGCTCTACTGGTCTATCTTTTCCTCCACCAAAAGGACTTCTTGTAATAACTCTTGTTTTTACAATTTTATCTACTTCATCCATTCCTTCTAATACACTTCCAAATGCTGCATATTGGCCATCTAAAAATGTAGAATCATCTGTTACTATAAAGAATTGAGAACCTGCACTATTTGGATTTGAGCTTCTAGCCATTGAAATAATTCCTCTTACATGAGAAAGATTATTTTCAAATCCGTTATCTGAAAATTCACCTTTTATAGAATATCCTGGTCCTCCCATTCCTGTACCTTCTGGATCTCCACCTTGAGCCATAAATCCAGGTATTGTTCTATGAAATATTAAACCATCATAAAAACCTTTTTTTACTAATGATATAAAATTATTTACTGTTTCTGGAGCTTTACTTGGATATAATTCAAGTTTTATTATTCCTCCATCTTCCATTTCTATTGTAACTACTGGTTTATTCATATTATTTTCCTCCAAATATTTTTTTGTATTATATATCAAAAACACCTTATATACAAGTTAAAACGCAAAATCAGCTTGTTTTATAAGATAATTTTGCGTTTATTTTATTTGTTTCTCTTTTTTAATATTTCTTCAGCCTTTTCTATTTTCTTTTCTGTTTCTTTTATTTTTTTATTAACTTCTACTAATCTATTATTACATAAATCTAAAAGTCTATATTTCAAATTTTCATCTAAATCTTCTATATTTACAGAACCCTCTATTATTTGTTTCAATATTTCAAAATCTTTTAGTTTTTGCTTTTCTTCTTTAATTTTATTATCATCCATAATATTTACCCATTACTTAAATTTTAATAATTGATTTTCAAATTCTTTCTTTGGTTCATCTATATTTTGATTTTTCTTTTTAAATAAATTTTTTATGCCTTTTTTCTCTTTTATTTCTTCTCTTTTTGATTGAGCTATTGCTTCATCTACTGATAATGTTTTTTCAAAATCTACAATATTTTTCATTGGAATATCATATATATTTTCCATATAATATTCTTTTTTTATCGGTTTATGAAATTTCATATCTTCTAAATATTTATTTATAATATTCTTATCTTTTTTTGATAAAGCTTCTATATCTTGTTCAAAATAAGTATAACGCCAAATTACATGTCTCTCATAAGAATCATATGAAGAGTTTTTTAAATCTTCAAAACCATATTCGGCTCTAAATGCATTACCTTCTATAGAAACATTTATATTGCTCCATCTTTGATCTTTAAATTTTATACATACTACTCTAAGTTTTTTTAGAGTACTATATAAATCTGTTATAAGTTTTGAAAATTCTTCTTCATCTATATTAAACAAACTTGGAATTTCATAACCATTTATTGGTTTCTTTTTTATAATACCTTTTGGAATATAGTAAAAAAACATCTCACCAGTGGTTTTTCTATTTCCTACATCAATAATAGATGCATATAAATATATACTTTGCCACTTTTCTGGTATTATATAAAACAATTTCTTTTGTAATTCCGAAAACAAAAATTTTTCTTTCGGTAAACTTGGCATAAACTTCTTCCTTTCTAAAATTAATCTGAAAGTAAACTCTCTCCTGTCATTTCTTCTGGTTTTTCGATACCCATAATATCTAACATTGTAGGAGCTAAATCAGCTAAACGCCCTTCTTTTATATTTTTGTTTAATCCTATAACAGCTAATGGAACTGGATTTGTAGTATGAGATGTAAATGGTTCACCATTTTTATAATCAACTAATTGTTCTGAATTTCCATGATCTGCTGTTATAAGTAGAACTCCACCAACTTTATTTATAGCATTAACAACTCTATCCACACATACATCTACAGCTTCTAATGCCTTTATTGTAGCTTCTAAACTACCTGTATGACCTACCATATCTGGATTAGCATAATTTAAAATAATCATATCATATTTTTCAGATTCAATTGCTTCTACAACTTTATCAGTTACTTCATATGCACTCATTTCTGGTTTTCTATCATAAGTTTCTACTTTAGGAGATGGAACTAATATTCTATCTTCTCCTTCGAATAATTTCTCTTCACCACCATTAAAGAAAAATGTTACATGAGCATATTTTTCTGTTTCTGCAATTCTTAATTGTTTTAAACCTTTTTTACTAACAATTTCACCAATAGTATTTTTCAATTCTTCTTTTTTGAATGCTATTTTAACATTTGGCATAGTCTCATCATATGGAGTCATGCATACAAAAAATGTTGGAAAATATTCTCTTTCAAATCCATTAAAATCTGGATCTACTATTGCTCTTGTAATTTCTCTAGCTCTATCTGGTCTAAAATTGAAAAATATTACAGAATCATTTTCAGATATTTTTCCAATTGGTTCATTACTTGAATTACAAATTACAGTAGGAACTATAAATTCATCAAATAATTCTTTTTGATAAGACTCTTCCATTGCTTTAGTAGCAGAATTAACTTTTTCACCTTCGCCTTTTACCATAGCTTTATACGCTTTTTCTACTCTATCCCATCTCTTATCTCTGTCCATACTGTAAAATCTTCCAGAAATTGAAGCTATTTTTCCAACTCCTTTTTCTTTCATTTTTGCTTCAAGTTCACTTATATAAGATTCACCAGAAGCTGGTGCTGTATCTCTTCCATCCATAAAGCAATGTACAAATACATTTTCAAAATCTTTTCTCTTTGCAAGTTCTAATAATGCGTATAAATGTCTATTATGACTATGTACACCACCATCAGAGCATAAACCAATTAAATGAAGTTTGGAATTATTCTTTTTACAATTTTCTATTGCTTCTACGAATTCTGGTATACTAAAAAAATCTCCATCTTCTATTGACTTTGTTATTTTAGCCAAATCTTGATAAACTATTCTTCCTGCTCCAATGTTTGTATGACCAACTTCTGAATTTCCCATTTGACCTTCTGGAAGTCCAACATCTGTACCGCTAGTATGAATAATTGTATTTGGATATTTTTTCAAAAATTCATCTAGATGTGGTGTATTTGCAAGTTTTACAGCATTACCATCCACTTTTTCATTTATACCAAAACCATCTAATATCATTAGCATTACAGGCTTTTTATTCATTGCTATCTGTATCTCCTTTTAATTACCCATTATAATTTACTATTTTGCTAAATTCTTCTGGTTTTAAACTAGCTCCACCAACTAATCCACCATCAATATCTGATGTTGTAAATAATTCTTTTGCATTAGTTGATTTAACTGATCCACCATATTGAATTATAACTTTTTCAGCAGTTTCATTTCCATATATTTCAGCTATTTTTGCTCTAATCCATTTTATAGATTCATTAGCATCTTCAGAAGTAGCTGTTTTTCCAGTTCCAATTGCCCAAATTGGTTCATAAGCAATTATTGTGTTTTCAACTTGTTCATTTGTTAAACCTTCTAATGCTTTTTCTGTTTGAACTGTAATTATTTCTTTGGCTGTTCCATTTTCTCTTTGTTCTAATTTTTCACCAACACAAACTATTGGTTTTAAATCATATTTGAAAGCAGCTTTTATTTTTTTATTAACAGTTTCATCTGTTTCAGCAAAATATTCTCTTCTTTCTGAATGACCTATTATTACATATTCTACACCACATAATTTAAGCATCTCACCAGAAACTTCACCTGTATATGCTCCTTTTTCTTCAAAATGCATATTTTGAGCTCCTAGTTTAATATTTGTTCCTTGTAAATGTAAATTAGCATAAAATATATCTATATATGGAACACATAAAATTACTTCATTTTCTGTATCTTTTACAAGTGGTGCAAATTCCTCTATATATTTCATTGCTTCATTTGGAAGCATATTCATTTTCCAATTTCCTGCGATTACTTTTCTTCTCATATTAGTATTCCTCCTCTAATTCTTTTAACTTATCTTGAATTTTAGTTATAATATTTTCAAATTTTTCACCTTTTAAAGAACCTGTAAATATATCGGATTCTTTTTTTGTCCATTTTCTTAAATCATCAAAAGAAATAAATTTTACTTCTGATAATTCCTCTTCTTGAATTTTAAAATCAGATTCTTTATAGTTTGTTTTAAGTATGTAACAATACTTATAATTATTATTTTGAACAGTATCTGTTATATTTGATGATTTTCGAATATCAAATAAAATAAAATCTGCTGGACACAAATTTTTAATACCTATTTCTTCTTCTGTTTCTCTAATTGCAGCTTCCATTATAGTTTCACCAGCCATTATGTGACCAGCACATAAAGACCATTTATTTGGTGCTAATGTTTTTGTAGCAGCTCTTTTTTGAATTAATAATTCATTTTTATCATTTATAATCCAAATAGAAACTTCTCTATGCCACAACCCTTTTTCATGAACTATTTTTCTTTCTTTTTTTTCATTTAAACTCTTATTATTTTCATCAAAAATATCTAGATATTCTTTCATAAATATCACCCCTATAAAAATAACAATTATAAATATTGTAATTGCAGACAAAGGGACGGAGCTTTTGTCTGCAATTTTTTATTTTTTCAAACAGACAAAAGCTCCGTCCCTTTGTCTGCTTATATATTATTTATCTTGTAAAGCTTCGATTCCTGGTAATTTTTTACCTTCTAAGAATTCAAGTGATGCTCCACCACCTGTTGAAACATGTGTAAATTTGCTAGCAAGACCAGCTTTTTCAACAGCAGCTGCAGAATCTCCACCACCAATTATTTTAACAGCATCAAGTTCTGCTAATGTATTTGCTATAGAGTTTGTTCCAACAGCAAATTGATCAAATTCAAATAAACCAACTGGACCATTCCAGATAACTGTTTTAGCTTTCTTTAATTCTTCATTATATAAAGCAATTGTTTTTTCGCCTATATCAAATCCTTCCCATCCATCAGGAATAGCTGTCCAATCAACCATCATACTTTCAGTATTTGGATCAAATTCTTTTCCTACTTTTGTATCTATAGGAAGCAACATTTTTACACCTTTATCTTTAGCTTTTTGCATAAGTTCTAAAGCTAAATCTAATTTATCTTCTTCACAAATAGAATTTCCAACACCATATCCTTGAGCTTTAAAGAATGTGTAAGCCATAGCTCCACCAATTAATAAAACATCAACTTTTTCTAATAAACTATTTATTACACCTATTTTATCAGAAACTTTCTTTCCACCTAAAATTGCAACAAATGGTCTTTCTGGATTTTCTAATGCTCCACCTAAGAATTTTAATTCTTTTTCAATTAAGAATCCTGATACTGCAGGTAAAAAGCTTGCAACACCAGTAGTAGAACTATGAGCTCTGTGAGCTGTACCAAAAGCATCATTTACAAATACTTCTGCTAAGCTTGCAAAAGCTTTTGATAATTCTTCATCATTTTTTTCTTCTCCAGCTTCAAATCTAACATTTTCAAGAAGCATTACATCACCTTCATTTAATTCTGAAGCTAATTTTTTTGCATCTTCTCCAACAACATCTTTTGCAAGTTTTACTTCTTTGCCAAGTAATCTTGAAAGTTCATCAGCCACTGGTTTTAAAGAAAATTCTGGTTTTACTTCTCCCTTTGGTCTTCCAAGATGAGAACATAATATAATTTTTGAATTATTTTCTATTAAATATTTGATTGTATCTAATGCAGCAACAATTCTTCTATTATCTGTAATTTTTCCATTTTCATCTTGTGGTACATTAAAGTCACATCTAACTAATACTTTTTTTCCATTAACATCAATGTCTCTAACTGTTTTTTTACTCATAATTATTCTCCTTTTACTTTATTATACAAATTCAATAGTGTTAATCATCACTAAACCCATTATAAAACAGGTTTACTCATGGTTAACACTATTATATATAAACAGTATGAGGCGTGCATAGCACGCCTCTACATTTTACCTATAAAGGCATATTATTTTACTAGTTTAATTCAGCAAAATATTTGATTGTTCTAACCATTTGGCTAGTATATGAATTTTCATTATCATACCAAGAAACAACTTGTACTTGATATGTGTCATCATATACTTTTGTAACCATTGTTTGAGTACTATCAAATAATGATCCATAAGTAATTCCGATTATATCAGAAGATACTAATGGTTCATCTGTATAACCATATGAAGCATTTGCTTTTGATTTCATATATTCATTTATAGCTTCTGGTGTAACTTCTTTATCTGTTTTAACAGTTGCTATTAAAATTGTTGTAGATCCTGTTGGAACTGGAACTCTTTGTGCTGATCCAATTAATTTTCCATTTAATTCTGGAATAACAAGTCCTATAGCTTTTGCTGCTCCTGTTGAGTTTGGAACTATATTAACAGCTGCTGCTCTTGCTCTTCTTAAATCTTCTTTTCTATGAGGTCCATCAAGTACCATTTGATCTCCAGTATAAGCATGTACTGTAGTCATGATTCCTGCTTGGATTGGTGCAAATTCATTTAAAGCTTTAGCCATTGGTGCTAAGCAGTTTGTTGTACATGAAGCTGCAGAAATAACTTTATCATCTTTTGTTAAAGTTCCTTCATTTACTCCATAAACTATTGTAGGTAAATCATTTCCAGCTGGTGCTGAAATAACTACTTTTTTAGCTCCTGCATTTATATGAGCCCAAGCTTTTTCTTTTGATGTATAGAATCCTGTACATTCTAAAACAACATCAACATCTAATTCTCCCCATGGAAGATTGTTTGCATCTTTTTCTGCATATATTTTTATTGTTTTTCCATCTACAGTTATAGAATCTTCTCCTGCTACAACTGTATCTGCTTTATCATATCTTTTTTGTGCAGAATCATATTTTAATAAATGAGCAAGCATTTTTGGGCTAGTTAAATCGTTGATTGCAACAACTTCATACCCTTCTGCTCCAAACATTTGTCTAAATGCAAGACGTCCAATACGTCCAAATCCATTAATCGCTACTTTTACTGACATTTAAAAATTCCTCCATTCCGATGTTATAAACATCCTTGTAAATTGGTTCTATTTAACCGACACTATTTTATATCAAAACCATACACTTTGCAATAGTTGTTTTCTATTTTTTTCGTATTATTCCTCATTTCAAAAACTATTATACACATATATTTTTCAAAAAAACAAAAAGCAGTAATCTAATTGATTACTGCTTTATTTTAACTATTCTTGAACTTTTTGTTTTCGATCTTGTTGATCTTGGTTTTGCCAATCTTCATCAGCTTGAGTTCCACCTTGTGCACTAGCTTGAGCGCCTTCTTGAACTCCACCTTGAGCACCTTTGTTCTTTTTCTTTCCAAAAATATGAATTTCTTGGAATAAGAAATCATGTAATTCTGGGAATTTTACTTCTTGGAATAAGAAATCATGAACTTCTGTAAGTACTTTTTCTTCTTTTGGAGTTAATTCTAATGTGATTGGTTTGCTTAAATCAATCTCTTGGAATAAGAAATTTTTAATTTTACTCCATACACTAACTTTTTGTGGCAAATTTTGACCATTTGCTTCCTCTGTAGAATCATACTCATTTAATTTATACTCACGCATATTGCTTCCTCCTTGGTAAAAATAAATAATCTAACTTAGCTATAATATACTATATAAAAACATTTTTAGCAATAGTTTTTATATTAAGTTTGAATTACCAAAATATTACATTTTTATTACCATTCTTTACTTTATTTCACCATACATTTCATTGGCTTTTATATCTTTTAATTTTACAGTTTTTATTTGATCTATTATATTTTCATCGCTCTTTACATTTACCATTATATAATTAGCTGTATGGCCTTTAAAAAATTCATTAACTTTTTCTTCAAACAATACATCAACTTCTTTTTCTAAATATTGTTTCTGGAAATCTAACTCATTTTTATCAGATAATTCTAATAATCTATTACTTCTTTCTTCCTTTTTTACACCATCAATTTGATTTGGCATATTTGCTGCTATAGTTCCCTTTCGTGGTGAATATTTAAATATATGCATTTTATAAAAATTCACATCTTTTAAAAATTCATATGTTTTTTCAAATTCATCATCAGTTTCTCCAGAGAAACCAACAATTATATCTGTTGTTAATATACAATCTGGATACATTCTTCTTAATCTATCAACAATTGTTTTAAATTCTGATGTAGAATATCTTCTATTCATTCTTGATAAAGTTTCATCGCATCCACTTTGAAGAGATAAATGAAAGTGATGACAAATACTATCTAATTTTAATAGTCTTTCGCAAAACTCTTCTGACATTATTAATGGCTCTATAGATCCTAATCGAATTCTTTGTATTCCTTCAATTTTATCCAAATCTTCTAATAAATTTATAAGTTTATAATCTTCCTTAAAATCTTTTCCATAAGAAGCAATATGAATTCCTGTAATTACTATTTCTTTATATCCATTTTTAGCGATATTTTTTACTTCTTCAATAATATTTTCTGGTTTTCTACTTCTAACTCTTCCTCTAGCATAAGGTATCAAACAATATGTACAAAATCTATCACAACCGTCTTGAACTTTTACAACCGCTCTAGTTTTCTCAGTATATGTAACCGCTCCAAATTCGCAAAACTCTTTTTCTTCAAAAACATCAGAGATATCTATATCTTTTATATTAGAACTTATATAATTTTCTATATATTTAACAATATCTGCTTTTTCATTAGTTCCTATACATAAATCTATTTCAGGTATTTTTTCAACTTCATTTTTAGCAACTTGAACATAACAGCCACATGCTACAACAATAGAATTAGGATTAATCTTCTTAGCTTTTCTTAAAAACATTCTAGATTTTTTATCAGAAATACTAGTAACAGTACAAGTATTAACTATATAAATATCTGCAAAATCTTCAAAGTCAACTATTTCATATCCACTACTTTTAAAAAGTTGTATCATTCCATTTGTTTCATATTGATTTGTTTTACAACCTAATGTATAAAAAGCAACCTTTTTCAAAATATCTCCTCCATTTTTATTATTAACTTTTCCAATTATAACACATATTATTAATATCTGCAAATTCCAATTTGTTTCAGTACCGTTAGAAAATAATTACAATTTTGGCTGCGTTAAATTGCATAAAAAACGCGGTTACATATACACATATGCGCCCTTGCCTTTTTTATACAATTTGCCTTGCCAAAATTTAATTCTTTCCCAACTTGAA
>Ga0129306_1003459_pt1 | contig 11768 bp, 4 predicted proteins | sample P827metagenome_FD_94438 | JGI IMG/M metagenome (GOLD analysis project Ga0129306, IMG submission 94438) | Capybara group fecal microbial communities from Wisconsin, USA - P827 metagenome | ecosystem: Host-associated > Mammals > Digestive system > Large intestine > Fecal | place: USA: Wisconsin...
CGGGAATCGGACCCGTAACTAAACCTTGGCAAGGTCTCATTTTACCACTAAACTATACCTGCAAACTTGAGCATAATTATAATACCAAAATTCTCTCAAATTGTCAATAGTAATATTTTAAAAATTAAAAGAACGGTTCAATAAAAAACCGTTCTTTTAATTTTATTTCTTTAAAACTTTATCAATTCTCTTATTTAATAATTCTCTTTGAATTTGCATTGTCATTGCAGATAAATCAATTTGTTCTTCTGGTTTTAAGTCAGCAACTCCAGTTAAGCTATGATTATTAGCTATTGTTTCAAAAATTTCAACTGTTGTAATTTGTCTTCCTCCTGTTTTAGCATTTTTCATTTCATCTTCTATAATCTTTTTAATTTCTGCATAATCAACTTTTTCACCATTACTTAAAACTACTTCATCCTTTTTAGTTACATTTACTTGTTTTGAAGCTTCTTTTATTTGAGTTTGTTTATCTGCTTTTGGCATCATTTTTACTAAATAATCAATTTGTCTTAATATTTCGTCTTTTTTATCTTTTTCAGCTTTTGCAGCTGGACTTAAAGATGCTGTTAATGGAGAGCCATTTCTTTTCTCTTCTGCATAATCAGCCATCATTTTCATTACATCTTCACTATTTTTAGTCCATTCTTTTTCATTTCCACTTGTAGGTGCAGACATATTTTCTTGTACAATCATAGATGCTAATGCTGATTTATAATAATCATCTTCTTTACCTACTTTATCCATTCTTTCATTACTATCAGCCATTTGTTTCATCAATAATCTTTCAAGATAATTTTCAAGTGCAGATCTCAACTCTCCTGCATCTAATCCATGTTTTCCTGCTATCCCTTCAAAATCTATATGACCTTTATCAACACCTTTATAAATTTCACCCATTAATTTCTCTGACTCTTTTGAAATTTCATCTTCATCATAATGATCAACACCACTAGAATCTGTATATAATGGTTCTGATTTATCTCTAATTAAATCTTCAATTTTTCCTTGACTTGCATCAAATTCACCTCTTAATTTATCAGGTGTTAAATCACCATTTTGCATAGCTTCATTTGCTCTAATTTGTTGTTCAATTATACGTTCTAATCTTTCTTCTTTTGTTTCACTTGTAACATCTTTTACCTCATTCATCATATCATGAGTTTCATTTACTTCCTCAGTATATATTTCTGTTTGTTCCTCTACAGTACTTGCTGTATTTGTTGTAGAATCTTCTGTTGAAGCACCAGCATTTTCTGCTAATTCATATGCAGTATCTCCTGCCCAAGCTTGTAATGCTGTTTTATAGAAACCATCTTGTCCCATTAAATCATCTAATTCTTGATTATCTTGAGCCATTTGTTTATATAATTTAGCTTCTGCAAATTCTCCAGTTGCATCTCTCAAATCGTCTCCTGCCTTTTTTCCAGGATCTGTTGACTCTAAATTATATTTTTTAGCAATTTCATCCATATCCAAATCATTTAAGAATATACCATTTTGAATATCTGACATAATTTGATCAATCTCTGGATTCTTAGCACCTTTATCATAATGATCTCTTTTAGCAAGCATTGCTTGAATTTTCTTTCTAGCATCTTTCTCTTTGTTTCCAATTTCTTGATTAGTTAATTCACCTTGTTTTTCTTTTCTTGTTGCATCTAGATGCATTCTTGCAGCATCTTCTCTATCTCCAGTATTATCTATACCCTTAATTTGTGCCATAGTTTCTTGAGACTTCTCTACATTGTCTGTATAATTAACTTTCTTGTTATGCATTATTCTATCAGCAACAGATTTCATACCTTTATATGAACCATATCCAACCAAACCAGCTTCAAATAATGATGTATCAGCTTTAGCACCATACATAGCACCACCACCAATCATTGCAGCAGCTATACCAGATGCTGTAGGGATATATCTTTTATATAATTGACCAGCTTTACTATCTCCAATTTTCTTAAATCCTGTAATAGTTTTATTGATAACACTATTTTCTTTCTTAACTTTATCAGCTTCAAGTCTTCTTTTATGAATGTCTCTAATACCTTCTGTATTACCATTATGCTTCATTTCGTCATAATTCAAACCAAGAGTTTTTGCAAATTTTCTGTCTTTAGATTCTGAATCAATTTTAAGTGCTTTACCAAATTTTCCTTCTGTAACTTTATTTGTAAGTTCTCCCAATTTTCCATTTTTAAATGAATATTTAAGACTTTTAGCACCAGTTTTAGCTTTAGAAGCCATATTCAAACCTTTATTTACCATTGTACCAGCAACTGCAGCAGACATTACAGCATCTCCTAAAGTAGATGAAACTTTTATACCAAATATATTCTTGAATATTTTTTCAGCATCCCATATAAATTTAACACAGAATATTGATAATAATCCTGCTATTAAATTTTCAGCACCAGTAGTAAGTGAGTTTCCACCTAATAATGATAATGACATTGATACAAATACCATATATATTATACAATGGAACGGCTGTATTATTACTGTAAAGAAATATTCTTTCATCCATGTATTCAAAGCTTGTGCTTTACCATCACCTAATTTATCTATTGAATATGTAATAGTAATTAAAGGTGAAATTATAATTAAAAATGATAAAGTAAGCATTCTTTTTATATAGTAAATCATAAACGCAAATGTTTGAACAATTAGTAAAACCAAAACTACCATAGATGTTGCTCCTACTATAAATGAAACATCTAAACATCTTAAGAGCAAATCACTAATTGCCGAATCCATTGAAGCACCACCACCCGCGGAAGCTGGCAAATTAGTATAAACTTTATATAAAATATCAATTAAAATACTATTTATATATGCAATACCTACAATAACATAATGTAATACAAAAACAAGTCCAATACTTGATGCCCAATCTACCAACATTTTCTTATATGCAGCTTTTTCACTAGCTATTGTAGAAATCGCCATTCTTATTGAAATATATATTAAAATAGCTAGTAATATAATAATTGCAATTACTCTCATTATATAATACCATAATGCAATAGATTCTCTAATTTCTACTATCGCTTTTGGCATTCCACTTTGTATTCTAAAAACATTAGCATCAGTTAATAATAATTTATTAAAAAATATATCATCAGGTCCTAAAAAGCCAGTTGTGTTAAATGGATTTCCAGAAACCACATTTCCTTGTATATCTACATATCCAAACACACCTGCTATAGTAGACATTATACTTAAAACTGCCACTATACCTACGACAATTGGTAATCTATATAACCATGACAGTATACCAATAATTCCATCAACAATTCCTGTTACCCAATTCATAACTGTATTTAATCCGGTTTGTACCTGCCGCATGAACTGGTATATTAAATATTAGGTTAAATAGTACAAAGAAAATTATCATACTTATTGCTAATTTTTTTGTAACCCTTTTCATACTCTACCTCCTCTTCCACTGTGTATTGTGCTAATTATACTTTCTATATCAACTTCATTAAATTTATCATCTAAATCTTGATTTGCTTTTCTAGATTTTTTATAATTCTTTGAATCTTTCTTTACTTTCAATTTATCTAAGTCTTCATCAACTGCTTTCCATTGTAATAAAGATTGTAGCAAATCAGTTGATTTCTTTCTAACTGCATCAAATTTATCTGTATCTGTATCATAATCTGCTCTCATACCTATAGTATAATCATTATTAAGAATTGCATCTACAATTTCTTCGGTTAATTTTTCATCATCAGCTTCATTAATAACACTTGTCTTTGATTCTCTAAATCTTTCAATTACTCCTTGAGTAATGTTTTGAGCTTTTTTGATTTCACCAGTTCTAAATAATAATTGTATTTCTTCATCTTTTAAAAGTTCTACATTGTCTTCACCAAATACATCTTTTGGTGTTGAGAATCTTTTTAACATACTTATATTTTTAACAACAGCTTCAGCAATAGTTTCTGTTTCTCTTTCTGTTTGCTCATCTACTATACCTTCATCAACTTTTCCAGCAATATTTAATAATTCTTCTGGATATCTTACAACTAAAGTTGGACCATGTTTACCATTTTTTATAAGTCTTGAACAAGCAACTTTTTTGGCATTTTCCAAGTTGACTATGCTCAATCCAGAAACAAATTTTGCATTTGGTATATCAAAACTTTTATCACAAGACTCTATTGTTACATCACTAACTCCATCTGGTATTTTGAAATTACAAACTAAGACGTCATTTACAAGTTCTGCATCTACTTCTGGGAATGGTATAGTAGTATCAATATCTGGATCTGTTGCCGCATCTCCTGCAACCTTTTCAGAAACATAATTTCCAACAGTTGTAGCAGTAGCTGCTGCAGTACCATTGTCTTTTTTAGAAATTAAATCAACTACATCTTCTACTTTTTCTTTTTGATCATTAGATGAACTTGCTGATATACTATCAAATTTATCTAAAATCATTTGATTCAACTCTTCTGTTAATAGAGCATCAGATTGTAATTTTGTTGCATCTCCATCACATTTATCTACTATAAATTCAGATACCATATTACTTATAATTGTGTTTTCAACATCTTCTGAAGAAACTTTATCTATTTTATCTTGTAAAAGTTCAACTATTTCTTCATCTGTGGCTTCTATACCACTAGCCTTTGCAAAAATAAGCATATCTCTTTTTAAACTAGATAATTCTGGAGATGTAGGATTCTTTAGATCCACACCAGTTGTATCTACTATACCTTTTGTAGATAAAACACCTAAAACGATTTTATCTACAGTTTCATTTATTTCTTCTAATTTTTCTGTAAATAAGTTTTCTAAAGCAGTATCAGATATATTTACAGAAGATATCATAGCTCTTTTTGCTTGAGAATCCATTTGTCCAAACAATCTTCTTCTAAATTGTTCTAAATCACTTGCGCTAGCTTCAGATAAAATATCTTTTGCTCTTATATCTTCTAGACTCTTACTTGTTCTAAGAGCAATAGTTAAAACAGATTGTCTTGATAAATCTTTATTTATCTCTTTTTGATACCATTTCTTAATTTCTGCTTGAGCTCTTGGTTTATATAAATCATCAAGATTATCAATATCGTGTGTTTCAATATATTGTTTAACCATTTTCTCATATAATTTTTTCTTTAATACATCTGGGCTTGAGTTATTTAACATTGTAATGAAGCCTTGTACTCCAACCTTACCATAAAACTCTTCGCCATACTTAATATTTCTTATATTTATATCAACATTATCTTCAACAGCAGTATCATTATCTCTATAATTCTTGTATTGCTCTATAATTTCATCTGCTGTGGAATATTTGCTAGTATCGATTACAAAACCATTATATTCTGTAATTATATTTTTTCCTAATATATTATTAGCAATTTCATCAATACCCTTTTCTTGATCAACATCTGCTACTATCATTGCATCACTTACTAGAATATCTGATGCTTTCTTAGATTTATATGCATTTACAATATCTTCAGCTGTAGCATAATATCTTGTATCTATTGTAAATCCATTATAAGTTGTAATTATATTTTTTCCAACAATTTGAGCAGCAAAATCTTCAATTGAAGTTCCTTTTAATGGTTTAATTTTTGGTACTCTTATTCCATCTATTTCCATTTCTCTTCTGAAATTAATTCCTACAAGACTAGCATCAAAATTTCTACCAATGCTTCTATAATATGCTCTTTGTTGTCTAATATATTCTTCATGAGTAATAATATCAAAACCTTTAAATGTATAATATGCTCTAATTATTGTTTCTGCATCTGCAAATGCCGTTGTATCTATTGAAAATCCATTGAATGAACCAATTAAATTTTTTCCAGCTACTGCATGTGCAAATTCTTCGATTGAAGCACCATTTTTTGCTTGAATATAAGCTTTTTGATCATTATACAAGCCACTATTTACTGTTTGTTCTAAATCAACTATATATGATTGTCTTGAATCTTGAGCTTCTGCTTCTTGGAATTTTGAACCTAATAAAATCAAATTTGATTTTTCCTCATTGCTTAAAAATTCACCTTGTAAAACTCGATCTAATTCGTAATCTTCCATTGTACCTGTTATAATACCATCATCTTTTAAAGCCCTAATTATTTGTTTACGTATTTGTTCACTTTCTATATCCATTTCTTCAAGACTCAACATATGGTTTCTCATAGCAACTCTTATTATTACTTCACGAATTTTTGCCATTGTACCAATATTATTTCTATTGAAATTAGTATTTAATACAAAAGTTTTACCATTTTTTGATTGAACTATAGTTTGACTTCTTCTTCTATTTTCAAAAATCATTCTAGCAATATCTTTATCTAATAAATATTGTGTAACTTCTTTTAAGAACTCTTCGTTTGCTTCAGAAATTTCTGATACTAAAGCTTTCTTTAATTCCACATCAACACTACGTTCATATTGTTTTATATCAGCCATAAGTTGTTTTTCAGCTTTTTTAGTTAACTCTAAAGCATTATAAACTAAACCTTTATTACCTGTAAGCTTAAATGGAACAATTGGAACTGCATATCTAAATACACCAGCCCTCATACCATTTATAAAATGATTCATACTAGCAACATCTACATCAGTACGATTCATGTATTTAATAACTTCATCAATTGATAATAAAGAACCTGTTGTAAATCTTTCATGTTTATACTTTTTATCTTGTTGCCTTATAACTCTTCTTATAGCTCTTCTAGCTTTTCCATTCATTTTAACATTTCTATTATCTTTATTTAATTTTCTTCTTTTACTTATACCATTAGCTAAAAGCAAGAATCCAACTGAAGGGTTATCTGCAACAAATCCCATTCCTAAAAGCATTGAACCATATCCCATTACTTCATCTTTTATCATAGTTTTTGCTTCAGCTATTATTTCTTTTTGCTCTTTAGTTAATCCTAAGATTTCATCTTTCTTCTCTTTAAATTTCTCTGTAACGCCACCAACTTTTTCATATTTTCTAGTTTCAGCATTAAATATTTTCTTTGCTCTTATTGTTCTTCTCTTGTATTTACCTGTTCCTTTTGCAACTCTTACAATTGTTTCAACATCATTTCCATCTTCATCAGTCACTGTAGCTACATCATAATCACCATTTTTAGCTTCTACAAATTCAGTATAATTGTCATAATCAAAAGCTTCTCTCATTCTTTCATAAATACCTCTTCTTGTAACCAATCTTTGACGTTTAGTTGTATTATGCAAAGCTCTCTTTTCTGCTTTATCTACAGCTTTTTGAAGTTTTTCTCTTTCTTTCTTAGTTGTATAATCATTGTTGTCTAATTTTGCTTGAGCATCCATAGCTTTTTGTGTTTCATCTAAAATAGCTTTATTATATTTTCTTTCTTTCTTATCCATCTTCATGTTTTGAGCTAAAACCATATTTTGGAATGTTTCTGTACCTTGAACTAGTCCACCTAATCTAACAGCCGCATTAGTTGAAGCAGTAGATAATGCTCCTCTGATTTTTTTCCCTACTTCTGTTTCTCTTGCCAAAGTTGCCGCCATAACAGCATTTGATAAATTGTCTGTAACTTCTTTTAATTGACTGTTTGAAAGTTCTTCCGCCATACTACTTGAACTAGAGAATTTAAATATCTTTCTAAACATTTTATCAGCTTTTGACATAAAATTCAAAAATACAAATGATAATATTACTCCAAAAATAGAAGTTTCAGTAAGTTTTAAAGCTTGCCCAACAAAAACAACATAAATTATTGCATGAATTGCTTGGATCAAAACATTTACTGCATATTCTTCCATCCATTTTGTAAATACTTTTGATCTTCCTGTTAATATTTTTTGAACAGAATATAAAAGCATTGATATTGGTGCAATTACAGTAAGAATTATTAACAATAAAAATCTCTTAATATATATGTAAATATATTTAGCTGTAAAATAAACTAATGCTATATAAAGAAACATTCCAGGGAATCCAATTGTAAATCTTATATCATAAGCTCTAGTTTTTACAGTTTGATATAAATCATATTTATATATAGTTGTACTTACTGTTCTAATAATGTTTAAAATCCAATCATTTAAATATTGTACGAAAATCATATAGTAATGTGACATAAATAGTAATATAAAACAAACCACCCAATCCAAAAGCATCCTCTTATACAGTGCTTTTTTAGGTGCCAAAGATGCCAGTGCTAATTTTATTGCAAGAACTACCAAAATCAAAAGCATTACTGCTATTGAAAAATATCTAAATAAATAATACCATCTAGCAACATTTTCCCTAACTAATTTAAAGAATCCGTTATTATTTATTTGTGTCCACATTGATTGAGGTTGAGCTATTTTTTTTACGTCACCTTCATCTTCTTCATCAACATAATCTTGAGTAGCTTTATATTTGACTTCATCTGCATAAGAAAAATTTGGTACACCAAATATTACTAAAACAGCAATAATCATAATTATTAAATTAAATATTTTATGATTCAATGTTTTTGCCATTCCTTCTCCTTCCAAATAGTAATTTTACTCTCTATTTAACTCATATAGATATATAGAATCTGTTTCATAATTTAAATTTACTCTATTTGTTTCAGCTAAAACTTTTAAATCTGAAACTAAAGTATAATTATCATATATTATTATTTTGATATCACCATCATCATATAAATATATATCTATACCTCTTGTATATGATGATAATTTTACACCATCTTCTGTAATTTCACTTGAAAAATCTCTATATGTTTCTATTATATCTTTTACAAAAAGTGATTGCTCTTTTTCTTCTGAATTATTATAATAATCAACAATCTTGTTTTCTAAATCATAATTTTCATTTCGAAAATCTCTAGATGATGGATATACTACTACTTTATCTTTATAGAAAAACAAATATAAATCTTGATCTTTGTAACCAATCATTCTATTTCCATCTTTAAATGTAGGATTTCCTAATTTGTTTTTAATTGTTTTGAAATCAGTTCCTACTTTTATATCTTCGTATATTACATCATCATATTCACTCTCAAAAACAATATAGTTAAGTTTTATATCATTATAATTAACTTTAAAATTATCATAATATATATATTCTTCATCTATATCCTTAATTTCTTTATCTAAATTCAACTTATCTCTCTGCCAATTACTTGCAACAATTATAGCCATATCAGAAGAATCTTTTGAATATTTTATACTTGGAATCTCTTTATGATTATTTACTTTTACATAAGAATTATTTTTATAAAAATCTTCAATTCCATTTATAGTATAAATACCATTTCCGTCATCTACATATATATCAATAGATTTTTCATTATCTATAAGTTCATAAGGATATTGGATTTTCTTTGATATTGTTTTTACAATAGTATCAAAATATTGTTTTTTGCTTTCTTCGCCTTCATATAAATTATATTTAAAACTTAAATTTACAATATAATATCTTTCTTCATCTTTATTCTTTATAAACTCATATTTAATATTTGTACATTCAAAACTAGTTAAAATTTCTTCTATTGTATATTTTGAAGGGGATATTTCCACTTCAGAAGGTGAATAAACTTTCACAGTAAATTTATTATCGCTACCTGTATATTTTTTTATTGTATTATAGGCATGTAATAAGCATAAAATAACTCCCAATGCTACACATACTATTATCAAAACAACTATTAACTTTCTTTTTCTATCAATTTTTTGTGCTATCTTACTCACCCCTTATATCTATATATATATTTGTTTATGGATTTAAAGCTGGATCCTCATCATTAAAGTTAAAGAAATTAACATCAAAAATTCCTATTTTATTAAATACTATTTTTTCTATAGTAATATTATCACCAGAATCTACTTCTGTTGAACTTACTGGTACACTATCTAGCTGATCTCCTCCAGTTAATCCCTTTAATGAAATATTTATTACCCATTCGATAATAGCTGCCCATCCAACCCAAACCATTCTTGAAATCATTGTTAATAAACCAATTATCCAATCCATGATTTGTAATAAAGAATCAATCAATATTTCAAAAAATCCTTTTGTTACAGAATATTTTCCATCAGGAATACCATTATAGTAAAAATTTGACATATTTAAACCATTACTTGTATTTTTTACTTTCTTAACTCCAGATATCAAATCTCCACCCGCATCAAATGTAGATGCATCACCTAAACTTTCTGCTGCTTCTTTTGTTATTCTCCAAATTCTAAAATGACATCCACCACTACCAGATCCCATTCTTTCATGTGGCGTAAAACCACAGGATCCACTTTCAATATGAGTAAAAGAATTTAAAGCAATCATTCCTCTAGCTAAATCATCTGCATTAGGAGTATTCCAACCATCATTAGCAATAACATCATCGTGTGATCCAACATTTCCTACAAAAATAATATCATGATGATAACATTCTAAAATATCACCTGGCATAGCTAAATCTAAATCATCACAGCCAATATATTCAAAGCTATTTCCACCTTTTCCAGCTTGAGTATCTGCTGGAGAATTGTAGACTCCTTCATTTCCAGATGGATATGGAATATTAGTCTCACTTAAATTTACTGAATCTCTATACATTCTTCTACAAAAACTTACGCATTCACCAGTATAACTATCTGATGTAAGATCACCATAAGTTTTATCACTAGTTCCCCAAGAATAGTTTATTGTATATGTCTCACAAAAATTTTTAGCAAATGATGCAACATATAAACCTACTTCTTCAGGAGTAGCAGCATAAGCAACAATATTTGTAGACAAAAACACATATAAAATTATTGATACAAAAATTTTCTTTTTCATAGCGCTCCTATTCCAAAGAAATACTATCCTCATCAAAATATAATAATCCATCTTCGTATTTCTTTAATTCGAAATTTTTATTCTCTTCTATTACTGTTTGTTTTTCATTAGTTATAACATTATATAAATAAATTCCTTTTTGTTTTATAGAATAAACATACCATTCATCTGTAACAAAAAAGCCAGTATAAACATTTTCTTTTAATTCTTTATTTGGATATTTTTCATCTCTGCTAAAAAAGTATACTTTGATAATGTCGTTATTACTATTTTTTTCAAAATTATATCTATATGTTAAGCTTATATCTTTCACTTCATCTGAAAAATTATTCATAGCAGCTGATGTAAATTGCATATCACTATAAAACTGCATTCTATCTAATTCAAACTCATAGAATAAAGATTGATCTAATTTTGAAATCACATCGCCAGAATCTAAAAGTTTTTGAATATAGTCAGATTTTTTATAATTTTCATATATACAAATTCCATTTTCTGTATCATCACCATATTCTATTTTTATACCTTTATCTGGATAGCAAATTTTTAAATAATTATTTGAATATTCATAACTTGCATAATTAGGCCATAAATCAGTTAGCTTATTCATGAAATCTTTTATATCAGATTCACCTTTTATATATTTTTCTAAGATATTTTCAAAATTTTCATTATTATTTTCTTCATTTCGGTAAATTGAAATCTCATTTCCATTTATCATATTTTTAACAAAGAAAACATAAAAATCTTTAGTTTTATATCCTATACAATTTGATGTCTTTTCTCCAAATGACGGCTTTCCAAGTTTTTCAATAATTTTATCAAAATCAAAATCAACTTCTATATTTCCAACTACAGAATCTGTATATTTTTTATCAAAAATTATATTATATACTTGTTTTTGTATTTTTCTTACACTTATTCCTTCATCCCAAAACAAGTTATATTTATTAAATTCTGAATCTTTACTACC
>Ga0129306_1003460_pt1 | contig 11766 bp, 13 predicted proteins | sample P827metagenome_FD_94438 | JGI IMG/M metagenome (GOLD analysis project Ga0129306, IMG submission 94438) | Capybara group fecal microbial communities from Wisconsin, USA - P827 metagenome | ecosystem: Host-associated > Mammals > Digestive system > Large intestine > Fecal | place: USA: Wisconsin...
ATCATCGCCGCGAAGGCGGTCGTGTTCCGCGAGTGGATGAGCGAAGCGAAGAAGGGCTACGCGCAGCAGGTCGTCAAGAACTGCCAGGTCATGTGCAAGACGGTCCAGGACCGCGGCTACCGCATCGTGTCCGGCGGAACGGACAACCACCTCTTCCTCGTCGACGTCAAGAAGTCGAAGGGCATCACCGGCAAGGAGGCCGCGGCCGCTCTCGACGCCGCCGGAATCATCGTCAACAAGAACACGATTCCGTATGACACGGAGTCCCCGTTCAAGACCTCCGGAATCCGCGTCGGCACCGCCTCTGCGACTACGCGCGGAATGAAGGAGCCCGAGATGATCAAGATCGGAACGTGGATCGCCGACGTTCTCGACAACATCGCAGACACCTCCGTGCAGGAGCGCGTCAAGCGCGAAGCGGCGGCTCTCGTCGCCAACTTCCCCGTGCCGTGATGGAAAAGGTCGCGGTAGTCGGAGTCGTTGGCCGCACGAACGCCGGCAAGTCCACGCTCGTGAACGCGCTCGTCGGGGAGAAGGTCTCGATCGTCTCCCCGGTCGAGCAGACCACACGCAACACGGTCCGCGGAATCGTCTCCGACCCGCGCGGACAGCTCGTTCTTCTCGACACTCCCGGCCTCCACAAAGCCGTCGGAACCCTCGGCACGCTCCTCAACCGCATGGCGCGCAGGAGCGCCGCGGGGACGGACGTCACGTGCGTTGTCTTCGACGCGGCTCAGGAGCCGCAGCTCGAGGACATCGGCTGGATGCAGCGCATCGCGAAGGAAAAGCCCGAGAAGGTCGTTTTCGTCCTCAACAAGGCCGACAAGTCTCCGTTCTTCGAGACTATGTTCCGCGACGCCTGGAAGGAGGCCATCGAGTCTGCGGCGTCGGCAGAAGCCGACCACTCCGATACGGACGGTTCCGTTTCCTGCTCGCCGGTCTGGGTGAAGTCGATCTCGACGACAGAGGGCGGCGCGAAGGCGGTTCTCGACGCGCTCTTCGACTTCGCCGAAGAGGGCGAGAAGCTCTTCGACGACGACATCGTGACGGACTATCCGCGCAAGCTCGCGATCGCCGACACGATCCGCGAGAAGTTCCTCTCGCGCCTCCATCAGGAGCTTCCGCACGAGCTCGGGATAATTGTCCGCAAGCTCGTAGACGAAGGCTCGCGCTGGTGCGTCGAGGCCGAGGTGCTCGTGAACCGTCCGTCCCAGAAGCCTATCGTGATCGGCAAGGCGGCGTCAGTCATCAAGAATGTCCGCAAGGCCGCCGAAAAGGAACTCAAGGAGATATTCGGACTCAAGGTCGAGCTCGAGCTCTGGGTGAAGGTTGAGCCTAACTGGATGAAGAACCAGAAGCTGCTTGCGGAGATGGGATATCTGGGTGGACTGGTGTAGTTGGAAGTTAAAAGTTTGAAGTTGGAAGTTTGAAGTTGGAAGTTAAAAGTTTAAAGTTGATGGTTGGAAGTTGAATAACGGGAAGGACATAAAGAGGATTGCCTTTATTGCGTTCGCCGTCGCGTTCGGGACGGCGCTCTTGGCGCATGCAGACGAGATCGACGTCGCGCGGGAGGCGCTTCGCGACGGACTTTGGGAAGTCGCTCGCAACCATGCGTCGCGTGCGGGAATCGGAAAGCTCGAGTCGCGTGCCGTGATTGTCGAAAGCTATGCCAGGGAGGGGAAGTGGAAGGAGCTTCTCGACGCGATGGCCTCCTGGGACGAGTCGAACGAGGATGTTCTTGTCTACTACCGCGCGCTCGCCCTGCTTGAAACAGGAAAGGCCGCGCAGGCCGGATATCTAGTGCAGGGGCGTAAGTTCTCCGACGCGCGATATGAGCTGCTCGCCACGCGCCTTAAGGCGCGCGTCGCCCTTGCGGAGGGCGGGGCCTCGGAGGCGCTAAAGGTCGTGAAGTCTGCGGACGAAGGAATCGCCGATGAGGATTCCGCCCTGTTCGCGGCGGGACTCATGTTTGCCACCGGCGATTTCTCCGCTGCGACGAACATATGGCGCGAGGTTGCCTCGCGCGGGACGAACGCAAGCGAAAAGGCTTTCACCGTAGCGGCCGTGAACCTCGGCGACGCGAAGCTCGTAAAGGAAGCATACGACAGGGCTGTTTCAGCGGAGATGAAGCGCCTCGCCGGCTACGCGCACGGCAAGTCGCTCCTCAAGGACGGGGCGACGCTCGAGGAAGGCGTGGCGCTCGTGCGTTCCCTCGTCAGGGACGCGCCGGACGCGCCTGGCGCGCGCGACGGACTTGCGGCGGTAGCATCGGCCTACCTTGGGCATGGTTTCGCGAAGGAGTCCGTGGCGGTTTACAAGGAGATGTTCGAGACATGGCCCGATGCCGTAAAGTCGTTCGACCTGCAGGATGGCCTGGGGCGTTCGCTTGGCGAGCTGAAGCGCTACGACGAGGCGATCGAGGCGTTCGAGCGTGCCGAGGAGTGTGCGGCGGACGACGAAGGCCGCGCGATGGCGATGGTGGAGCAGGGCAACATGCTGGGCGCCGCGGGGAAGGAGGACGCAAAGCTCGCGAAACTGCGCAGCGTCCTTTCCAAATATCCCGCTACGGCGGCCGCGGCTAGCATCAAGGACACTGTCAGACTCAGCGACCTGGAGGACCGCGGCCGGAGCCTCTACGGCGAATACCACTTTGCCGAGGCGCAGGAGATATTCCGCGAGGTCGCCGAGAAGGACGCGTCGAAGAAGCCGCTCATGGAGTATCTCGAGGTGATGTGCCTTTACGGACAGGGACTCGACGACGAAGCGGAGAAGCGCGCGGGTGAGATTGCGGCGAATTCCACGGACGTCGCCATGCGTGCGCGCGCGACGCTCTGGCTCGCGAAGCTCTCGTACAACCGCGGCGCATGGGCCGACGCGCGCAAGCGCTTCGCCGACTACGCCGAGATGGCGCCCAAGGCGGAGGATGCCCCGGACGCGCTCGTGTGGTCCGCCCGCGCCGCCTTCGCCGAGAGCGACTTCAGCGCGGCGATACAGGTGGTGACGAAGCTTGCGGAGGCGTATCCCGACTCGCCGGCGCGCTTCAGGGGATTCCTCGTGCAGGGCGAGTCGCTCATCGAGCTCGCGCGCTTCGACGAGGCGGTTCTCGTGCTTGAGCGCGCGGCTCTTGCGGAGGGGACGGATCCGGCGGACCGGCTCCGCGCGAAGCTGCTCGGCGCCGACGCGCTCTTCGCGATGGGTGCGGACAATCCGCAGCGCTACCAGGAGGCGCTCGAGGCGTACAGGAGCGTGAACATGGGCGAGTCGCTCGATCCGAGCCGGAGGCTCTGCGTCGCATACAAGATCGCAAAGACGCTTGAGAAGATGAAGCGCACGGAGGAGGCGTCCGACCGCTACTACACGGACGTCGTCATCGCGTACCGCAACGGACGTTCGAAAGGCGTCAGGTACGACGACGAGGCGCGCGCGTCCTTCTCCCGCGCGGCGTTCCGGCTGGCGGACGACTTCGAGGCGCGCGGACGCGACTACCAGGCGATACACGTCCTCGAGCTGGTCGTCGCGAGCGACGTCCCGGCCGCGGCGGAGGCCGCGAAGAGGATAGGCAGGATAAGGCGGAAAGGAAACTTCCTATGACATTTGCAGGCGGACCGGTTTCGATAGTCCTAGCCGTGATGGCGGTTGCGGCTGTGGTTATATTCTTCGAGCGCTTCTTCGAGCTGAGGCGCGCGCAGGTCGACTGGCAGTATTTCGTCGACGGAGTGCTGAACGTCCTTGAGCGCGGCAACGTTGACGAGGCGCTTGCGAACTGCGAGGAGGAGGCCGTTCCCGTCGCGAGCGTGGTCGCGGCCGCGATACGCCACCGCGACGCGAGCGCGCGCGTCCTGAAGGAGTCCGTCGATTCACAGGGCCGCGCCGAGATCGGACGTCTCAACCGCCGTCTCGCGGCGCTCGCGATCATCGGACAGATTTCCCCGCTTCTCGGACTCCTCGGCACGGTGATCGGCTTCATCCGCACGGTGATGCTCGTAAACTCTCAGCCGCTAGTCTCCCGCGCGGACCTCCTCGGCGCGTCGATGGACGCGCTCGTGTCGGCCGCCCTCGGACTCGTCGTCGCGATTCCCGTCGTCGTAATGTACGGCTCGCTCTGCGTACGGCTCGACCGCATATCCACGGACCTCGAGGCGGCGGCGAGCCATGTCGTCGGATACTTTGCGGCGCGCAAGGAGAAGGAGCGCAAATGAGCCAGTGGAACTGGAAGCCCGAGAGGACGCAGGGCGTCTGGCGCACAGGTCCCGCCTGGCTGCGTCCGTTCCTCGCCGCAGTGCCCTGGATAACCGTCCTTCTTCTCGTCCTCATGTTCCACATCGTAGGCGGCACCTTCACTTCCGCCGAGGGGGTTCTCATCGACCTCCCCGATTCCGCCGAACTCCGCGACGGAGAGGCGGCGGCGCTTGTGGCGCTCGTCATGTCGATGCCGAGGGAGACGCTGGTGTTCTTCGACGACGGACGCTACGCGATTGGCGACGACGCGTCCGCCTCCGCCTTCGGCGCGCATCTCGAGGAGCGGGCGGCGAAGACGGAGCGCAAGACTCTGCTGGTGCTTGCGGACAGGCGGGTGGAGTCCGGTGAGCTCATGAAGCTCGCCGGCATCGCGCGGAGCAGCGGGATGGAGCGCATTCTCTTCGCTGAGAAGAGGGCGAGAAAGGTTGAGGAATGACGAATGTGCACGCCAGGCCGATGCGCAGCCTCCGCCATGAGGTGTTCGCCCTCGCGCTGATGGCGTCCGTTCCCGTCGCCCTTGCGCTTGTCTTCCCGTACGAGGCGGTGTCGTTTCGTCCCTCCGAGGGCTCCGGCGCGCCGCGCGCCGTGTGCGCGTTCGTGACGCTTGGCGAGGACGAGGAGCGCGCGGCGCTCGCGGCGGCCCGCACGGCGTGGCAGGTCGACTCGAAGAGCGTCACGGGGCTCAGGCTCGACCTTTCCGCGGGCGACCTGCCGCCGTCCCCGTCCAGCAAGGTGGCGGTGCGGCGCCGCGAGCGCGGCACATCTGCCGCGCCGGCGGAGTTCGTGCCGGCCATGCTTCCCCCGACCTTCGCCGCGCCTGCGCCTGCCGCGATCGGCGCGGAGGGCGACGCGGCGCCCGAGAAGGCTCCGGCGTTTTCGCGAGACGATCTTCTTAAAATCGACTGAAAGGAAAAGACACAATGACGCAAAAACAGGTTCTCAAGGCGTTCAAGGACACGGGCGCTCTCCTCGAGGGGCATTTCGAGCTCCGCTCGAAGCTCCACTCCAACCGCTACTTCCAGTGCGCGAACGTACTCAGGTTCCCGCGCGTCGCGGAGAAGCTCTGCCGCGCGGTGACGCGCGAGGCGGTGAAGAGCGGGAAGCTCGGAAAGAAGATCGACGGCGTCATATCGCCTGCGGTCGGCGGAATCCTCGTCGGACACGAGGTCGCGCGCGAACTGAACGTCAAGTGCATCTTCGCGGAGAAGGTCCAGGGCGAGGGAGTCGACGCGACCGGCAAGCCCAACACCGTTCTCGCGCTGCGCCGCTTCTCGATCAAGAAGGGCGAGCGCTATGTCGTCGCGGAAGACGTCGTGACGAAGGGCGGACGCGTCCAGGAGACGATCGACCTCGTGAAGGCCGCGGGCGGAAAGGTCGCGGGCGTGGTGCTGCTCGTCGACCGCTCGGGCGGCAAGGTGAAGTTCGGACGCATCCCGATGTTCTCGCTCATGCAGATGACGCCTGAGACCTGGACGGCGGCGGAGTGCCCGATGTGCAAGGCGGGCTCGAAGCCCGTCCATCCCGGCTCGTGACCGGAGGAGGGGGATAATTGGACTCGAACGGCGAATTCCTGGTCTTCGACCACGTAACCAAGCGCTTCGGCGCGCTCACGGCTGTCAACGACGTCTCGTTCTCCGTGGGGAAGGGAGAGTTCTTCTCGCTGCTCGGTCCGTCGGGCTGCGGAAAGACCACGCTCCTCAGGATGCTCGGCGGCTTCGAGCGTCCGGACTCCGGACGCATCTACCTTGAGGGCAAGGACATCACGGATCTCGCGCCGAACCAGCGCCGCGTCCACACCGTCTTCCAGAACTACGCGCTCTTCCCGACGATGACGATCTGGGACAACATCGCGTTTTCGCTCAGGCTCGCGAAGAAGCCGAAGGCGGAGATCGAGGAGCGCGTCGACGCGATGCTCGCGATGATCCAGATGAGCGAGCACGCGTGGAAGTACCCCAACCAGCTCTCGGGCGGACAGAAGCAGCGCGTCGCTATTGCGCGCGCTCTCGTTGACCGTCCGCAGGTGCTGCTCCTCGATGAGCCGCTCGCGGCGCTTGACCTGAAGCTGCGCCAGCACATGCTGCTCGAGCTCGACACGATACACGACCAGGTCGGCATCACGTTCCTGTACGTCACGCACGACCAGGGCGAGGCGATGTCGCTCTCCGACCGCATCGCCGTCATCAACAAGGGCAAGGTCGAGCAGCTCGACGGCCCGGCGAAGATCTACGAGGCGCCGGCGACGCGCTTCGTCGCGTCCTTCATCGGCGACACGAACTTCTTCTCCGGCGAGATCGTCTCGACGGAAGGCGACTACTGCACGATCGAGGGCGAGGGATTCCCCGCGATACGCGCGTACAACGACAAGCAGCTCAAGGTCGGGCAGAAGGTCGACCTCTCCGTCCGCCCCGAGAAGATACGCGTCACGCTCCAGCCGCCGCCGCCCGAGAAGGGCGCGTCGATAAACGTCTATCCGTCGACCGTTCAGGACATCGTCTACCAGGGCGTCTACACGAAGTACTGGATCAAGAGCGGAGACCAGCGCGTCGCCGCGCTCAAGCCGCACTCGCGCTTCCTCCTCGACCAGGAGCCCATAACCTGGAACGACGAGGTGTTCGTCTGGTGGCATCCCGACGACGGATACATGGTCGAGGCGCAGTGACTGCGGCGATGATTGAAGTGATGCAGCAAGAGTTGATGCGCGTCTGCCTCCTCGGGGCAGCGGCGTCGCTTGCCGTGCTTGCGATGCGGACGGAGTTTGTCCGCGGCGCATTCGCGCGGTTGACCTTGCTGTGGCGTTCAATGACAGCATTAGGTCGCGTCGCCGTATGCTTTTTCCTGATCATCGGATTCATCATAGCCGACAAGACGAACCGGGTGGAGCAAATTGAGAATGGAGAATTGAGAATGGAGAATGGTGGAGCGCTGATAGGCGACTCTGCAATTTTGCATTCTCAATTTTCAACTCTCAATTCCTCAAACGCACTTGCCTTCACGGTCTTCTCCATTTCGCCGAGCAACGAGAGCGTTGCCGCCGAGTGGACGCCAGACGTTCTTCCCTATGGGTCGCGCATCGAGCTGCACGTGAAGGAGCACTCGATCACGAACGCATGGTCGCCGTCACGGCAGTACGTCGAAATGTCGCGCAGGTCGTTTGGTCGGTATGCAGGGCATCCATATTTTAGTTGGAGGCCAATGCATTCGCAGTATATGTGGTGGAACTGGACGGAATGAATACATTTCAATAAGAAAGGAGAAGTCGTGGATGAAAAACCGAGTTCGGATTCTGGCAAATATTGGAGGTAAGGTGGCTATTGTGGTGTTAGTTGCTGCCTCCGCTGCAATTCTTGCTAGCTACTTGTGCCCCCCCCTGGCGGGGATAATGATTATTGTGATAGGATGATAGAGGAAACCGGCATAGGGGCAATAGGTGTTAAGTTTTCAGTTGACAATGTTTGCTGTGAAGAGGATAAATGGGTAGACTCGGCGGTGTTTGCGCGTGTTAGAATCGAAAAGACCGATATGGCAAAAGTCATGCAGACACTCAAATCCTTCCCGCAGTATGAAAATGGCATTGATGATGCTCGGGCTCCTCAATGGTGGTGCCCAAGTGCATCGGCAACAAAGGTGCAATATTACAGGAACAGATTATCGGCATCACCTGTCATAGTCGTATATGTTGATGGGGGCAAAGATGATTGCATTCTGTACTTCTGGGTTATACCTGTATGACATCAGTTGCTCGAAGCCATGAAGGACTATAGGGTCCCCATGGTTTAAGACCACATGGTTTACTTCATGTTATATGCGGAGATAGTTCAATCCGAATCATGACATCTCGTCTGAAAGGAAGAAATAGATGACTGTTGCAAAGGGACTTGTCAAACGCAACCGGGCTGAATGGCTCGTGACCGCGCCGTCGTTCCTGTGGCTGGCGCTGTTCTTCGCGGTGCCGGCGGTGATTGTGCTGGCGTTCACGTTCCACGGGCACGACGCGTCCGGCGGAGTCGGCGAATGGTCGCTCTCCACGTGGCGCGAGCTAGTGGATCCGGACTATCCGGCGATCGTCTGGAACACGCTGAGGATTTCCTTCGAGGTGACGCTCTGGTCGATCGTCCTCGCCGTGCCGTGCGCGTACGCCATCGCGCGGATGAGCCCGAAGTGGCGCTCTATCGTCGCCGGGTCGATAATGCTTCCGTTCTGGACGAGCTTCGTCGTGCGCGTGTTCGCGTGGAAGACGATGCTGCATCCGGACGGATGGCTCCAGGCGTGCTACCTCGTGTTCCTGCGCGTGAGGGAGTGGCTGTTCGGATGGCTCCCCGCGTTTTTGCAGAAGGCGCTCGTCCTTCTCGGCGTCGCGTCGTCCGGTCCGGTCGACCCCGCGACCTCGACGATACTCGACTCCGAGGCGGCAGTCGTCCTCGTGTCGGTATACACGTTCCTTCCGTTCGCGATCATGCCGATCTACACGGCAGCCGAGAAGTTCGACTTCTCGCTTCTCGAGGCGGCGCGCGACCTCGGCGCGAAGAACTTCTACGCCTTCAGGAAGATTTTCATCCCGGGCATCCGGCAGGGTCTCGTCTCGGCCGTGCTGATGGTCTTCATCCCGGCCATCGGGTCATACGTCATCCCGCAGATGCTAGGCGGAACGGACTGCGTCCTCATCGGAAACAAGATATTCATGCGCGCGATCCAGAACCGCAACATTCCGCACGCGTCCGCCCTCGCGACGCTTATGGCGGTGAGCGTGCTCATTCCGATCGGACTTTCCATGTGGTGGAAGAAGCGCCAGGACAGCCGCGACAGGCGCAGGCTCGAGGAGCAGACCGCCAGGCTCATGACCTCGTCGATGGAAGGAGGCGTGCAGTGAAGCGCTCCATGTTCTCCGTCTTCGTCCTCTCGGCGGTGCTTGCGTTCCTGTACGTGCCGATCATCCTCGTAGTCGCCTACGGATTCGTCCCCAACGGAATCGCGATGACGTTCTTCGCGTCCGACGGATCCTTCCTCGGCTTCACCGGCAAGTGGTACGGCTACATCTTCGGCGGACACCACGCCGTGAGGGCGCTTCTCGAGAGCTTCTGGCTGTCGCTCATCGTCGCCGGAATCTCCACGCTCGTCTCGTGCGTGCTCGGCACGACCTCCGCGCTCGCGCTCCACAAGTGGCGCGGAAGGCTCCAGTCGATACACCACGCGCTCGTGTACACTCCGCTCATCATGCCCGACATCCTCATCGGCATCTCGCTTCTCATGCTCTTCGTGGCGTGCGGCGTCGAGTGCGGATTCTGGACGATCCTCATCGCGCACGTGACGTTCTGCGTCTCTTACGTGACGATGACGGTGCTGGCGCGGCTTGCGGACTTCGACGACCGCATAACGGAGGCGGCGTACGATCTCGGCGCCGGGCCGTGGTACGCGTTTTTCCACGTGCAGCTGCCGATACTGCTGCCGGGCATAGTCGCAGGCGGACTCCTCGCGTTCACGCTCTCCATCGACGACGTCGTCATCACGTCGTTCGTCAACGGAGCGGGCACGAACACGTTCCCGACGTACGTCTCGTCGATGACGAAGCACTCGCGCAACCTTCCGTCCGTATTCGCGCTCTCCACGCTGATGCTCATCTTCACCTGCGTCCTTGTCGGACTTTCGAAGCTCATCACCGGCCGCACGCAGTCAAAGCGAAAGTAGAGCTCTTCGACTTTCAACTTTCAACTTTCAACTTTTAACTTTCAACTTTCTTATGCACGCCAGTCTTTCCGATATCGTTGCGGACGTTGCCGCAAATTCAATAGAGGCGCGCGCTTCGCGCGTTGAGGTTTCCGTCGTCGAGGAGAACGGCGTCATCACGCTGTCCGTCAAGGACAACGGGAAGGGTATGGACGAGGCGACGAAGGCGCGGGCGTTCAATCCGTTCTACACCGAGCCCGGCAAGCACGACAAGCGCAAGATCGGCATGGGGCTTCCGTTTGTGAAGCAGACGTGCGACGCGTGCGGCGGAACGGTCACGCTCGAGAGCGAGAAGGGCGTAGGCACGACGCTCGTGTGCACGTTCCAGGCGGACAACATCGACCTCCCGCCGATGGGCAACCTCGCCGCAGCCGCGCTTTCGCTCTTCACGTTCGACGGAGACTTCGAGCTCGTCTTTCGCCACAGGAAGGGCGGCGAGGAGTACGAGATATCGCGTTCGGAGCTTAAGGAGGCCGTCGGCGGATTCGACTCCGTCGAGGGACTGTCCCTCTCGCGCGAATTCCTCGAAAGCCAGGAGTCGTCGCTTTTGGTATAATATACGCCAGTGGACTCCGAAAAAGAAGGGGCAAAATGAACTACTGGCAAATGACATGCGACTTGCTCGGCGGACTAGGCGTGTCCGTGCAGATATTCGCGTATACGCTTCTCCTCGCGCTGCCTTTCGGCTTCGTCGTCGCGCTCGGCAGGATGTCGCGCAATGTAGTTGTATCCGGCTTCTTCCGCATCCTGATTTCCGTCGTGCGCGGCACGCCGCTGATGCTGCAGATCATGTTCGTCTACTTCGCGCCGTACATGCTCTTCGGGATGCCGCTTGCGAAGTATCCGCGCCTTCTTGCGACGGTCCTCGCGTTTTCGCTAAACTACGCCGCCTACTTCGCCGAGATATACCGCGGCGGGATACTCTCCATAGACCGCGGGCAGCACGAGGCGGCGAAGGCGCTCGGCATGTCTACGGCGCAGACGTTCTTCCGCATAACCCTGCCGCAGACGATCAAGCGCGTGATTCCGGCGATCGGCAACGAGGTCATCACGCTCGTGAAGGACACGTCCCTCGCCTTCACCATCGCCGTGACGGAGATGTTCACGATCGCCAAGCAGCTGTCGAGCTCCAACACGACAATGACGCCGTTGATCGCTGCGGGCGTCTTCTACTACGTCTTCAACTTCATCGTGGCCTGGACCATGGAGCGCATTGAAAAGCACTATTCCTACTACAATTGATTCCTCGTCCATAATTCATCGTTTCCACATGGGTCCTCTCCTCATAATCCTCTGCACGGTTATCTGGGGGACTGCGTTTCTCTTTCAGAAGACGGGAGCCGAGCATTACGGTCCGTTCACCCTGACCTGCTACCGGAACATCCTCGCCGGATTTTTCCTTCTGGCGGTCGTACTCGTGAGGGACAGGTTCATGTCCGTCGCGCGGAACGCGCGCAGCGAGTACCTCGGCGGCGCTGCGAGCGGAGTGGTGCTTTTTGCCGCGATGTCGGCGCAGCAGCTCGGGATCGAGCACACGACGCCCGGCGTGTCGGCGTTCCTCACGGCGAACTACATCCTGCTCGTTCCGATATTTTCCTGGGTCGTCGGACGCGGCAGACCTGCCGCGCTTGTGTGGATAGGCGTTGTGCTTGCCCTTGCCGGGACCTATCTCATAAGCGTCGGTGGTTCGGAGCTCGGGCTTGGGCGCGGCGAGCTGTGGACGCTGCTGTGCGCCGTCCTTTTCGCGGCGCAGATCATGGTCGTCGACCGTTTTGCGCCAGGCTGCGACGTCATCAGGTTCTCGAT
>Ga0129306_1003461_pt1 | contig 11765 bp, 10 predicted proteins | sample P827metagenome_FD_94438 | JGI IMG/M metagenome (GOLD analysis project Ga0129306, IMG submission 94438) | Capybara group fecal microbial communities from Wisconsin, USA - P827 metagenome | ecosystem: Host-associated > Mammals > Digestive system > Large intestine > Fecal | place: USA: Wisconsin...
CCCCCCCCCCCCCCCCCGCGGGGGGGGGCGGGGCCCCCTCTCGGGGTTTTTCCGCTTTTTTCTTGTTCTCCCACAACCCCGGGGGCCCGCCGGGGGGGCTCTTTTTTTTTTGGGGGGGGGGGGGGGGGGGGGGGGGCTCCCCCTTCTAATGCCAGCAAGGCGTTTTTCATTTTGTGTAAAAAAATGTGCGGGTGCCATCCCCAGAATGCTGATTTTTTCGTTCCGAATCTCGCGCCTCGCGCCTCGAACCCCGAACCTCACATTCCCTATCTCCTAACCACCAGCCACTAACCACTATTTTCTATCTTTCCCCCCATGAACTATTCCATCCCTCAAGAAGTTTTCGTGAAGGCTGCCGAACAGTACGGCACCCCCCTCTGGCTCTATGACCGCGCCACCATCGAGAAGCGCGTCAAGGAGGTCCAGGTTTTTGACACCGTGCGCTTTGCCCAGAAGGCATGCCCGAACCTCTCCATCGTAGCGCTGGTGCGCAAGCTCGGTGGCGTGGTCGATGCCGTCTCTGCCGGTGAAATTGTGCGCGCATTGAAGGCGGGTTTCAAGGGTGGCCAGCAGAAGGGCAAGGCTCCCGAAATTGTCTACACCGCAGATATCTTCGACCGCGACGCGCTTGAACTCGTGAAGAAGTATGACATCGCGGTGAACGTGGGTTCGCCCGACATGATCCAGCAGCTGGCCGATTTCGGCGTGAAGTCGGAACTTACGCTCCGCGTGAACCCGGGTTTCGGTCACGGGCATTCCAGCAAGGTAAATACCGGCGGTCCGCTCAGCAAGCACGGCGTGTGGCATGAGCAGATCAAGGATTGCGTCAAGCTCGCGCAGGCAAACGGGATGTGGATTACCGGGCTCCACATGCACATCGGTTCCGGCTCCGACTTCGAACACCTCTCGCAGGTTTGTGACGCCATGGTGGACGCTAGCCGCCGCCTGGGCTCTCATTTGCGCACCATCAGTGCAGGGGGCGGACTCCCGATTCCGTACCACGAAGAAGACAAGGGCAACCGCATCGACGTGAATGCCTACTACAAGCTTTGGGACGATGCCCGCAAGCGTATTCAGCAGAGCATCGGCCACGAGGTTCACCTGGAAGTGGAACCCGGTCGCTATCTGGTGGCCGAAAGTGGTTACCTGATGGCCGAAATCCGCGCCGTCAAGAAGCAGGGCGACAACCTGTTCTACCTGCTCGACGCGGGCTTTACTGACCTGGTGCGCCCGAGCTTCTACGGCAGCTATCACGGCATTTCCATCATCGCCCGCGACGGTCGCGAGATGAACGAGATGGTCGACGCTGTGGTGGCTGGCCCGCTCTGCGAATCCGGTGACGTGTTCACGCAGGAAGAAGGTGGCTTCGTGGTGACCCGCAAGCTCCCGAAGGCAAAGGTCGGCGACTTGCTGATTCTCCATGACGCAGGCGCCTACGGGGCTGCCATGAGCAGCAACTACAACAGCCGCCGCTACGCCGCCGAGACCATGTACACGAACGGCGAACTCAAGGTCATTCGCGAAAGGCAGACTTTCGAGCAGCTGTTGCAGAACGACAGGGTTATTGACCTGTAAGCGAATAGGGCTATTCCTTATCGATAATCGCTATTGACTTTTCGTTTAACATTTTGTATATTACAAAATGTTAAATGGAGGTGCCTATGGAAAATCCCTTTGTTTTGCGCCCTTACGAAAGTGCTGAACTTTTTTGCGATCGCGAAAAAGAAACATGGGATATTATAGACGATTTGAAAAACGGCGTCAATGTGACGCTGATTTCTCCGCGTCGTTATGGCAAGACGGGGCTGGTCTACCACGTTTTTGATGAACTTGCCAAAAAACGCCCCTCCATGACACTCTGCTATTGCGATATTTACTCGGCCGATAATCTGGAGGGCTTTGTCAAGCTCCTTTCGGAATCCATTGTGGCAAATGTGAAGGCCGAACCTACGTTAAAGAAGTTCTTCTCGTTTTTTTCGGGAATTCGTCCATTGGTGTCGTATGACCCCGTTTCGGGTTCACCGCAGGTGAGCATTACGTACCAGAACGATGTGCAAAAACTTTCTACGCTCAAAAGTATTTTTGATTTTCTGGGTTCCCAAAAGAAGACATTTGTCATTGCTTTTGATGAATTCCAGATTATCCGCAATTTTAAGGGCGTGAATATGGAGGCGCTGTTGCGCACCTATATCCAACCGCTTAAAAATGTGCGCTTCGTGTTTTGCGGAAGCCAAAAGCATATTATGACGGATATGTTTGTGAACGAAAAAAGCCCGTTCTACGAAAGTACGCATATTGTTTATCTCGACAAAATCCAGCCGGATATCTATGGCGCGTTTATCAAGAAACTGTTTGGCATGGGGAGTCGTCGCATCGATGATGATGCTCTTGAGTTTGTGTTAGAGTGGACCCGTTGCCATACCTTCTATGTGCAGTATCTTTGCCATCGCTTGTTCCGTGATACTGGCAGGAAAATTACTTTGGCCGATGTTCGCCTGTCTTGTGCCGAAATCTTGCGCGAGGGAATGAATGGGTTCCTGGAACGCCGTAACTTGCTGACGGATAAACAGTGGCAGTTCTTGAAAGCCGTTGCCAAGGAAGGCTCCGTTGCCCAACCTACGGCGGGAAGTTTCTTGAACAAATATAAGCTGGGAACCCCAGCAGCCGTCAAGCGAATTGTCACGTCGCTTGTGGAAAAGGAACTCCTGCTTGAAACGCTCTCGCTAGAGGGCAGAAGCTACTGCGTGTATAACGTATTTTTGAGCCGCTGGCTTGAATCTAATTAACATTTTGTATATTACAAAATGTTAATTAGACATCCGTTTATAACATTAAAAGGAACCTATTTTGTTTGACCAGACCTCCATCCAAGCACTCTTACAGCAGGGCAAAGCCCAGGGCATCTTTAGCAAGGCCGTGGCAGGCTTTGTATTGCCCGACGGTTCGAGGCACGTCTTTGCGCTGGACACTGCCGAAGACACCCTCTTCGACATCGCCTCCCTCACCAAGGTCTGCCCCACCTCGACTCTCTCTCTGTGCAGCATTCTGCGGGGCGAGCTGGATGTTGACGCCAAGGTCACAGATTTCATTCCGGAGCTGCACACCAATTACCGGGACGACATCCGGATTTTCCACCTGCTGACCCACAGTCTGGACTACCGGGTGCCCATGAAGACCCTCCGGACGCTTCCGCCCGAAAAGATTCTGGAAGCCCTGTTCACCTACCAGTTCCAGATTCCGCCGGGCAAGGCCTTCAACTACGGAAACCCGCCCAGCGTGCTGCTGGGAATCGTGCTGAACCGCCTCACCGGAAAGTCCCTGCAGCAACTGGGGCAAGAGGCATTTTTCGAGCCGCTAAAGATGGAGCGTTCCGGCTGGGACCCGCTGGAACGATTCCCCAAGGAGCAGATCATGCCCACGGAAGAATGCGAATTCCGGGGCCGCACCATCCAGGGGGAAATTCACGACGAAAGCGCCTGGGTGCTCCGGAAGCTTTTCCCCGTAGGTTCTGCCGGCATGTTCAGCACCGTCCCCGACCTGCTCCGCTTTGTGCAGATGGTCTTAAACGACGGCGTCTTCGAAGGCAAGACCGTGGCTCCGGCCGGACTTCTTGACCTGGTAAGCCACAACGCCTTCGCCCCGGAGGTGGGTGCAGAAACGGCCCTGGGCTGGGAGTTGAACGCCGAACGGTTCATGGGGAGCCGCCGCTCCCCCCGCACCTTCGGAAAAACCGGTTTTACCGGAGCAAGCATCGTGGCCGACCCCGAAAAGGGAGCGGCAGCAGTCCTTCTCAGCAACTTCACCTGGCCCCACCGGGAACCCAGCGCCGACCGCATCAACCAGTTCCGTTCTGCCCTTTCGGACCTGTTCTTCGGGCAGGTCTAGGCGACGCTTCTTGTACCCCACGGTCTAAAACACCCCGGACAAAAACAAAAAGGTCCTGCCGAAGCAGGACCTTTCGAGTGGACGGTACTGGATTTGAACCAGTGACCTCTGCCGTGTGAAAGCAGCGCTCTAAACCAACTGAGCTAACCCTTTTTGTTGCGAAAAAAGGGCAAAAATGGAATCGGTAAAGGCGAAATGATGACAAAAAAGCCGCAATCCGCTTGCTGTAAACGGGTTGTTTGTCAGCAGATTTGTCACCATGAGGAAAGCCATGATGGAACCAATTCATTTGAGAAAAAGAGCCTTAAAAACCAAAGGAATCTATGAACTCTACTTCGATTACCAGGTAGCGCGTAAAAGAGTCCGCAAGTTCACCAAGCTGCATTGGATAAACGGCAATAAAGCCCATAACAACGCAGTAATGAGCCAAATTGAGCGTTTACGGCAAGAAATAGCCGATTCCCTGAGGGATGGGATATTTGCCGATGATGAAATCACCCTCGTCCAATACGCAAGGGTTTATAACAAGGGTTTTGCAGAGGAAACTATAAGAAGTCGAGAAAAGACGATAAAAACAGTAATCGAATTTTGCAAGGATGTTAAAATCTGTGATGTAAACCGACAATGGATGCAGCGCTATATACAATTCTTAAAAATGCGTAAAAATTCAGCTAATACTATAAGTTCCCGTTGTGCTTTCCTTAAAACCCTAATGCACAGGGCTTTTACCGATGGTATTATAAGGCGCCCCATAGATTTTAGCGGCTTAATACCCGCAGCTCAACATGAAAATGGCTGTGCATTGACCCTGGATGAGGTCAAAAAGCTAATCAAGACCCCACTATACCGAAGCGATGTTTCCTATGCTTTCTTGTTTTCCTGCTTCACTGGATTAAGAATATGCGATGTGCGGCGCCTGAAGTATGCCGACATACATGACGGAGTTTTAGAAGTGGTTATGCAGAAGACGAAAAAGCCCATAGTTATTCCCCTGACCCCAAATGCATTAAGGTTTCTTCCGCCTAAAAAAACAGGGGAGTCCTTGGTTTTCCCTTCTTTACCTAAACAATCGGGGCATCTCAATAGGATTCTGAAACGCTGGTCGAAGGACGCTCTAATCAGAAAGAGAGTCACTTTTCATACGGCTCGGAGAACCTTTGCTACAATCACAATGGAGTATTCTGCCAATATATACACCGTCTCCCAGCTGCTAGGCCATTCACGCCTGAACACTACCTTACTGTATGTGAATTGTGCCTTAGGAGAGAAAAAGAAAGCTGTGGAAAGCGTTCCTGTAATAACATAGAGGCTCGCTCGCTAGTTATTACCCATTACGGTACGTTTTTACATACGTATGGTGATAAAGCAGAGGATTAAAGCAAGTTTAACCCTCTGTAAGGTTGTTTGCGGTCCATATTTCCTTATGTGTCGTGTATAACCTGTATCGCCTTACGAGGCGCCTTTTACGGGGCATTCATCAGCGCTGGGCGCCATACTCTTGCACCGCCTTGTTCTCGGTCTATGGGCTAGTTTTTGGGCGATTCCCGCCCTTCTCCATAAACCGTTGAAAACAGCTTTTGAAATTCTCCATTTTGCCGTTGCTGCCTGGAAACATTCTTCTTTGGTAGAAGATTCGGAACTGCATAGCTGTTCAAATTCGTCAAGGTTTATGTCCCAGTTCGGGACGATTCTTGTGTCCATTCTCATCTTTGTTTTGGATAGCGCCTGGTCCATTTCTTCAGTTGTGGCTACAAGTAGCCAATGATGGACTTTTTCAGCTATCCAAGTGAAGTTCATTGGGTTATTCTCATCGGCTCCAGAATTCTCCGTTGTATTTCGAACAATCCAATCGACTTGTCTGATGATTCCGTCATAAGATAAAGTAGAATCCGTGTCCAAATCGATGTTGAAATAGGACGACAAAGCCCTTGCGTTGTAGCAGAGAGCGATAATTTGAAGGTCAACAATCTTGTGCCTTGAACCAACCCTGATTGGGTTCTCCTTGTTTTGCTTCAGGCATGTATTTTCCCAGTGGGCTATTGGGTAGCTTGCCTCTCTTGGCAAGTTTTTTCTATCAACGATTTCCTTGAGAATCCTTGGTGCTGAAATCAGGATAAAGGGTGCCTCAGAACGCAATTTCCGTTTACGAAACCATGTTTTATAGTCTGCTATATCTTGCCGCTGCTTACTACGAGCTGGTGTGAACTCTTCGGTCATGCAGGGGAGACAGGAAAGGTCTAGCCCCGTGTCTGCTATATCTTGCTGCTGCTTACTACGAGCTGGTGTTGACTCTCCATTCTTGCAGGGGGAAGAGGACTTTGGGAATTGGAGAAGTGGCTCAACGGTTACGTATTCAGCGAACCCCTTGAAGATAGAAGGGAAGTCGTTTAATGTGTACACAACCCCAATTTCACTTTCAGCCTTGTATGAACGGTGAAATAGTTTTGGATGTTCCGCAAGAAGGTCTGGGTTAAGGACAGAAAATGTTTTCTGCGATGTGCGGGCGGCTTTGTAGTCCCAGGCGGTTTCAAGGGCGTATTCATCATCGAATGTTAGGGGGAGACCCTCCTTCAGTTTCTTTCTTGCTTCTTTGGCTGTGTTTATATCGTGGTCAAATATGTTGCTTATCTCTTCGATGAATTTTTGTTTCAAGGTTTCGTTGTCGTAGTCGAACGGTTCTGTTTTTAGGAAAACATGGAACTTAGTCTTGCCGCTGATGTTATCTGCAACAAAACGCCCGATGTTGTCGCCATATTCTTCGATATACTCCTCTTCATAATAAAAAACAGTTTCATTAGAGGATGATTCAATGACCAAACATGTCTTCACATGCTCACAATCGTATCGCACGAGTGCTGCGCCCGATTGAATACTCAAATCATCGAAATCTACAAGAATAAAGTTTGAGGGATGGTAGTTTTCGCCAGTTTTCTCGTTTCTATACCACCAACTGTTCCTCATCCAGGTCAGTCCATAATCTGAAAGGAGTATCATTAGCTCCGAGAAACGAAAAAAGTTCCCCTTGAAATGAACTTTATACATTTTTGAGGAGCCGTTCTTCTTTACCCCAGGAGTATGAGAAAGGTATCTGTTTACGTATTTGTGGAACTTGCCATCCTCGCCTTTGTACTCCTTCTGAAATTTCGTAAGCTTGCAGGTTGGACAAGCATTGAAAACGATGAGTTCTTCCTCGAAAACGGGGAGGGGTGGAGGTGGTGGGGGGCAGTAGTTGAGGTCAAGGTGCTGGGTCGTGTTTTGGGTCATATTCATAGTAAACATCCTTCCGAAAAGCATTCGGAGTTATATCCCCCCCCCATGGGAGTTCCCGACTTCCATGAGGGGGGGATTGTTTTTCTCAATAAAAATACGCTTTTCGAAGGCTACTCTAACATTTTTTTTAAAAGCCCTGTTTTGATGCAAAAAAGGTGCCGTAAAGGCTCTTAAACCCCTGTTTTCGACCTCCAAAAGAATAAAAAGGGATGGCTTACGCCTCCCCTTCATTCTGTTTTGGGGCGCCTCCCCATATATAGTTGATAGCCTTTTCAGCCTTGGCGGCTGCACTTATAACCAGTTGAGAGTTTCCCTTTATGTGGTCAAGCCAGTTCTTGATGTATGCGGCATTACTATTGTGAGTGGTTTTCGTGTCTAGCCCAAGTTGAGCAAGTGCGAAAGATGCAACCATTTCCGCCACAAGTTCTTCCTTAGAATAAGAAGCACTTCCGAACGGCTCAGGAGCATCTGTGAATCGGTTGAGTCTATTTGGGGTTCCTGTGCTATGCCCTAGTTCGTGGAAAAGGGTTTCGTAATAGGAATTGCTTGACTTGAACATGTTAATGGGCGGTAGTTGAACCATGTTTCTGCTGGGCGAGAAAAAAGCGGAGTCTTCCGCTTTATGAATTAGGTTTATTTTCTCCCTGTTTGTATAATCCAAGACAATTTTTTCCGCTTCTTCGTTCCTTCCATTCTCGGTTTCCTGTTTTTGTTCCCTTTGCCAGCGGGGCTTCAAATCGGTGCAGCTGCTGATGTGAAAAACACAGTAAGCCTTGAAAATGAAATTAATTTTCGTCTCTTTTGTAATTACTCCGTCTTTCTCCACCTCAAACTCCTTGACAAGGGGTTTACAGAAGTAGATTCGGCTCGCTTTGGCGCCTTTACGGATGCGTCCTCCAGCCTTTTGAACTTCCAAAAAACTTGCGTACTCCCCAGGCTCTGCCAAAAGCATCCTGTTGAGTAAGCTATACTGCTTGCCAGTTGCATAGCTGAGAATTTGACCGTTGCAGACCCATGGCTTACACCAAGGGACAATACCTTGTTCAAGCTGGTTTATGATTGCGTTGGTGACTTGTTCGTAAATGCTATTCATGTTGCTACCCCTTGTTTTGCTTGGATGTGTTTTTTGTTTGGTATAGATTGACGAGGCCCATTTTGTGGGCTGTCTTTATAGCCTTAATCCGCTGTTGCTTTGTCATTGCCATGTTGCCTTCCTTTTTTTGTTGGAGTGTTGTTTGGTGCAGTATCTCAGCGCCTCTACCAAAACCATATAGGGTGGTAGGCTCTTCTTGATATAGGGGGGGATGTCAGAGACCTCTTCTTTGACGCTTTCTAATATGGGGAGGTATGGCGCCCCAAAAGGCCGCCAAAACAAGGCCAAGGAGGGCGAAATAAGGCGAGGCCAATGCAAAGCAAGGCAAGGACAAATAAAGCCTATGCAAAGCAAGGCAAGGACAAATAAAGCCTATGCAAAGCAAGGCAAGGGGGTGTTTTTAGGGGCGGGCCGTAAGCGGTGTATAGGGGCGTCGAACTAAAAAAGTATAAGCCCCAGGGGCAATCCAAATTCCTATTGGGAACGCAAATTTTATTGAGGGGGGGGCAAAAAAACAGAATGTAAAGTTTGACCAAAAAAACAAGAATTAACTAACTGCTTGAGCACTCGATTTTGAAAACCATCTGATATAGGGGGGGCTGAAAAATTTTTCAGGGGGGCGCCTGATTCAGCTATCTTCAGGGTTTCCGCCTATCTAGGTTGCCCCTGTGGAGCGAAATTGGCTCTATGCCCTTTAAAAATGCGAAGTGCTGCTAAAGTCAAGCTCTTCTTTGGGGCAAACTTTAATTAAGTTTAAGATGTTAAGAAAGCCAAGACTTTTGGCTGTTTCAAGGATATACTTTATGGCTGACAACAAAAAAGAGTTGGAACGGAACGAACTCCACCGTGCGATTTGGGCGCTTGCCGATGAAATGCGTGGGGCGGTTGATGGCTGGGATTTCAAGCAGTATGTGCTTGGGATGCTCTTCTACCGTTACATCTCCGAGAATATAACCAACTACATCAATGCCACGGAAGCCAAGGGTTTTGACTATGCGAAGCTTTCCGACAAGGAAGCGAAGCAGGCCAAGGATGATTTGGTAAAGGAAAAGGGTTTCTTCATCTTGCCGAGCCAGCTTTTCTGCAATGTCTTGGCCAAGGCGGACAAGGACGAGAACCTGAACGAGACCTTGGAAAGTGTCTTCAAGGGGATTGAAGCCTCTGCGAAGGGAACGCCCTCCGAACCTGACCTTGACGGACTGTTTGATGACTTCGATGTGAACTCCACCAAGTTAGGCAAGACAGTTGCCGACAAGTGCAAGATGCTCCGTAAACTGATGCACGGCATAGCTGATATGAAGTTGGGCGATTACAAGGACAATACGATTGATGCCTTTGGTGATGCCTACGAATACTTGATGGCCATGTATGCGAGTAATGCGGGCAAGAGCGGTGGCGAGTTCTTCACTCCTCAAGAAGTATCTGAACTGTTGGTTCGCATTATCACCATCGGCAAGAAGTATTTGAATAAAGCTTATGACCCCGCTGTGGGTTCCGCTTCATTGCTGTTGAAGTTCCGCAAGGTGCTTGGCAAGGACGGTGTGCGTAAGGGCTTCTTTGGTCAAGAGAAAAACTTGACTACCTACAACCTTGCAAGAATCAATATGTTCCTGCATGACGTGAACTACAACAAGTTCAACATTGCTCATGGAGATACACTTACTGACCCGCAGCATTGGGATGATGAACCGTTTGATGGAATCGTGTCGAATCCCCCGTATTCAATCAAGTGGGACGGGGATGACAACCCGCTGTTAATCAATGACCCTCGATTTGCCCCAGCGGGTGTTCTTGCTCCGAAATCCAAGGCGGACTTGGCTTTCGTGATGCACATTCTTTCGTGGCTTTCTACGGACGGAACGGCTGCTGTAGTGTGTTTCCCTGGCATTATGTATCGTGGTGGCTCGGAAAAGAAGATTAGGCAATACCTCGTAGATAACAACTATGTGGATGCCATCATTCAGATGCCTGACAATTTGTTCTTCGGCACGAGCATTGCCACTTGCATTATGGTCTTGAAGAAGTCCAAAAAGGACAATAAGATTCTGTTTGTAGATGCAAGCAAGGAATGTGTCAAGGTCACGAATGCCAACAAGCTCTCGGACGAGAATATCGAGAATATCATCAATCGCTTGGTGGAACGCAAGAACAAGAAATACGAAGCGAAACTGGTCTCTATTGATGAAGTTGCCGAACAGGACTTCAATCTTTCTGTTTCAACCTATGTGGAGCAAAAGGACTCTAGGGAGAAGGTGGACATTGCGGTCTTGAATAGGGATATTGCGGAAATCGTCAAGAAAGAAGATGCTCTCCGCAAGGCGATAGACAAGATTATAGCCGATTTGGAGAAGTAATATGAGCAAGTCTTTAGAGAAATTCTCCAACGGCATTGAAGATGCTAGGAGTATGTTGGCGATTTACGATTGCCACAATTCAAGCGAAAATGCGGAAATAATCAAGGGCTTGTATAAAGACAAATTGCCTGACATAGATGTGTTGAAACGGTTCAGCTTCACCTTGGCTTTCACCGCATTCGAAACCTACATTGAAGACCTTGTGAGGGAAATTGAGCAAAAGCAGATAACTCCTAATTCCACTGAGAAGAACGAGAAAATGCTGGAGCGGTTTCACAACCCCAATACCGAGAACATCCGCAACCTTTACAAGAGCTGGTTCTGCATTGAGGATGTGACCTGCCGTTGGTCTTTTGACGGAATGAATAGGGAACAAGTCTGCAAGAAGCTTGATGACTATATCCGTAACCGTGGCGAAATCGTTCACCGTTTGAAAGAAGACAATGTGCCAGATGTTGCCAAGAGGGACAATGTGGTCAAGTGCGTCAATTTCCTTGACAAACTTGCAAGATGTATGGATGAATATATTGCAAGTGATGAATGGGTTGAAGATGCTCGCAAGAAAAGGGCTGAAAAGGCGCAAGGGGGCAACAAATGAGCAAGATAGATGATTTGATGAAGAAGTATTGCCCCAATGGGGTAGAGTTTAAGAAATTTGGTGATATAGCAAACATTGTTCGTGGTGCATCGCCTCGTCCAATACATTCTTTTATTACAAATTCAGAAGATGGTGTCAATTGGATAAAAATAGGGGATGTTTCCCCAGGAAGCAAATACATAACATCAACAGAAGAAAAGATAACCGAAGAGGGGGCAAGAAAATCTCGTTTTGTTAAGGAAGGGGATTTTATTCTTTCTAACTCAATGAGTTTTGGGCGCCCTTACATAATGAAAATAAAGGGCTGTATTCATGACGGATGGTTGGCTATAAGTGATTTTGAAAATTACTTTCTACCAGATTTCCTTTATTATGTATTGTGCTCTAGTTCTATTCAGCACATAATGGCACAGAAGGCGTCTAGTGGAACTGTATCTAATTTGAATGCCGATATAGTGAAATCATTAGAACTCCCAGTCCCGCCGCTCCCAATACAAGAAGAAATCGTGCGGATATTGGACTCTTTTACAGAGCTTACAGCAGAGCTTACAGCAGAGCTTACAGC
>Ga0129306_1003463_pt1 | contig 11759 bp, 13 predicted proteins | sample P827metagenome_FD_94438 | JGI IMG/M metagenome (GOLD analysis project Ga0129306, IMG submission 94438) | Capybara group fecal microbial communities from Wisconsin, USA - P827 metagenome | ecosystem: Host-associated > Mammals > Digestive system > Large intestine > Fecal | place: USA: Wisconsin...
ACCGTTCGGTCCCAGCAATCCTACAATCTCGCCCTGTTTCACATCAAAGCTGACATTATTCACCACCGTGCGCTTACCATAACGCTTGATGAGTCCTTCTGTTCGCAGCACCAGTCGTTCTTGTTCCGCTGTCTGCACATTCAATGTTTCGTCCATACTGTTTGCAAAGGTACAAAATAATTGCTAATTGACCATTGATATTGATATTTTTTTCGTAATTTTGCACCCAATATGGTAAAACTGTTGCATAATTGGCTGACCACATTCGGTAAGTTCATCATCCTGATGGGCCGAACTTTCTCGGTGCCAGAGCGTTTTCGAATGTTCTGGAAGCAGTATGTCAAGGAGATGGCCCAGTTGGGTATCAACTCCATTGGCATCGTACTGCTCATCTCGTTTTTCATCGGAGCCGTCATCTGTATTCAGATGAAACTGAACATTCAGAGTCCCTGGATGCCTCGTTGGGTGAGCGGCTACACGACCCGTGAGATTATGCTGCTGGAGTTCTCGAGCTCCATCATGTGTCTGATACTGGCTGGTAAGGTAGGGTCAAACATTGCCTCAGAGATAGGCACCATGCGTGTCACCCAGCAGATTGACGCGCTTGACATTATGGGAGTCAACTCAGCATGTTACCTGATATTGCCTAAGATTCTCGGTATGCTGACCATCATGCCCCTGCTGGTCATCTTCTCCTCGGCCATGGGTATTGTAGGAGCCTACGGCACAGCTTATATTGCCCATATCATCGTACCCGACGACCTGACATTGGGTCTGCAGCACTCATTCCAGCCTTGGTTTGTATGGATGAGTATCATCAAGAGTCTTTTCTTCGCCTTTATCATCTCCGCCGTACCATCGTATTTCGGCTATACGGTAGAAGGTGGCTCCGTTAACGTCGGTAAGGCATCAACCGATGCCGTAGTCTCGTCGAGCGTACTCATCCTGTGTAGTGACGTATTCCTAACCCAGTTATTGTCATGATTGAAGTAAAGAACCTATATAAGAGTTTTGACGGCAGAGAGGTACTGAAGGACATTAATGCCGTGTTTGAAGATGGCAAAACCAACCTCATCATCGGACAGAGCGGTAGCGGCAAAACCGTACTGATTAAGAACTTGGTGGGACTATTCGAACCGACTAGTGGACAGATTCTCTACGATGGTCGCGACTTTGTCGGCATGTCGAAGACCGAAAAGGTGCATATGCGCCGTGAGATGGGTATGATTTTCCAGTCTGCCGCCCTCTTCGACTCATTGACAGTACTGGAAAACGTCATGTTCCCACTCGACATGTTCTCTACGATGAACCTGCGCGAGCGTCAGCGTCGGGCTATGGACTGTCTGGACCGCGTCAATCTGGTTGGTGCAGAAGAGAAGTATCCTGGTGAGATCTCTGGCGGTATGCAGAAGCGCGTGGCTATTGCACGTGCCATTGCCCTTAATCCTAAGTACCTATTCTGTGATGAACCCAATTCTGGCCTTGACCCCAAGACATCGCTCGTCATTGACGACTTGCTGCATTCTATCACGCAAGAGTTCAACATGACCACGATTATCAATACCCACGACATGAACTCAGTAATGGGTATTGGCGAGAATATCATCTTTATCTATGAAGGCAACAAGGAGTGGCAAGGCGTGAGCAGTCAGATCATGAACTCCACCAACAAGAAACTGACCGACTTCATTTTTGCCAGTGATTTGCTGAAAGAGATGCGCGAAGCCGTCACTCATCAGCATAAAGCCTAAAAGGATTGACAAATGTCAATTTTTGCGACTGTTTGCGCAAACAATTCCGTTTTTTCTTGTTTTAAATGGAAAAACGTTGTACCTTTGCACCGTCAAAAGACAGATAATAAGGATAACAATTAAAAATTAAAGAAAGGTAAAAAAGATGATGAAAAGATTAATTAACAAATGGTTGAAGAGTGAGGCTTACACTGAGTACTGTTTGAACATGGCAAGAATGTACAACTACAGAGCCGCAAATTAAATAAACGGATTGATTCCCCCAGAATTCAATCCGTTTTTCTTTTTTATTTCTACCCCTGATTTCCTTATTTCATCTTCCATTCACCATCCACCTCAATCATCGGGACGGTAATCTCCTCCTGCGTCGAATCGCCAAAGCTCAGCAGCAGGAAAGCATAGGTAAGGTTCACCGTCGTATCGCGACGTCCTACATTAGCCGAGATGCATACCTCACTAATGCCTCCATGCTTCTCTTCCATCTCTGCCATAAAGTGGCGGTAGGTCTGCAACAGTTGTGCGCGGTATTTGTCGGGCAGGCTGTCAGCACCAACCCTACCATGCAGGAAATCCTCGGGATTGTCTTCCAACAGGCTCTGATAGTAGGCCAATGCTGCCTTAGCAGCCTCTTCCTCCGGTGACTTGTTCGAACAGGCTGACAAGACGACAAATGCGATGATGACAGATAACAGATGCCTCATTTCTGACGAATAAACACATGGATAGGAGTACCCGTCAGCGACCAGTTCTCACGCATCTTGTTTTCCAGGAATCGGCGATAGGACTCCTTGACATATTGAGGCAGGTTAGCATAGAACACGAAGGTTGGAATCTGCGTGTCAGGCACCTGCGACACATATTTAATCTTAATATACTTACCCTTGATACTGGGTGGTGGCGTCTGCTCGATGATGGGCAGCATCACCTCGTTGAGCTTCGATGTACCAATCTTGATCTTCCTGTTCAGATAAACCTGCTTGGCCGTTTCCAGCACTTTAAAGATGCGCTGTTTGGTGACTGCCGATGCAAAGATAATGGGGAAGTCAACGAATGGAGCCATGCGCTCACGGATAGCTGTCTCGAAGGTCTTAATAGCAACCTGCGACTTGTCTTCTACCAAGTCCCACTTGTTGACTACAACCACCAACGATTTGTTGTTCTTCTGAATCAACTGGAAGATGTTCATGTCCTGTGCCTCGATACCACGGGTAGCATCAATCATCAGGATACAGACATCCGAGTTCTCGATGGCACGGATAGAACGCATCACGCTATAGAACTCCAGGTCTTCGGTCACCTTATTCTTACGGCGGATACCTGCTGTATCAACCAGATAGAAGTCGAAGCCGAACTTGTCGTACTTGGTGTAGATACTGTCACGTGTCGTACCGGCAATATCCGTCACAATGTTACGGTCTTCACCGATAAAGGCGTTGATAATGCTCGACTTACCGGCATTCGGACGACCCACAACAGCGAAACGCGGAGTACCGTCTTCCAGGTCATCTGCCTCTTCGGTATTCAGTTTCGACACGACATAGTCGAGCAGGTCACCCGTACCCGATCCGGTGGCAGCGCTGACGCAATAGGGATCACCGAGTCCCAGCTTATAGAACTCATACTGTCCGTAGAGGTCTTTGCCGTCATCAGCCTTGTTGGCCACCAGCACGACTGGCAGTTTAGAGCGACGCAGAATCAATGCCACATCCTGATCCAGATCGGTCAGTCCATTCTTGATGTCTACCAAGAACAATACCAGGTCGGCCTCTTCGGTTGCCACAATCACCTGTTTGCGTATCTCCTCCTCGAAGATATCGTCACTATTAACAACCCATCCGCCTGTATCGACTACAGAAAACTCGCGTCCGTTCCATTCGCACTTGCCGTACTGGCGGTCACGGGTTGTTCCTGCCTCATCGCTCACAATGGCGCGACGACTGTTTGTCAATCTATTAAATAAGGTGGACTTGCCGACATTCGGGCGTCCTACTATCGCTACTAAATTTCCCATATCAAATTATCTCTATTCGGGGTTATATCCAAAAGAATCCAGTTCGCGCTGTGATGAGCGCCAGTCTTTATCCACTTTGACAAAAGTCTCGAGGAAGATGGGCTTATCGAAGAATTTCTCCAGAGCCTTGCGGGCTTCAGTGCTGACTTTTTTCAGCGCTATGCCCTGATGCCCAATGATAATACCTTTCTGCGAGTCACGCTCCACATAGATAATGGCATTGATGTGGATATTCTTCTCCGTCTCCTTGAAACGTTCAACACGCACCTCTACCGAGTAAGGAATCTCCTTGTCGTAGTAGAGCAGTATCTTCTCACGGATAATCTCCGAGACGAAGAAGCGGGCGGGCTTGTCCGTCAACTGATCCTTGTCGAAATACGCAGGACTCTCGGGCAGCAGTTCCTTGATGCGCTTCAAGAGCATATCGACGCCAAACTTGTTCTTGGCCGAGATAGGCAATATCTCTGCATTGGGCAGCAGCGTATGCCACTTCTCCACGATACTAGTTAATCTATTCTGACTAGACGTACTAGTATCACTAGCAAGCTCATCAATCTTGTTGATGAGCAACAGCACTGGGATGGTCATCTTCTGAACCTTCTCCAGAAAGTCCATGTTCTTCTCGGGGTTCTCCACCACGTCAGTCACATACAACAACACATCTGCATCCTGCAGTGCTGATACCGAGAAGGCCAACATCGACTCCTGCAGCTTGTAGTTAGGCTTCAGCACGCCGGGCGTGTCGGAAAACACAATCTGCATATCGTCGGTATTGACGATACCCATGATACGATGGCGCGTTGTCTGCGCCTTGAACGTCGCAATTGAAATACGCTCACCAACCAACTGGTTCATGAGCGTACTTTTACCTACGTTGGGATTACCAACGATATTCACGAATCCTGCTTTATGCATCTTTATTTCCGTCGTATGCCCACTTATAGTAGCTTGCTCCGTGTACGAAACCAGCTCCGAAGGCTGTCATGATGATGTTATCGCCTTTCTTCAACAGATGCTCGTTCTCCCAGAGAGCCAAGGGGATGGTAGCCGCAGAGGTATTACCGAAATGCTCGATGTTCACCATGACTTGCTCCATCGGCAACTCTAAGCGCTTGGCCACAGCCTCGATGATGCGCATATTGGCCTGATGAGGAACCACCCAGTGGATGTTGTCCTTGTTCAGTCCGTTGCGCTCGGCAATGAGTGCACAGTCGTCACTCATATTCGTCACAGCATAGCGGAACACGGTGCGACCCTCCTGATAGAGGTAATGCAGACGATGATCCACAGTGAAGTGGCTGGGCGGACATACAGAACCTCCTGCTTTCAAATGCAGGAAAGGCAGGCCCTTGCCGTCAGCACGGAAATAAGAGTCCATCACACCGATATTCTCCTCCTCCGTACCTTCTACCAATACGGCTGCCGCACCGTCGCCAAACAGCGGACAGGTAGCACGGTCCTTATAGTCTACCACCGACGACATCTTGTCGGCTCCTATCACGATAATCTTTTTGTAGCGGCCGCACTGAATCATTGAGGCAGCCACATCGAGCGTATAGAGGAATCCACAGCAAGCTGCCCAGAAATCGAATGCAAAAGCATTCTTCAGTCCGAGTTTGCCCAGCACAATGCTGGCTGTAGACGGGAACTTATAATCAGCCGTTGAGGTGGTGACAATGACAGCATCGATGGTATCGGGGTCGCAACCAGTCTTCTGCATCAACTGCTTGGCAGCCTTACGGGCCATGTAGCTGGTGCCGAGACCTTCCTCCGTGAGGATACGACGCTCCTTAATACCTACGCGCGTCATAATCCACTCGTCATTGGTGTCTACCATGCGTGACAACTCCTCGTTATTGAGGACATAGTCAGGCACGTAGCCACCAATACCGGTGATTATCGCATTGATTTTGCTCATTATTCAGCAGCTTCGTCCATTACGATGGCAATCTTGCCACGATAGTAACCACAAGTGGGGCATACAGTGTGATAGATGTGATATGCGCCACAGTTGGGGCATACTGCCAATGTGGGAGCTACTGCCTTGTCATGGGTACGACGCTTTGCGGTACGAGTGTTTGACTGTCTTCTTTTAGGATGTGCCATAATTCTATAACTTTTTTAATTTTTAAATTTTTAAATTCTTCAATTTTTCCCAGCGTGGGTCTATCGCTTCTGCCTCCTCTTTGCTGCTTCGGACAGCACCGCTCAGCTCTTCGAGCTTCTGCGTCATCACACTATTGCATTTTCCAGGTGCATGAACGTGCTTGATGGGTATGGCCAGCATTATAAACTCATAGATGAACCACGACAGGTCGAGTATTCCTTCGTTCTCGTCCACAGTCACGGTGTCATCGTCTTCACTGTATGTGTCGCCCAACTTAACCAGCAACTTGTTGTCAGCCTCGATGGGCTGCTCCATGTCGTCCAGACAGCGGTCGCAAACGACAACAACAGTACCGATTGTATGGAACAGAAACTCATATAAGCCGGCCATCTTGCGTATAGACACCGACACGTGCAAAGCTCCATGTTCCAATTGTGAGCCGTCCAAAGCCTCGAAGAACTGGTCGTCCAAGTCGAATTCACAGCTTGTCTCAGCGTCCTTCAAACCTTTCAAATCAATCTTATAAGACTCTAAACTACACATAATTACACTTTACGGGCTGCAAAGGTACGAAGTTTTAGGGAAATAGCCAAAAAATTCGGCTATTTTTTCATTTCTATGCGGAATGTGGTACCTTTTCCCACCTCCGAATGTTTGACAAAGATACGCCCGTGATGGTACTCTTCCACGATACGGCGAGCCAGCGAAAGTCCAAGTCCCCACCCTCGCTTTTTGGTCGTGAAACCAGGAGTGAACACACTGCCCAGGTCTTTCTTGCGGATACCCTTTCCTGTGTCCTGCACCTCTATCGCCACACACTGAGGCTCGTCCAGCAGGCTCAAAGTAATGGTGCCCTTACCCTCCATCGCGTCGACGGCATTTTTGCAGAGATTCTCTATCACCCACTCAAACAGCGAGGCGTTCATGCGGACGATGATGTCATCCTCAGGAATCTGACATATCATCTGCACCTGATTGGACGTCCTACGGTCCATATAATCAGCCACATGCCTCAGCACTTCGTTCATCGAGCTCTCCACCGGTTCGGGCAGCGAGCCTATCTTCGAGAAGCGTTCGGCTATCAGCTGTAACCGCTTCACATCCTTATCCATCTCAGGCAACAGGTCGTCCTCGGGATACTGTTCCTTCAGCATCTCCACCCACGCCATCAGACTCGACACAGGCGTGCCCAACTGGTGGGCCGTCTCCTTCGACAGTCCTACCCATACCTTATTCTGCTCGGCGCGCTTCGACGACAGCAAGGCAAAGATGGCCACCACCACAAAGATGAGCACTATGCCCAACTGCACATAGGGCCAGGCCGACAGGCGTTTCAGCATCACCGACTCGTCGTAGCACACCAGTTGCCCGTCCACGCTAATCGTATCGCCTGCCTGTATCATCCGGCGGGCATAACTCTCCATTCTAACTGTATCGTCAATATTGCGATAGTCAGTAATCTCACCATCCTCATTCATCACGATGACGGGAATCGTATTATTACCCTCCATCACGCTCAGCACCAACGACAGGTCGGTATCGTCCCCAGCAGCGTTAAGTGCATGCAAAGCCTGAGCCCACACCTCCATGCGGTTACGCTCCTCTTCCGACAGGTCGCGCACCAGAAAGTGCGACACCAGCAACGAGGCCACAGCGATAATCACTGCCGCTACCACCAAGATAATCTTGACTTGTCTGATTCTGTCAGTCCATTGCATACCTTATTATAACGTAAAAAGAGACCAAAATATTTTGTTCTGCTCTCGCTTTTTTCGTAACTATGTAAGAACTACTTTGGAATGAGCGCAGAATTCCACAGAATAAAAGTTCAACAAGCGAACCCTATTGCCGAGAAAGACAAGTGGAATGTGGTATGAGGTTCACCCGACGCCAGTGAAGGGCGAGGATGGGCGGAATCTGGTGTATGTGCGGCCTAAGAGTGTGGGGTGGAGTATAATCCTGGCAAGTTGTGGAACAGGGAGATGGAGAAGTGGCACGACGGATTCCGCAAAACTGAGACAACGAAAAATTGGCGATTGAAATTGGGTATAGGCGTACAGTCGTTTGCGTATAAGCGCACAATCGTTTGGGTATAGGCGCACAATTGTTTGGGTATAGGCGAGCGTTCGTTAGATGCCGTTTCTCCCCCTGTTACCCGGCCTCTTTACCCCTGCTACCTAGGCTCCTATCCCCTGCAAGAACGGTTACGGGTCAAGGAAGGACTTATCGTCAAGATTGGTACCAACCTCTGGCGCAAGTGCAGCTAACATGAGTAAAGCCGGATGCAATCAAGCGTCCGGCTTTATTCTTCAGAGACTTATTACTCTATTTAAAGATCTTCTGTGCAAATTCCGTCAGGTAGATGCGCCAGTTGCGCCAGATGTGGCCACCCTCGGTTTCGCGATACTCGTAGGGATAACCCTTCTCGTCGAGATAGCGGCGGAGGTCAGCGTTCTGCTGGTAGAGGAAGTCGGTCTTGCCGATAGCAATCCAGTAGAGGGCGGGCTTGGCAGCGAAGAGCTTAGCAAGTTGGGCTTGCGTTTCCTGGCTGTCCTGCAACATCTGGTAGGTCGATTTCGTGCGGTCGCCTGTGATGTGAATAGCAGCTGAGAAGAGACCTATATAATGGAAGGTATCGGGATAGCGCTTCGAGGTGGCAAAGGTGTGGGTACCACCCATTGACAAGCCGCTGATAGCGCGGTTCTTCTTGTTCTTAGCCACTTTATAATGGCTCTCCACATACTTCACGATGTCCATGAAACTCTCGTCCATTGTGGCGATGGGCTTCTGGTTGACGCTACCCATGAAGGTGGGCTGATACATGCCGCGTGACCATTCGCCAGGGGCTGCCTGACAGTCGGTATTGCCATTGGGCATCACGACAATCATGGGTTTGGCCTTGCCAGTGGCTATCAGATTGTCGAGAATCTGAGCAGCACGTCCCAGTTCGCTCCATGCATTCTCATCGCCACCAGCGCCGTGCATCAGGTAGAGTACAGGATAGTTGGAGCCCTTGTCGTAGCCGACAGGAGTATAGATGGTCATGCGTCGCTGCATCTTCAGCGTGGGACTGTCGTACCAAACCTTGGCGAGGTTGCCGTGCTTCACCTCGTTGACGCGATAGATGTCGCCCTTGTCGCCCTGCTTCTCGCTGACGATGAAGATGTTAGAGTAAGACACGATATCGCGATTGATGTAGATGTTAGCAGGATCTTTTACTCCCGTCATACCGACGATGTTGAAGGTGTAGCTGTAGAGCTCGGGCTCAAGTTTCTGGGTGGTATAGGTCCAGATGCCGTCTTTACCTTCCTTCAGCTGGGCAACGCCAGGCTGTTCGACTGTACCAAAACCAGGCACGTCTATTGTTGTGGGAGGCAGGAAGTCGCCCGTCACCTCTACCTTCACGGCTTTGGGGGCGAAGATGTTGAAGGTCACCGTGCCGTCGGCATTGACCACTGGTGATTGCACGTTGGCGCTCTGGAAGAGCTTCTCTTGTGCTTGTGACGATACTGCGAAGAATGCGCAGAGGATAGTTGCTAAAATAGTTCTTTTCATAGTAAATGAGTTTAATGATGGTGCAAAGATACGAAAAAAATTGGCTAATACAGTTCATTAGCCATATGAAAATGTGATATGGGGACAAAAAATGAAGTTATACGTCTTTAACGTATATAGACAAATCAAAAGAAAGACGCAGATATGAAAGCAATCACACTCTTGCAGCCACAGAAAATCGTGTTTGGCACGGGCTGCATTCAGACATTAGTAGAAGACTATCAGAAGCTGGGACTGAAGCGACTGTTTGTGCTGACGGCACCTCCCATCCTGCCGCTCATCGAGGAGCCGCTGGACGTGCTTCGCAAGGCAGGCATCAGCATCGAGATTTTCCAGAATATCTTGGCAGAGCCGACTGTCAACGATTTCAAAACCATCCTGGAGGTGGCTCGTGGGTTCAAGGCTGACAGCGTGGTAGGTATTGGTGGTGGTTCTGTGCTCGACGTAACAAAACTCGTAGCAGCCTTCATCAATAGCGATCAACAGGTGGAAGACTGCTTCGGCACAGGATTTATCAAGGCAAAAGGGCTCTGGTTTGCCTGTCTGCCCACAACGGCAGGAACAGGTAGCGAGGTTTCGCCAAATGCCATTCTGCTGGACGAAAGAGACCATCTGAAGAAGGGTATCGTATCGCCCTACCTCATTGCCGACGCTGCTTATGTAGACCCCAAACTGACGTGGACGGTGCCTGCAAAGGTGACTGCCGATACGGGTATGGATGCATTGACACATTGTATCGAGGCCTATACCAACAAGTTTGCCCATCCCTCTGTCGATATCTACGCCCTGCAAGGCATCCGTCTGATTGCCGCTAATCTGGAGAAAGCTGTCAAAGACGGAAAAGACGTAGAGGCTCGCGAGGCTCTGGCTTTTGGTTCTCTCTATGGCGGACTCTGCTTAGGACCCGTCAATACCGCAGCTGTTCATGCCCTGAGCTATCCGCTGGGAGGCGAGTTCCATATTCCTCATGGATTGTCGAATGCCATCCTGTTGCCCTCGGTGATGAAGTTTAACATGCCTGCTAACATCAAGCGCCATGCTGAGGTGGCCATCGCCTTAGGTTGCGAACCAGGCAAGAACGACGAAGAGACAGCAAAGCGTGGTGTCGACTTTATCTATCGACTGGCAGCTGCCGTGGGTATTCCTGATAAGTTGACGGCACTGGGCATTCCCCAGACTGCTGTCGACGGGATGGCCAAAGCTGCGATGGAGGTGCAGCGACTGCTGAAGAATAATCCTCGTGAAGTGACAGAACAAGACGCTAAAGACATTTATAATTCCTTGTATTAATATGAAACCTATATTAGCCATCACAATGGGCGACCCCGCAGGCATAGGTCCTGAGATTACCGTTCGCGCCCTGAACCGCAAAGAGACTTATGAGAAGTGCCAGCCGCTGGTCACTGGCGATGCAGCTATCATGCAAGAGGCCGTAAAACTGCTGGGCTTCGACCTGAAGGTACGTGCCATCAGCAGCGTCAAGGAGGCCAAGTTCGAATATGGCACCATCGACGTCTATGACCTGAAATGTGTCGACATGAGCACCTTCGAGTTTGGCAAGGTGCAGCCCCAATGTGGCAATGCGGCCTTCCAATACATCAAGAAAGCCATCGAACTGGCAATGGCCGACGAAGTGGACGGTACGGTGACGGCTCCCCTGAACAAAGAGGCGCTGAATCTGGCTGGTCACCACTACGATGGTCATACAGAGATATACGCCACCTTCACCAATACGAAGAAGTATGCCATGATGCTGGCTGACGAGAACATCCGCGTCATCCACGTGTCGACGCATGTGCCTCTGCGAAAGGCCTGCGATCTGGTGAAGAAGGCTCGCGTCATTGAGTGCGTAGAACTGATTGCAGATGCCTGCCAGCAGTTTGGCATCGAGCATCCGCATATTGGAGTAGCAGGTCTGAACCCCCACTCCAGCGAGAACGGTATGTTTGGCTATGAGGAGGCTCAGGAGATTATCCCTGCCATAGAGGAACTGAAGGCTAGCGGATTCAATGTCGAAGGGCCCGTACCCCCCGATAGCATTTTTGCCAAAGCGAAGTGCGGACAGTTTGACGGATGTGTGGCCATGTATCACGACCAGGGTCATATCCCCTTGAAAGTCTGCGCCTTCAACTGGAACAAGGAGACGGGCAAGATGGAGAGTGCCAGTGGTGTGAACATCACGCTCGGACTGCCCATCATCCGTGTCAGCGTGGATCATGGAACAGCTTTCGACGTAGCAGGCAAAGGCATTGCCAACGATAGTGCTATGACGCTCAGCATAGACTATGCTACCCGAATGGCCATCTATAGAAGAGGTAAGAAGTAAGAAGTAAGA
>Ga0129306_1003464_pt1 | contig 11758 bp, 8 predicted proteins | sample P827metagenome_FD_94438 | JGI IMG/M metagenome (GOLD analysis project Ga0129306, IMG submission 94438) | Capybara group fecal microbial communities from Wisconsin, USA - P827 metagenome | ecosystem: Host-associated > Mammals > Digestive system > Large intestine > Fecal | place: USA: Wisconsin...
GGCCCTGCCTGGCAGCCTGAGTTAATGCGCCCTGCCAGGCGAACTGAGGGGATAATACTGGCTGCCCTACAGACGAGCTTACTATGGCTCTCCCTATACGCTATTTGTGCGGTGTTGCCCTATGTAGACTGATCAATACAAGGTAAGCGCAGCATTTCTTGTGTCAAATAGTACCACAGTACAACATCTCTTCAACATCATCGGTGGTAAATCCGTCCGCAAGCAGGGCATCCACATATCCGGACGAGAATCCATAGAAAGAAGCCACTGATTTCAGCTCCCGGATATACTCCTGCTCAGCTGCAGTTTGGAGCGGGACACACCGACGTTTGACCAGAGGCTCCAGCAGAAAGGAATATGGGGCATACCAGCGGGAATACAGATTCCGGGCATCAAAGGAGCCTCGGGTCTGGTGTCCATCTGCGTCAATTTTCAGAATCTCACCGCACTCCAGCTTGACCTGGGACGGCTTACCCAGCTGATAGGGCATGCGAACGATGGCACTCATCAGGATTTCCTCGGTGGAGGCATAGAGATACAGGCCGCTGTCGGGATAGTGATAGATGCAAAGGGGATTGTCCCCCTTGACGAAGTAGAGATCATCCCGGTCATCCAATACGGTAAAGGAGAAGGAACCCTCCACCTGTTCCGCCATGTCTTTCAGGCTGTCAAAGGTGAGGGCTCCTTGCTGTTGAAGCAGCTGGACCGCCACAAAGCTGTCCGTTTCGATGTTTGTCCGGGGCAGTTTTTTCGTTTCCCGCAGAAAACAGTCATTGTGCAGGACTCCGTTGTGGGCCAGAGCAAAGGCATTCCCTCCCGCTCTGGCGCGGAAGGGATGATTATTTTGGTTGCGCCGTGCGTCCCCCTGAGTAGTCATACGGGTATGTCCCATGACCGCTTTCGTCCCTGCTGGAATGTGGAAACGCAGCTTGCGGCCGGGGACAGGGCGCTTGTATACCCGCAGCTTGCCCCGGGCGTTATAGGCGATCCCGGTGGCGTCAGTACCTCTTGCCTCGCTGGACGTAGCCAGGAAGTGGAGCATCCGGGCCTTTTGCTTTTCGGAAAACTGGTCTCTTGGGTCAAGGATTCCAAACAGGCAGCACATCAGATCTCCACCTCCGTCTCCACAGGGTCATTGACGTACAGCCGCCGCTCTTTCAGGTACTGGACAAGCTCCGGCTGAGTACATCCGGCGACGAAGGTGGTCCAGGACATGTTTTTCACTTCCTCGTCAGACAAGAAAAGAGCCACATCACAGACCCGGTCAATGAGCTGCAATGTGGCAATGAGGGTATTATATTTTAAGGTTCCTCTGAAAATCCGGAATTCGATGGTGTCCTCATTCTGGAGATTGACACAGGTGTAACGCCCTGCCCCATACCCTTTCTTGGCGTGGTCCAAGATGTCCCGGGGCTGCTCCTTGTAGCCATACCGGGCCGCCCAGCGCTCCAGCTGCCGGGGTGTCCTGCGGCTGAATTTCAGCAGCTCCTCCCAGTGCTTCTCGAAGAAGTAGAGGATTCGGGCGATCACAGTATCCTGCTCCGCCTCAGTAGTACCAAAAGCTGCCCGACTGACGTGGATGTGGAGACCGCAGGTAGTGGCCTGGTGGGACTGGTAGCCCAACCTCACAGCCTCCTTCAAGACATCCGCCCAGGGCATTTCTTTCTGATGAAAAGCCAGGGACATGGGATGGCTCACCAGTTCCATCCCATCCTCCAGAGAGCCGTCGTGCTTGCAGTACAGCAGCTCCGAACCGTCTCTGTTGGCGATGCTGAGGATCTGATTGGCCTTGTGATTGATCTCTCCCGCTCCGTCGATCTCCAGCTCGACGCCCAGATAGCGGGGGCCGTCTCCATAGAAGATAGGCTTGGGTTTGTAGTAGTAGTCGTGGATCTCCCCGCTGGACAGTTGGGCGTAGCAGAGATCACAGTAGGGCGAATCCTCATCTTCGTTGGATTCCCGGTAGAGGGCCGAGGACAGTCGGAGCAGCGCCCCACACCGTGTGCAGGTGGTGTAGGAACCGTCAAAACAGTCCTGACAGAGCGGGTGTTCGTCCGTCCCTGCGTTGTCCTCGCGCCAGATACGCTGGCCGCACTCTCTGCAACGTACGGTGTGCAGTTCCAGACAGGCCTGGCACAGTTCCTTCCCGTCCAGCTCCGTTCTCTGGTCCACATGGTGTTCGGCACCGCAGATGCTACATACAAAGGTTTCCTTCATGTCGTTTTCCTCCTGAAATTGATTTGGTCCCCGGGGAATTACCCCGAGGACCTTCATGGTTATAATATATAGATTGAAACAGGAGAAAAACCGGATCTGCTCTGGTAATAGATATCTTCTTCCTCTACAGAGACCCCTCCACTTGGCTCACGCTGCGTGAACCATGCCCTCGTGTGATAGCGGGCTTGGTTCGCCTCATCCTGCGGATCATGCAGAAACGCTAACGCCGCCCATCGCCCACAGGACAAGTGCTTTACATTTGGCTCAGAGTGTGTACCTGCAAGCGGCGATGCCGGTCGCAAGTACAGCCTATTCGGGAAAAAACCGGGTTTAGACAGCCCGACACATAGGCAGGGGTTCGCCTCCCCCGCATGCATGACAGCTTACTTCCTCCAACTATGGCCATCCCGGCAGAGAGACGCCGGATGGCAAATGAAACCTTTTGACGCACAGCCAATCTACAATTCCCGGATGCACTTATGTCCCGTCATAACGCCGGGGAGCAGGCTGTCACGTACCAAAGAATGTTCCCGTGTCCGCCCTGCCGCCCCATGATCCGGAACAGTAAGGTTTTCACGAAATCTTTGAGTTTGGAAAATTATATCAAGCCCACAGGGATATTGCATGAACAAACTGAAAACAAAAGGCTGCCAGGCGGGGGACTGCTACATGTATAACGTGGGCGAAACCGACACAGGGATTTGCACACGGTGTACTGTTCTTGCTCTTGATTTGCCTACTGCACTCAATTCAATACTATCACAACTATCGCGAAAACTTTTTATTGATTTTGAATTTCCAAGTTCGCCTGAATGGTTAAATGTTGATAGGCACAATTACTGGTAGGTGCTATCAAAATAGAGGAGGGACTTATGCGTCTTATCCCCAGTTGACAAAGGCGATTGGATGAGACCATGGAACTGAGTTCGCAGCCTGGCACAGAATGGAGGTACGCCTGCACGGGAATGCTTATTTTACTGGTCTGTCTGAAAAGACACAGACAAGAATTTGAACGGCCTGCTCCGAGGGTTCTTGGTATTCCCCGAGTGGTTCCTGCTACACTAAAGTAAACCCTGGCACCGATTAAACATCAGGGTTTGCAAAGTGTTAAACTCTCGCTTTACTCAGGAACGGTAGGCTTTGAGCTCAATTTCTGTTGCGCTTTGTTTGAGAATTCACTGCGTTTCCGACAGAGGTAAGATGAGGAATGGGACACCGGACAAAATTTCTTACGAAGATTCTCATTTGCGCAGCTCTGAGGGGCCGTCCTGCCGCCCTGTGTGAAAGTGCCTTCAGACGTACTCCTGGTTTTCCAATTGGCATAAAATGGCCTTCGTTCTGTAAAGGCAACCATCAAAAGTAAACAAAAATGAAACATCAAAAATAGCAATTTTACCAAAAATTACAATTCCCGCAAAAAGAGGGTTGAATAATTTCTACAATGTGATATGATGCAAATAGAAAAATGTAATATATTTCTGGGAAAAGCCATTTAGAGAGGAATCATCAAACGTGATTTTTGATAAAGAGAATTCAATTGTACTTCCTACTTATAAGGAGCAGGCATATAAATTGATTAAGGAAGCAATCATTTTTCAGCGGTTCAAGCCTAACGAGATGTATTCGCAGGAAGAGATCTGCAAGGAACTTGGTATTAGCCGGACTCCCGTGAGGGAAGCACTGCTGGAACTGCAGAGGGAGCATTATATCTGCTTTTGCAGAGGAAGAGGCATTACCGTACTGCCGATTACTGAGACTGAGGCAAAATCAATTCTTGAAATGAGAATCAATAATGAAAATTTCGGGGCAAAACTCGCGGCGCAGCGTGCAACCGAGAGTCAGATTGAAAAAATAGAGCGGCTGTTGAATGAGGCAAAGCGAGTAGTGAACAGCGGGTGTGGTACAGAGCTGTATAAGTTGGACCGGGATTTTCATAATGCGGTGATGGAAGCAAGCCAGAATGCTTGGCTGCAGAATAGCGTCAATGATCTGAGAGACCAGTTTTTACGCTTCGAAAATCAAATTGCCTACGATGGGGCAGTTTCAGCGAATCATATTATTGGGGAGCATTATAACATTTTTCAAAATATCAAAGAGAAGAATGCTGACGGCGCAGAGATGGCGATGAACGACCATCTGTTGGCGGCGTATCAGAGAACCATGTCAAAATATTTGCCTTAAAAGACAGGAAGGCAAATATTTTATACGGGAATGTAGAGTTGTCGGACTAAGAAATATGTTACATATTTCATGTGGGATAAAGGAGAACTATGAACTTACCTTCTACTTCTAAATTCTTAAAAGATGTCTATATCCCACCGATGGCGTTGGTTCGGCAAAAGCTACCGGGGCCAAAGATCGATCATGTATGTGAGACGGTACGCGATGAGTTGAGAAACAGCGTTCTCCCATCCAAACTGCGGGATGGCATGTCTGTTGCAATTTCCTGTGGAAGCCGCGGTATTACCAATATTGCAGAAATCATCCGGGAAATTTCGGACTTTTGTAAAAGTTATGGTGCAGAACCTTTTATTGTCCCGGCAATGGGCAGCCATGGTGGGGCCACAGGTGAGGGGCAAGTGGAGGTTTTGAGGAGTCTCGGCGTCACAGAGAAGTTTTGCGGCTGCCCGATCCGGTCTTCCATGGAAACAGTACGACTCGGAACCACTTCGGAGGGGTACCCGATTTACCTGGATCGGTATGCGAGCCAGGCGGACGGAATCATTGTCGTTGGGCGAGTCAAAGCACATACAGCTTTCCGCGGTGAGTATGAGAGCGGCCTGATGAAAATGATGGCGGTTGGGCTGGGAAAGCGGGATGGTGCGCAAGTTTGTCACATGACAGGTTTCCGTCTCATGCATACCATTATGCCTTCGGTTGCAAATGGTATTCTGCAGCATGCGAATATCCTGCTAGGAATGGCAATTATAGAGAATGCCTACGATGAGACTTGTATTTTGCGGGCATTGGCGCCGCAGGAAATTCCTTTGGAGGAACCAAAGCTGCTGGTTCAGGCAAAAGAACTCATGGGACGGATTTATCTGCCAGAAACCGATTTGCTGATTATTGACAGGATTGGAAAAAACATCAGCGGGGATGGATCTGATCCCAATATTGCCGGAAACTTCTGCTGCCCTTATGCTTCCGGCGGATTGAAGGCGGAAAAGCGGATTGTGCTGGATTTGACGGACGAAACGCACGGGAATGCCATGGGAATAGGCTTGTATGATGCGACTACGCAAAGACTGTTCGATAAAATCGATTTTGATGTTACATATGTAAATCCTCTGGTCAGTTCAGCAATCAATATGGCGAAGGTCCCCATGATCATGAACAGTGACCATGATGCGATTGCTGCTTGTTTGAAATCGACTCCGGAAATCGATCATACAAATCCGAGAATCATCCGGATCAAGGATTCTGCCCATATTGATGAGATTTATGTCTCAAAAGCGCATTATGCAGAAGTCCTGGCAGATCCTCGCATGGAACTATTAACTCCGTTTGTGCCAATGGAATTCTCATCCGAAGGAAACCTGTGGTAAATAGGGAGGTAGGACCGTTATGGAGAATAATCAACAATATATGTGGCCGTCCAAATGGGGCAAAACCTCTGCGTGCGGTGATTTTGGCGCAATCAGTAGCAACAGCAGCTATGCCACGCTTGCCGGACTTGAAATCCTGCAGAACGGAGGAAATGCTTTCGATGCCGCTGCCGCTGTTTCGTTAGCACTTTCGGTTGTGGAGCCGCATCACTCCGGTATTGGCGGAGGCTGCTTCTGCCTGATGTATGATCGCCGGAAAGACGAGGTTCTGGCACTGGATGCACGTGGAACTGCTCCGGTGAATGCGACGGAGGACCTTTTCCTGAAAGACGGCGAAGTGCAGAATGAGTGGAAAGACACCGGCGGGCAGTCAGTAGCTATCCCGGGCCTTTTACGGGCACTGGATCTGTTTCTGAAAGATTACGGAACCAAGAGTTTTGCTGAAGTAGCTGCTCCCGCAATCGCCTTGGCAAGGAAAGGATTCGGAACAAGCTATACCGGCGCTCTGACAATGACAGATGCTTCAGTTCAGAGCAAAATGAGACAGTCGGAAGCATTCCAGAAGCTGTATCTGAAAGAGGACGGAACCTATTACGATTTCGGTGAAAAGCAGAAAAATCCGGAAATGGCAGATCTGCTGCAGTACTTAGCAGAAAATGGCGTTGACGCTTTCTATGAGGGAGAAATTGCTGAGCGAATTGTTCAGGCAATTAACGAACGGGGCGGCTGCTTCACCAAGGAGGACCTGATCCGTTACCAGCCCCAATACCGTGAAGTGGTGCGTACAGACTACCGTGGATATGAGGTCGTTTCCTTTCCGCCACCCGGAGGAGGTTGCGCCGTCATTGAAATGCTGAACATTCTGGAAAACAGTAATTTGAGAGAAATGGGACACAATTCGGCAGACAGTATCCATGCCATAGCGGAGGCCATGAAGCTGAGCTTTGCTGACCGCAGCGTAGCCCTGGGGGATCCGAATTTTGTAGATATTGACATCCAGCGGCTGACGAGCAAAGCACATGCCAAAGAACGCTATTCCCTCAGCAATCCTGAAATCGCAGGCGAGTATGCGCCTGCGGAAGGAATTGAAGCAAAGAACTATCCGGGCAATACATCGCATTTTTCCGTTATGGATCGATTTGGGAATGCCGTTTCCCAGACGCAGACAGTTAGAGACTGGTTTGGTTCCGGCATTGTCGCTGATGGCTATGGATTTGTGCTGAACAATGCAATGTCGGATTTCAGTGCAAAACCCGGCGCATTGACGAGCCAGGGATTGGCTTACGGCGATGCGAATCGGATTACCAGCGGAAAAACGCCGTTGTCCTCCATGTCACCGTCCATCGTATTCAAAAATGGGGCGCCGTATCTGTGCATAGGCGCCGCAGGAGGGCCGCGGATCATCATTGGTACGCTACAGGGCATCATCAATGCAATTGACTATGATATGCTTCCGGAGCAGCTTGTCCGGATGCCGTATGTCGGATGCCTGACACGAGCGCAGGGTCTTGAGATGGAATATGGGATCTCCGAAGATACCATCCGGATTCTGGAGTCCAAAGGGCATTTGCCTTCCCGGGTACCGGTTGGTGAAGCAATGAGTACGATGCTCAACAGCGTGATGTTGCGGGATGGGAAATATTACGCAGCCGGAACGCAGCGGGTGGATGGCTGCGGAGGAGTGCTTTTGAAAGACGGAGGCATGATCTTCGATGGCATCTATCAGGAATCATAAGCTGCTGTATGCTCAATGTTATCTCTTAATCATGGAAGCCATGATTAAAATATTATAAAAGGAGAATGAAATTATGGGAAAGTATGATGTGCCGAGAACTCACAAGTGTGCAAAGAGTCCCTGGGGACCCGATGACCAGAAGGGCAGACTGAACTGGATTACTCCCGAGTCCACCGCCGAAATCATGAACTCCATTGATCCGAAGAAGTATTATAACCTGACCGTTGAATACTTTGTCGGTATGCCTTCCTGGAAGGGTGCCGGCGATCCTTCTTATCAGATTTGGATGACCCACACCCCGCAGGGCAACGTCAATGACAATCTGATGAAGAATGTTACTCTGGACAGCAAGAAGCTGTGCAGCTATTCCGGTGATGCGTTCTCCATGTATACCCATACCGGTACGCATCTGGATGCTTTCAACCATTTCGGCTATTTCGGCGAGATCTGGAACGGCTTCAATGAGCACGATGACCTCGGCAGCCGTGTTTGGGAGAAGTGCGGCATTGAGCAGTTCCCTCCCCTGATCGTCGCCCGTGCCGTTATGCTGGATATTGCCGCGATGAAGGGCGTTGACTGCCTGCCGGATTCCTACGTCATCACGGTGGAGGATCTGAAGGAGTGCATCGAGAAGGAAAAGGTCGAGCTGAGAAAGGGCGACATCATTATGATCCGCACCGGTCGTATGGCAGTGTGGCCCGACTGCGTCAAGTACGAGTGGAATACCCCCGGTATCGACATCAACGGCGCTGAGTTCCTGGTGGGCGAAGGCGGCATGATTCTCGCTTCTGACAATATCGCGCTGGAAGTTGCGCCTTCCGTGGAGCCCGACAACTACTTCCCTGTCCACAGCTACCTGTTCTCCGAAGTCGGTGCTTCTATCCTTGAGCTGCTGTGGCTTGAAGAACTGTCCAAGGAAAAGATCTATGAGGGCGGCCTGATCATGATGCCGATGCCTCTGGTCGGCGCAACGGCTGCCCCTGTTTCCCCCATGTTCTTCCCCTTCAAAAAGTAAGTTTTGAGGCGTCTCGGACACCCAATTCCTGAAAGAAAAGAGGTAAGTTATGGTAGAAGATAAGAAGCAAGAGAATAATGAGTTGCTGCCCATTCCTTATGCAAATAGATCCGCAGGAAAGTTCAGCTATTTCTGCATGTGGGTTGGTATTTCCGTCATCATTGCCACATTCTCATTGGGCGGAGACGGTGTAGCACACATTAAGCTCGGTTGGGTCGCGCTGGCTTGCCTGCTGGCGAATATCCTGTGCGGCCTGATTATGACACTGACGGGCGATGTTGGTGTTGAACATGGTATTACCTTCCCTGTATTTCTGCGTGCTCCCTTCGGCCGTATAGGCTCCTCTCTGCCTTTGATTTGCCGCTCCATCATGGGTTGTATCTGGTTTGGCATTCAGAGCTATTATGGTGCAACGGCCATGACTTACATCATTGCGTACTTCACCGGTTTTAACAATTGGTTCGTTGTTTATCTGCTGTTTGTTTTCGTCCAGACCTTCAACGTTGCAATGGGTTTCCGCGCAATCGAAAAATTCTCCAATTTTGCAGCGCCGTGCATTGCTTTGATTGCTCTTTGGATGATGTACGCTCTCTTTGGACAGGCGTCCGCAACCGGAATCGATGTTTGGAACAGCGTACTCGTTCCCGGTGGTGGCGTTACTACAACAGCAACTCTGAGCCTGCATGTTTTCATTCTGGTGTTCTTCACGAACCTTTCCTACTGGTCCACGACTTCTGCTGACAGCCAGACCCTGTCCAGAAACACTAAGGCTCCGAAGAACGAGCGTAGCTGGTTCAAGCGCAACGCGGTTGCCCTTGTGGGACACTGCATTGCACTGCCCATCACGGAGACCTTCTGCATTGTGATCGGCGGTGTTTCCATGCTGGTCGCAGGCAACTGGAATCCCGTTGAAGTTCTTCAGCAGACGGCGTCAGGTACGGCGCTGTTGATTCTCCTGCTGGTGATCGTGCTGGCTCAGTGGTCCACCAATGCCGCTGCGAACATGATGCTTCCGGCGGTAACGCTGCACAACATTTTCCCCAAGGTGCTGACCTATAAGAGAGCAGTTTGGCTGTGCGGCATTATTGCTGCCGTGTCCTTCCCCTGGGAGATCATGGCAAGAATCGGCGGCTTCTTGAACGTCATGTCTTCCATTTATTCCCCCATTGCTGGTATTTGCGTGGTGGACTATTACCTGATCCGCAATCGTCGGCTGAATGTTCCTGAACTCTATAATGACAAAGGTCAGTACGCCTACAGGCATGGTTGGAACATGGCTGGTCTGATCGCTCTGGTGACTGGCTGTGCCTCGACGTTCGCCTTCTCAAATTACGCCTATGGCGCAGGTTTCATTGTTGGCTCGGTGGTCTATTATGTGCTGGAAAAGTACTGGTGGCTGCCCAAGTATCCGCAGATCGAAGTGAACGGCAAGGACGAGGATTATCTTGGCATCACCGTCGGGCGCGACTGGAAAGTCACGATTTGAAAAACGGATAGCATCTGAACAGAGAAAAACAGAATCCCCCACTTTCGTATGGAAGTGGGGGATCCTGCTGTTGATTTGAAGATAATAATGCCTGCTTAGGGGAGCTTTACGTCTGGAGCAAGCAGCATAAACCGCGCAAACTGCTTCTGTGCTTTGTCGATATAATTCAACTGCTTAGATAAGGGGGTGCGGACAAAATCTTGGACTATACCGACAGGCCGAGTTTTTGTCTATACTCCAGCGGACTAAGTCCACCAAGAGATATCTTAATACGCTTTTCCCGATACCAAACCATATAATCTTCGACTGTATGAATGAACTCCTCTATTGAAACGTTTAGCCATGAAACCCCATAAAACATCTCGTTCTTCATTCGCCCAAAGAAACCTTCACAGGCTGAATTATCAGGCGAGCATCCTTTCTTGGACATGGATCGATGCAAATGCGCTGCGTCCATACGACTGATCCAGCCCGGCCAGCGATAGTGGCACCCACGATCCGTATGGACAACTGGGTGCTCTCCGACTTTTAGAAGAGAAATCGCTTTGTCCAGCATTCCGTTTGTCAACTCTGCGTTCGGGCTGATGCCAATGCTCCAACAAACAGGCATGCCATCAAAGCAGTCGATGATTGGAGAAAGATAAACCTTGCCTGCAGGGATTGCAAATTCCGTAATATCTGTCAGCCACTTTTCATTGGGACGATTTGCGTGGAAATCCCGTTTTAGGAGATTGGGGACAGCTGGCGTGATTTCTCCCTGATAGGAACTGTAGCTTGCCTTCTTTCTGTTCACTCCCTGCACCCCTTACTTGCTTCATGAGATGGCGAATTACCTTTTCGGATAGCCGCAAGCCCTCTTTTTTCAGCGTAGCATAAATTCGCCGATATCCATAACAGTGATGATTTGATTCAAAAATATCCTTGATTTTCTCTTTGACATGGCAGTATTTATCCTGCTTCTTTGCTCGCTTTTGCTGGTAATAATAGCTGCTGCGCGGGCAGTGTAATGCGGATAGAAGATTTGGCAGCGAATACTTATTTTTCAGGGCATCGATAATCGCTGCCTCCTCCTGGTTCCGGAGAGCTGTCTGATCGACGCCGGGGTCTTTTTTTAATACATTGATCGTTTCCTTCAAAATATCAATCTGCATCTGCATTTCCTGCATCTGCGCTTTAAGCTCAGCAATATCCTCTGTAGCCGAGAATGTTCCGGGTACGAGTTCCTCGCGAGGATCATCTGACGGATTCATGAGTGAAACCAGTCCTCTCTGGAGATACTTTCGGCGCCAGTTATAGATGCTGGCTCTGCTGTAACCAATCTCCTCTGAAACTGATTTTACATCTTCTCCATTTTCAAAGCAACGGTGAAGCACCTGTAGTTTTACCTCAACCGATGGATGCCGCGGATGATCTGGTGTATTTTCCCCGCGTTTGGTCGATCTGACTTTCTCCGGTTGCCCTTTCTCATAGATCCATCGATACAGCGTTGCTCGTTCTGGGCAGCCGAGGATGCGTATTGTCTCAGTTACAGAATGGGTTTGCTCATATAATTGCAGGGCGCGGACTTTCTTTTCGTATGTGAACAATATACCTACTTCCTCCTTGCGGCCTCTGCTTTGTCCTACTTTTCGTCCGCACCCCCTAAAGTACAATAAGTTGCGCAAATTCAAAACGGCATAATAATAGACATGGCTTGCAGGCCTCTGGTAGAATGAAGTTACCACACACCATTCCGAAGGGAGACTGTAAACCATGTCCGA
>Ga0129306_1003467_pt1 | contig 11746 bp, 11 predicted proteins | sample P827metagenome_FD_94438 | JGI IMG/M metagenome (GOLD analysis project Ga0129306, IMG submission 94438) | Capybara group fecal microbial communities from Wisconsin, USA - P827 metagenome | ecosystem: Host-associated > Mammals > Digestive system > Large intestine > Fecal | place: USA: Wisconsin...
CACCCGCAGTTCCGCCGCCCGGCGTTCGGCCTGGAGTTCTGCCGCGCGCAGTACACCCACGTCAAGACCGAGCTGGAGAAGATCCGCGGCGCCGAGATCACCGACGAGGAGATCCGCAGCGCGATCAAGGTCTATAACAAGTCCCGCGCCGCCCGCCGCGAGTTCGTCAAGCTCGCCAGCGAGCATTGCGACGTCATCGACCCGATCCAGCGCAGCGCCGTGCTCAAGAGCGCGTGGTTCATGCGCAAGGAGGAGCACACCGAAAAGCTCGAGCAGCTCAACGCCGAGCTGAAGGCCCTGCCCGCGTGCAAGTGGAAGGGCGTCAAGATCGTCACGTCCGGCATCGTCGTGGATTCCCCGGCGCTGCTGAAGGTGCTCAAGGACAACAAGGTCGCCATCGCGGCGGACGACGTTGCCCACGAGTCCCGCCCCATCCGTGTGGACGCCAGCGAAGAGGGCGATCCCATGATGGCGCTGTGCCAGCAGTACGCGGATCAGGACTTCGACGTCCTGCTCTACGACGAGGCGAGCGAGCAGAACCGCCGCGGCGAGTTCGTGGCGAAGCTGGTCGAGGAGTCCGGCGCGCAGGGTCTGGTGCTGTTCATGCAGCAGTTCTGCGACCCCGAGGAGATGGAGTATCCCTACCTCAAGAAGGCGCTCGACGCGCACGGCATCCCCTTCATCAAGCTGGGCGTCGATCAGCAGATGCGCGACTTCGGCCAGGCGGCGACCGCCATCCAGGCGTTCGTGGACGTTCTGGCGCTGCAGTAAGCGTCTCCCCAAAACCAGAAGGAAAGGAGTTTTTCGATGGTTAGTTACCCGAGTTGGTTCGTCGTCGTGTTCGGCATCGGCGTCGTGTTCTTCGGCCTGATCTGCATCATCGTGCTGACGATGATCATGGGCAAGATCATGACCAGTCTGGCCCCCGCAAAGCCGGCGGCTAAGAACGACACGATGACGGAAGTCAAAAAGGTGGCGGTGGAACACCCGCAGCAGACCGCGTCCGGCATCCCGACAGACGTGCTGGTGGCGATCATGGCGGCGCTTTCCGACGAGCCCGGCATTTCCTCCCGCGGCTGGAACATCACAAGCATTAAAAAATCTATATAATTGAAGGAGAAAAATCACAATGATGAAACAGTATAAGGTCACCGTCAACGGTGTCAGCTACGATGTCGTCGTCGAGTCCGCCGGCAGCAGCCGCGGCGGCTACGCTGCCCCCGCGTATCATCCCGCTCCGGCGGCCGCTCCCGCCGCCGCTCCCGCGCCCGCGGCTGCTCCCGCTCCCGCTCCCGCGCCCGCTGCCGCTCCCGCTCCGGCTGCCGCTCCCGCGGCTGCTCCCGCTGCCGGCGGCGCCGGCGCCGTCACCTCCCCGATGCCCGGCACCATCCTTGACGTCAAGGTCAGCGCCGGCCAGGCGGTCAAGGAGGGCGACCTGCTCTTCATCCTCGAGGCGATGAAGATGGAGAACGAGATCTTCGCTCCCGCCTCCGGCACCGTTTCCTCCGTCGCAGTCCAGAAGGGCGCTTCCGTCAACCCCGGCGATACGCTGTGCGTCATCGGCTGATCAAAACACGAAAGCAAACCCCCTCAAAAACTGTGAAAGGAAAGCTGGAATAATATGCAAGCTATCATCAATTTCGCTCAGCAGACCGGCTTTTATCAGTTCACGCAGGGCGGCAACTGGAAGATGCTCATCATGATCGCCATCTCCTTCGTCCTGCTCTACCTTGCGATCGTCAAGCAGTTTGAGCCGCTGCTCCTTCTGCCCATCGCCTTCGGTATGCTGTGCACCAACCTTCCCGGCGCGGATATGTTCCACGAGATCCTGTTCGCCGGCGGACACATTCACTGGGATATGTTCCACGGCGATCCCATTCAGGCGGCGGAGCTGTACGACCTGCTGAAAGCGGGCGCGCTGCCGGACGTCATCAAACCCTATGCCGACCAGCTCCTTGCCGCGGCGAACGCCACGTTCAGCCCCGAGCAGGTTGCCGAGGTCGTCAATCAGTTCGTCGCGCAGGGCTCCAGCCAGCTTGAGGCGACGCTGCAGGCGGTCGCCTCCGCACAGGACGCCGCCGCCATGTACGGCATGGAGATGGCCTCCGTCACCGTTACCGCCGGCCTGCTCGACATCCTCTACCTCGGCGTCAAGCTGGGCATCTATCCCTGCCTGATCTTCATGGGCGTCGGCTCCATGACCGACTTTGGCCCGCTGATCGCCAACCCGAAGTCCCTGCTGCTCGGCGCCGCCGCCCAGCTCGGTATCTTCATGACCTACGTTGGCACGCAGCTCATGGGCTTCACCTATCAGGAGTCCTCCTCCATCGGCATCATCGGCGGCGCGGACGGCCCGACGGCGATCTACGTCACGTCCCGTCTCGCCCCGCACCTGCTGGGCCCCATCGCCGTCGCCGCGTATTCGTACATGGCGCTGGTGCCGGTCATCCAGCCGCCGATCATGAAGCTGCTGACCACGTCCGAGGAGCGCAAGATCAAGATGCGCCCGCTCCGCGCCGTCAGCCAGAAGGAAAAGATCATCTTCCCGATCATGATCACCGTGTTCGTCGCCCTGCTGGTGCCATCCGCGGCGCCGCTGGTCGCGTGCCTGATGCTGGGCAACCTCGCCAAGGAATCCGGCGTGGTCGACCGTATCCAGAAGACCATGGGCAACGAGCTGATGAACATCGTCACGATCTTCCTCGGCTTCACCGTCGGCGCGACGGCCACCGCCACGACGTTCCTCTCCCTCAAGACCATCATGATCATGGTCATGGGCGTCGTCGCGTTCGGCTTCGGCACCGCGGGCGGCCTGATCCTCGCCAGGATCATGAACCTCTTCCTCAAGGAAAAGATCAACCCGCTGATCGGCTCCGCGGGCGTCTCCGCCGTCCCGATGGCGGCGCGCGTCTCCCAGGTCGTCGGCCAGAAGGAGAACCCCTCCAACTTCCTGCTCATGCACGCCATGGGCCCGAACGTTGCGGGCGTTATCGGCTCCGCCATCGCGGCGGGCACTCTGATGGCCCTGTTCGGCTGATCGAAAAAATTGCCACACATCTGCACAAAACGCCCGCCATCCGGCGGGCGTTTTTGCTTGTTTTTTACGGAAAGTATAGTATAATAAAGCTATCAATTGTTTGACGGAGGGATTTTCTATGAACTACAACGATTTCACTCCTGCGCAGGCGAAGGAGGAGTACGCCAAGACCCTCGCCGAGTACGAGGCGATCAAGGCGAAGGGGCTCAAGCTCAACATGACGCGCGGCAAGCCGTCGAAGCAGCAGCTCGACCTCGTCAGCGACATCCTCACCGTCCTCACCGACCCCGCCGACTGCGTGGACGACGGCATCGACGCCCGCAACTACGGCGAGCTTGCCGGTCTGCCCTGCGCCCGCCGCTACTTTGCCGACGTGCTGGGCTGCAAGCCCGAGCAGGTGTTCGCCGGCGGCAGCGCCAGCCTGACGCTCATGTACGACCTCATCGCCAAGGGCGTGACCCACGGCCTCAAGAACAGCGAGAAGCCGTGGTCGCAGGAGACGGGGCTCAAGTGGCTCTGCCCCGCGCCGGGCTACGACCGCCACTTCAAGATCACCCAGAGCTTCGGCTTCGAGCTCATCACCATCCCCATGACCGAGGAAGGCCCCGACATGGACATGGTGGAGGAGCTGGTCAAGGACCCGAAGGTCAAGGGCATCTGGACCGTGCCCAAGTACTCCAACCCCGACGGCATCATCTACTCCGCAGACACCATCCGCCGCTTCGCCAGCCTCAAGCCCGCCGCGCCGGACTTCGCCCTGATCTGGGACAACGCCTACGGCGTCCATGAGTTCGAGGGCGAGTACGTCCCGTTCCCCGACATCCTCTCCGAGTGCGAGAAGTACGGCAACGCCGACATGGTGTACGAGTTTGCCTCCACCTCGAAGATCACGCTGCCGGGCGCGGGCATCGCCTGCATGGCCTGCTCCGAGGCGAACATGAAGTACCTGCTGGGGCTCATCGGCATCCAGATGATCTCCTTCGACAAGATCAACCAGCTCCGCCACGTCAAGTACCTCAAGGACAAGGCGTACACGCTGGAGGTCATGAAGAAGCACGCGAGCGTCATGGGTCCGAAGTTCAAGCTGGTCGTGGACGTGCTCAAGCGCGAGATCGCGCCGCGCGGCCTCGCCACATGGCACGAGCCGAAGGGCGGCTACTTCGTCTCCGTCAACGTTAAGCCCGGCTGCGCGAAGCGCACATGGGAGCTGTGCAAGGAGGCGGGCGTCGAGATGACCGGCGCGGGCGCCACCTTCCCCTACGGCAAGGACCCGCAGGACAGCAACATCCGCGTCGCGCCGAGCCTGCCGCCGCTGAGCGAGCTGGAGGAGGCCATGTCGGTCTTCTGCGTCTGCCTGCGCCTCGCCGCGCTGGAGCAGATGATCAAGTGAACAACAAAAAACGGCCGCCCGACGGGCGGCCGTTTTTGCTGTCTATCGTTTGTTGTACGCCTCGATGCCGAGGCCAAGCAGCTCGATGGCGCGTTCGAGCTTATCCGCCTCGATGACGTAGGCGATGCGGATCTCGTTCTTGCCCTTGCCGGGCGTGGCGTAGAACGGTTCGCCGGGGGCGAACATCACCGTGTCGCCGTGGTCGTCGAAGTGCTCCAGCAGCCAGAGCTGGAACTTGTCCGCGTCGTCCACGGGCAGGGAGGCCATGAGGTAGAACGCGCCGCCGGGGCATTCGCACTGCACGCCGGGGATCTCCTTGAGCTTGCGCACGACCGTGTCGCGGCGGTGGCGGTACTCCTCGCGCACGGCGGCGAAGTATTCGGGGCCGACCGTGTAGAGGTTCGCCGCGGCGACCTGATCGAGCGTCGCCACGCTCAGGCGGGACTGGCAGTACTTGATCGCGTGGCCGAGGAAGGGCTTACTGCGCGAGATCAGGCAGCCGACGCGCGCGCCGCAGGCGGAGAAACGCTTGGACACCGTGTCGATGACGATGAGGTTCTCGTCGATGTCGGTGAACTCGGCGAAGGATTGCAGCTTTTCGCCGCCGTAGACGAACTCGCGGTACGCCTCGTCCGCGACGAGGAAGAGACCGCGCTCTTTGGCGAGGTCGGCGAGCATCCGCATCTCGTCGTGCGTCAGCACCGTGCCGGTCGGGTTGCCGGGGTTGGTGATGAGGATGGCGCGGGTATGCTCGTTGATCTCCGACTCGATCTGCTCGCGCACGGCGTAGTGGTACGCCTTCTCGGGCGCGGTCGGCACGGGGTGGATGGACGCGCCGCAGGTGCGCACCATCGTGTTGTAGTTGGGATAGAACGGCTCCGGGATCAGGATCTCGTCCCCGTCGTCGAGGATGCATTGCAGCGTGATCGCCAGCGCCTCGCTGCCGCCCGCGGTGACGAGGATGTTCTCGTCGCCCAGAATGATGCCCAGCTTGTCGTAGTAGCCGCGGATGGCGGCGATCAGCTCGGGAATGCCGGGGGAGGGGGCGTACGCCAGCACGGGCTGCTCGAACGCGCGGATCGCCTCGAAGAACGCGGGCGGCGTGGCGACGTCCGGCTGACCGATGTTGAGATGATAGATGGTCTTGCCCTTCGCCTTGGCGGCGACGGCGTATGGGTGGAATTTGCGCATGGGAGACAGGCCGCACAGCTCGACCTTGTGGGAGAATCTCATGGCGCGCCTCCTTTCAAAAGTCAATGGCTTTGCCGTTGAGCTGGGCGAACGCAAGCGTTTCGCCCTCGTAGCGCAGCTTGAGCGAGAAGAACGGCTCGTCGGAATCGAGCAGGCGGAGGAAGAGCTTGTCGCCCTCCCAGAGCTTGAGGGAGAGCAGGCGCGATTTCTCGATCCAATCCAGCTCGCCTTCGTCGCAGTCGCGGATCTCGCCCGTCCACGCGTCGGCGGTGAACAGGTGCATATACTCGGTTTCGTACACGTCGGACACGAAGGTCACGACGCCGCGATAGCGCCAGCGCGTCAGCGTCAGCCCGGTCTCCTCGCGCGCCTCGCGCAGGGCGCAGTCCTCCGGCGCCTCGCCGTCCTCGAACTTGCCGCCCACGCCGATCCATTTGTCGTGGTTGAGGTCATTGTCCTTCTTGGTGCGGTGCAGCATCAGAAATTTGCCGTCGCGCTCGATGTAAACGAGCGTCGAGTTGACGGCGCGGAAAACGTTGTCGCTCATCGTGTTCGCCCTCGCGGAATCGTAGTTCCATTATTATATCGGGAAACCGCGCGTTTGGCAATGGGATTTTTTCAGCGACGGGCGGACGCGAAAAAGGGAAGCCCGACGGGCTTCCCTTTTTCGGTTGGGTTTGCTTAGTTCCAGAAATCGGTCTTTTCCTTGACGCCGCAGCTCTTGGCCTTGAAGACGGGGTTCTTGCCCGCGGCCTTCTGCGCGCAGTAGTCGTCGAGCGCCTTGTAGGCGACGCCGCCGAGCACGATACAAACGGGGATGTTCAGACCGGCGAGGATGACCTGGCAGACGTCCGCGAGGTCCCACGCGAAGCCGAAGGACAGGATCGCGCCGACGAAGATCAGGATCGCGCCGACCACGCGGGCGGCGGTGGTGAAGCCCTTGCTCGGGGTCTTCTTCATGATGTAGGCGAAGCCGTTCTCGACATAGTAGAAGTTGCCGAGCAGAGTGGTGAACGCAAAGAGCACCATGGCGACCGCGATGAAGATCGGGCCGGCGGCGCCGAAGGTCTTGGACAGGGCGGCCTGGACGAAGCCGGCGCCGGCGAGGTCGGAGGTCGGCTCAACGCCGGAGCAGAGGGTCATGAACGCGGTGGCGGAGCAGAGGAGCAGCGTGTCGATGAACACGGAGAGCATCTGCACGAGACCCTGCTTGGCGGGGTGGGAGACGTCCGCCGCGGCAGCGGCGTTCGGGGCGGAGCCGATACCGGCTTCGTTGGAGTAGAGGCCGCGCTTGAAGCCCATCATCAGGCAGGAGCCCATGAAGCCGCCGAAGATCGACTTGAAGTCAAAGGCGTCGGCGAAGATCATGCCGAACATCGCGGGGATGTTCTTGATGTTGAGCAGGAGGGCGATGAGCGCCATCAGCACGTACAGCACGCCCATGATGGGGACGAGGGTGCCCGTGACCTTGACGAGGCGCTTGCCGCCGCCGAGCATGGTGTACAGGAACACGGCCGCGATGATCGCGCCGATGATGGCGGCAACCATCTTCGGGTTCGCCTGATAGAAGCCGAAGCCGGAGAACGCGCTCTGGAGGTTGTACGCGGCGAGCATATTGTAGCCGACGGCGTAGGTGATGATCAGAGCGACGACGAAGACGATGGCGAGCGGACGGTTGTGCAGAGCCGCCTCGATGTAGTAGGCGGGGCCGCCGTAGCTGCCGCCCTCGGGATCCTTCTTCTTATAGACCTGCGCGAGCGTGGACTCGACGAACGCGGACGCGCCGCCGAGGATGGCGGTGACCCACATCCAGAACACGGCGCCGGGGCCGCCGACGCAGATGGCGGTGGACACGCCGATGATGTTGCCCGTGCCCACGCGGGACGCGGTGGAGATCATCAGGGCGCCGAAGGAGGAGATGGAACCCTCGGTCGCGGGCTTCTCGGACACGACGCGAATGGACTCCTTAAACAGACGGAACTGGGGGAACTTGGTGCGAATGGTGAAATAGAGGCCGCCGCAGAACAGCAGCAGCGCCAGGGGCCAGCCGGTGAGGTACAAAAGGAAACTCCACATACAAATACACACTCTCTTTCCTGTTTTTTATGACTCGGGCGGGAAGATCATTCCTGCTCGGAATCAAAGATGTGAAAATGCATCTCGCGGGACAGATACTCCAGCGCCTGTCCGCCGCCGATGCTGTTGCCCTTCTCGTCAAGGGCGGGACCGAAGGTGCCGATGCCCATCTGGTTCTCGACGCTCGCCATGATGCCGCCGCCGACGCCGCTCTTGCAGGGGATGCCCACGCGCACGGCGAACTCGCCGGAGCGGTCGTACATACCGCAGGTGAACATCAGCGTCTTGACGGTGCGCACCGTCTGCGGGCTGAGCAGGCGGATGCCGCTGCGCGGATCGACGCCGCCGTTGGCGAGGATCAGGCCGAGGCCCGCCAGCGAACGCGCCGTGACGTTGAGCGAGCAGAGCTTGAAATAGAGGTCGACCGTCTTGAGCACGTCGCCCTCGAGCACGCCCTTGCTCTTGAGCAGGTAGCCGATGGCGCGGTTGCGGTCGCCGGTGCTGGACTCGGAGTGATAGACCGCCTCGTTGAGGGTGATCTCCTCGTCCATGCAGATCGCGCGGGAGAAGTCGAGCAGATCTTCAAAGGTGAAGTCCGGCGCAAGGAGATTGACGATCTCGATCGCGCCCGCGTTGATCATCGGGTTGAAGGGGCGGTTGCTGGCGGTGTCCAGCTTGAGGATGGAGTTGAACGCGTCGCCCGACGGCTCCATCATCACGTGGCTGAACACCTCGTCGAAGCCCTTGTGCTGCAGCGCCGTCGCCAGCGAGACGACCTTGCAGATACTCTGGATCGAGAAGCGCTTTTCCACGTCGCCGTACTCGATGCTCTGTCCGTCCGGGGTTTTGATGCACAATCCGAAAAAGACCGGGTTCGCCTTGCCGAGCTCTGGGATATAGTCTGCAACTTTTCCTTGCAGGAGGAACTGCCGCCCGTATTCCCATGCGGCTTTCGCGGTGTCTTGCAGCATAGTCGCACGCCCTTTCTGGTGTATTTACACAAAAAATAGCCAATCATAGCCGTGGTAGTTTATCACAAGATACCACAATTATAGAAAACAGTCAACAAAAAATGCATTTGAAGCATAAATTGCGCGTTGCGCACAAATGTGCAGGACACAATTCATACGATGTGCCGCAAAAAAACGGGCGGATTATTGAAAAAATATGATAGAAATCATCAAAAAACCGAAATTGATTGGCATATTATTCGATATTGTACGAATCTATATTCACGCGCCCCGGGCGTTTACTTTTTCCCGAACAGGTCGAGCGCGCCGTCGATGAGGGAGCTTACGACGTCGCTCAGGCTGTCGGCCTGGCTGCCGGCGAGGATGCGCAGCGCCGCCTTTTTCGTGTCGGCGTCCGCCTTGCGGTAGAGCTCGAGCAGCTTTTTCTCCGCCGCCGTCACCTTGACCGACGTGCCGGAGGACGCGGTCTTGCCGGAGGACGCGGTCTTGCCCGCGCCCTTTGCGGCGTCCAGCAGGGAGGCCTGCGTCACGCCGGTCGCCTTGGCGATCTGCTTGAGCGCCGAGCGCGTCAGCTCCTTTTCGCCGCGCTCCGCCTTGCTGATGTCGGACGCGGTGACGCCGTCCACCTTCCGCGCAAGCTGCTCCTGCGTGAGCCCCGCGTCCGTGCGCGCCTTCTTGATGAGGTCTCCGATCTTCTTCGCCATGTCCGGCACCGTCCTTTCGTCGTTTGATTCCTGCCGCCATTGTACCGCGGAACGGCGCGAATGGCAAGAGCGTGACGAGATCCGGCGGACGGAAAAAACCGGCGCGGGTACACCCGCGCCGGTTTTCGGTCAAGGCTTCAGAAGCTCACGACTTCCTCCCGCGGTTTCTCGCAGGGGCGGACGTCCTCGATATAGAGGATGGGGCCGTCGCCCTGATACGCCTCAAAGTATTCTTTTTTGCACACGGCGGTGAACTCGATCCAGTCGCGGTTCTTGTACTGCGCCAGCGCGTCGCCGCGGGCGACCACGCCGAGGAACTGCGTGTCGTTCGCGCAGCAGACCATGGCGAAGCGGCCGGGGACGAAGGTGCCGGGGTACTTTTTCGAGTGGCACATGATCGTCTTCATGTGCAGGCGCTTGCCGTCGTAGTGCTCGGGGTGGTCCATCGCGTCGACGTACCAGACGCCGAAGTCCTCGTCGGGGATGTCGATGGGGTCCTGCGTCACGTCGAAGGGGCACTCGTCGCCGGTGAGGTAGTTCTCGCTGTTGCCGTCCTCGTACTCGATGTACATATCGGCGCGGCGGTTCACCATGCGCAGGTTGCGCTTGCGCAGGGCGGCGGCGCTCTCGCTCGTCGCGCGGTTGAACACCAGCATATCGGCGTTCTTGATCTTCTCCATCATGAGCTGGCCCATATTGCGCGCCATGACGTCAAAGCTGGGCGCGTAGACGAAGTTCATGATCTGGTAGAGCACCCAGTTGTCCGGCAGCTCGTTGAACAGCTCGAACGGCCACATACCGTTGTACTCGATGAGGATCTGGCGGGGATGGTGCTTCTTCTCCAGCGCCTTGAGCGCCGCCTTGGTGAAGCCCTCCTGCTCGTCGAGCATCTCGACCTTGACGTTTGTGAGGAAATCGACGTCGTACTCCTCGTCGCCCTCCTCGCAGCAGATGAGCAGGGTCTTGTCCTTCTTGGCGAAGCCGTCCTGCAGGATGCCGTTGATGAAATTGGTCTTGCCGCCGTCCAGAAAACCGGTGACGGCGTAAACAGGGATGTCCATAGGTTACACTCCAAACAGTTCTTTCAGCTTGTCTTCCTTCAGCTCGCCGCCGATGACGCAGAGGCGGCCCGTCACGTCCGCCGCGCCCTCGCGCACCTCGTGCTCCTCGGGGACGTAGTCGAAGTGCAGCCACTTGCCGTCGCCGCCGTTCACGATGCCCTTGCAGCGCACGATCTTGCCGTAGTCGCCGGAATCCAGCGCGGTGAGGATGCGCTCGATCTCGCCCGCGGGGAAGCTCTTCGGCGTCTCGACGCCCCAGCTCGTGAAGATCTCGTCGGCGTCGTGGCCGTGGTGGTGATGGTGATGGTGGTGATGATGCTCGTGCCCGTCATCGTCGTGGTCGTGGTGGTGATGGTGCTCGTGCCCGTCGTCATCGTCGTCGTGGTCGTGATGATGATGGTGATGCTCGTGCTCCTCGTGCTCGTCATGCTCGTCGTGGTCGTGATGATGGTGGTGGCAGCAGCAGTCGGGATCGTCGCACTCGTCGTCGTCCAGCTCCTCATGCTCCATGAGCTCCTGCAGCTCGTGGATGAAGTCGGCGCTGGTGCGCTCCATCGACGCGAGGATCTGCTTGCCGTCCACCTGCTCCCACGGGGTCGTGATGATGGTGGCGGCGGCGTTGTGCTCGCGCAGCAGCGCGACCGCGGCGGCGATCTTCTCCTCGCTCAGCCTGCCCGTGCGGGAGAGGATGATGCAGCCCGCGTGCTCGACCTGGTTGTTGAAGAACTCGCCGAAGTTCTTCATGTAGACCTTGCACTTGCTCGCGTCGGCGACGGTGATGAAGCTGTTGAGCGTCAGCTCCCTGTCCTCGGCGGCGACGTCCTCGACCGCGCGGATGACGTCGGACAGCTTGCCCACGCCGCTCGGCTCGATGACGATGCGGTCGGGGCTGTACTTTGCCTGCACGTCCTTGAGCGCCTCGCCGAAGTCGCCCACCAGCGAGCAGCAGATGCAGCCGCTGGACATCTCGCTGATCTGCACGCCGGTGCCCAGCAAAAAGCCGCCGTCGATGCTGATCTCGCCGAACTCGTTCTCGATCAGGACGATCTTCTCGCCCGCGTAAGCCTCCTCCAGCAGCTTCTTGATGAGCGTCGTCTTGCCCGCGCCCAGAAAACCGGAGATGATGTCGATTTTCGCCATAGTATTCGCTTCCTTTATAATAATGTCTACTGAATAAACCGCAGCGCGGTTTGTTCGCAGGGCGAAAGCCCTGCAATTCGTCAAAATCACAGATTTTGACGAATTCAGCCATTATTACAATGCGTTGATCGAGAAAAAGCAAGAATTGCTTTTTCTCGAAGTGCAAGGCTTTTGAA
>Ga0129306_1003470_pt1 | contig 11737 bp, 12 predicted proteins | sample P827metagenome_FD_94438 | JGI IMG/M metagenome (GOLD analysis project Ga0129306, IMG submission 94438) | Capybara group fecal microbial communities from Wisconsin, USA - P827 metagenome | ecosystem: Host-associated > Mammals > Digestive system > Large intestine > Fecal | place: USA: Wisconsin...
AAAATCAACGTTCTGAGATTACGGCACTTTAATAACTTTTATAAAACCTTTTATTTTAGGGCATTACAAGTGCAACAGAGGTGTTGCACTTACCTTGCAAATCATCCATCTGTATATTTATCACAGATAAGTGCTTTTTTATTGACATGACTTATATTTTGTGGTATAATACACTTAAGAAAAAGTGAAAAGGAGAAAACAAATGAAACTCTACGTTGAAGCCGCAACGACCCTTAAACAGGCCCCGCCTGTTAAAGGCATCTATATAATCTCAAAAGAGCACAACCTGCTCATTAAAGGGAAAATCACCCACTGCACCTACACAGACACAAGTGCGGTATTTTCATACGAAAATTGCCACACCGATAGCCTTACCGGAAATGACCTTTTTAAAGAGATCAAAGATGGAGTTGCAATGGGAATCGAGTATAAAGATGAGGCAGAAGAGAAGTACGCAATGATTTTTAAGAAGGCCGTAGCAATAGATGATGGCGGAAACTCAGTAGAACTTAGATTAGGAAAAGAAGATGACACGCTCCCTCCAGAGCATGATTAACCACATAGAGAAAGCCGCTTGCGACGACCGTAGGCGGCTTTTGAATTCTAATCATTCTTTGCATTTGTGTTCTCACCTTGATATAATATATCTGTAAACTAATTAATATTTTTAAATAATCTAAGCGTTTTGCTTTCCTTTCACAGGAAAAAGCGAGGCGCTTATTTTTATGTTTAGGAGGCATATTTATGAAAGAGAAATTATTTAAAATTGGTGCAGTTGCTTGTGGTCTTGTTTTTATTGCAAACTACGTCTCAGGACTTCAGACGGCACTTGTTTACTCAGGGACTACCAAGGCAGCAATGGGTATCTCAATTCTTTTAGGAGCATTCTTTATTGCTCAGGTTGAAGGAAAGGAGATGGATATTGATGGCTAGGTATAAATCCCCAACATGGTCTTTAATTCCTTACTTGATGCAAGCATCGAGAATTATGGGATTAGAGATGAACACTTATGGAAATGAAGTTTATGCTTCATTCCCAAGATCTACGTGGGAACAACTTGTGATCAAAGCGAAATGTTTACAGGAAGAGAGAGAACTTAATAATAAGTTTAAAGTAGCTTCTATAGATATTTTAGATCCAAGAAAACGTAGATTTTACATTCCTTCAGGATGTAAGCATTTCGTTGCAATCCCGAAGAGAAGTCACGAAAAGGCATTTATGAATCAATAAATGTCTTTTTATCCGGATAATGGCAGAAAGGAGTCATGTAAGATGACACAGATAACAGAAGAAAAAATCGCAGCCGTTCGCGCTACGATAAGGAAGCAATCTATAGAAACCAACGAGCATATATTCATGAAGCATTTTCTTTTAAGAGATTTTCAGCTTCAGGATAGAGTAAAATCAGGCGAAACAACAACTGCTTCAAAATTTACTTGCTCATTACAGGACGCTGACAAGATTATAAAGAACGAACTTCTTTATACAGACGATTTTGTCAACACTCCAAAAATGATTGCTGAATGGCTTTACAATAACGATACGGAATCTATAGAAATTCTCGGAACTGCTGAAGATTATATCGGTAAAGCCTATACAGGTTTCAGATGGCACGACTGGAACAAAGGAGCTATTAAGTGCAATCAATTTATCGTTGTAGTTCGTCGTATTTTCAATAAACAAGGTGAAGATACTTTCGATATTGGCAACGCTTATCCAATTCTTCCTGATGAGGATGAGGATATCGAATATGAACCATAATGAGCAAATGAGCCAACCTTTTTCGGTTGGTTTTTTTGTTCCCTTCTTAATCATTCTTAAAACTTATGTTTTACGAATGATTGTTGACATACAGCCCTTACTCTGCTATGCTGTATTTATAAACAAAATAGGTTTTATGGGAGGCTAAAAAATGGCGGATACATATTACGAAAAAAAACAGGATGAACAACGAAGAAAAATTACTGATAAGATGGAGTTATTACCAGTTTACGCACAAGGGTTTATTAAAGGTAAGGCTCAGTCTCTTGAGCCTAGCACCCGCCTCGTCTACATGGATGACCTCCAGATCTTTTTCTCGTGGCTTCTTAAGGCATCTAAATGGACAGAATTTACGCAAAAAACATTACCCATTGAAGCTGTGGCTTATTTAACACCTGAAGATATTGAAGAGTTCCTTGATTATTTATCCGTGTACAAAACAGAATCAGGTGAAATACGCAGAAATTCTGCAAAGGCAAAGCTAAGAAAACTTGCCACGCTGCGGGCTTTTTATAATTTTCTTATAAAGCGTAGATATGAATACGTTACACAGGATGGCGTTGAAACACGGTTTATGTTAAACCCTGCAGCCCTTGCTGATAAGCCAAAGGCTCATAAAAAAGAAATTATCACATTATCAAAAAGCTCGCAAAACTCCATTCTAAATACTGTTATAGAAGGCACAAATCTTTCAGGAAAGATGGCTCAAATACATGGAAAATATCAGTATAGAGACACCGCTATTCTATATATACTTCTTGGAACCGGAATAAGAGTTTCAGAACTTGTCGGATTAAATATTGACGACGTTAATATATCAATAAAATCGCTCACAGTGACAAGAAAAGGCGGTAATACAGACTATGTATATTTTAATGACGAAGTAGCTGGTGCACTGCTTGATTATCTTACCCTTGAAAGAGATACATATAAACCCAATGAGGAATCCGAAAAAGCGCTATTTCTCTCTCGCCAACATTCACGGATCAATGTAAGAAGCGTTGAGAATCTTGTAAAGAAATATGCTAATGCGGCACTAGGTGCCGGAAATAAGATAAGCCCACATAAAATGAGATCCACTTTTGCAACAAATGCGGTAAACGAATTCGGAGATATCTGGGCAGTATCACAGGCGATGGGCCACTCTTCTATCAATACAACCTCAAGGTATTACACAAAAGGAAGTGACGAAGCTAAAAAGAAAGTGTCGAACATTAAAATTGAAAAGTAGAGTCAAAAAAAATGGGTATTCAATTTAATCCGTGTTTGACAGTCCAAGATGATACTGTGCAAGCATATTAAAAATCGAAATTTTTTGTGTTTCTATTCAACTTAATTCGTGTTTGAGTTATAATCTCCTTTGTAAGTTTATGATTTACAAAGGAGATTTCTTATGCTTGATAACTATTATGATATTGAACCACAAGAGTTTCTTATAAAAGATAAGCAGGAATCAGAGGACGGTGATTTTCTTTATACCCTTGTACCGACTAGGAGAATGGCTTGTTGCCCGATGTGTGGCTCATTCAGTGTTATAAAACATGGGCTTGCATCACGAGATGTGAGAGATACTTCTATTCATGGTCACAGAGTAGGCCTACACATTGAGGCAAGCCGATATATGTGTAAGCACTGCAAAGGTACGTTTACCGACGAATTTAAGAGCATTTCTCAAGATGCTAAGATTACAAATCGACTAAGAGATTACATCAGGGAAGAGTCTTTAAGAAGACCATTCCTTAACATAGCTGACGAGATCGGCATCACTGACACTACAGTTCGTACTATTTTTAAGGAGTACGCAATAGAGCTCGATAAAAACCGTGTTTTTAAGACTCCAAGAGTTCTTGGTATAGACGAAAACCATATTTGTAACAACTATAGAGCAGTCTTTGTTGATATAGAAGAAAGACTTTTACTTGAAATGCTTCCTGATAGGAAGAAAGCCCATGTTATTGCGTATATAAAGTCCCTTCGCGACTATGAGAAAATTGAATGTGTAACTTGCGACATGTATACGGGCTATAGAGAGGCTGCTTATGAGTGCATACCTGATGTTAAGGTTATCATAGATAAATTTCATGTTATTAAGATGGTAAATGATGCGCTTGAAAAGATACGGCGTTCCTTACGTAAAGATATCGGTAAAGACGAAAGTCGCAAATTGAGGCGCAGCAAAGGACTTTTACTTGCAAATATGGAAGATTTATCTTTTGAGCAAACAGTAGCCTTAAAAGAGCTTTTTATCGAGTATCCTGTTTTTGAAGAACCTCACCGATTAAAAGAAATGTTCAGGGATATCTATGGCAGTAAAACCAAAACTGAAGCTGAGACTAAGTATTCTGTTTGGAAAGAATCCGTTACAGGATATACTGAGTTTGAAGTCGTAGCAGCAACGGTTGATAACTGGCACAAAGAGATTTTCAACTATTTCGAATACAGATATACAAACGCAACAACAGAATCTTTAAATAAGCTGATTAACGACATTGCGGAAAAAGGGCGTGGTTATTCGTTTGAAGTTTTACGTCTAAAATGTCTTTATGGAACTAAAGCCACTCATAGAGAAAAATATAGTTTTAAAAAGTATCGAGTTCAAAAAGAAAAATCTGATGGGTTTGCAAGAATGTCGTTTATGACAAGCGGATATATGACGACTTTTGATGAACCATCATATGAGGTAATTGAAAAGAAAGAGCTGATTCAAGGGTTTGGGGTTGATATAGAGGAACTGGATAGGATAGTTAATTCTGATACCTTTTAACATAAAAGTGCCTAATCTATGCAAAGATTAAGCACTTTTAGTTTTAGTCAATGGTCATAATCATGAATTTACAACCCTTGTCATAGTATGGCTTTACATGACGATATACATACCGTTCTGCCTTTATGTCATCCATTTGTTTAAATCCAATTTTCTTGTAGTGGTCTATTAACTTTTGCTCAGGTAAAGCAAAAATATAAAGAAACGCTGCTCCAACGTAATCATGGATTTCAGAGACTAAAGGAAAGACAAATTTTGCAAAAATATAAGCTCCCATTTTAGGTATTCTTTCATCCTCGATGCGGTTGAAATCGTCCACAGCAAAATTTGCAAGTTCAATACCTGTATAGGTGTCAAATCCTTGTAAAAACCCTCTGCTAACTGTTATCAATCCCGTTCTCAGTGAAAAATATGCAGCTATTTTACCATTATCTTTTCTACGAATCAAATAGGTTCTAGATAACCCAATTTTCTCGTCCTCTTTTGCATCTTCCTTCAGATACTTCTCTAAGCCATAACCTTGCTGACCTACGTAAAAATCGTCAAGGTTATCGTTCTGCGTTAAATGCTGAATGGTAAAAAACTCATCGTTTAAACATGATAAATCCATACTACTTTGTTACACAGAAGAGTTTATGTGATTTTGCATACTCTTCAAACTCCTTAACATCTTTCTCTAAGACATCTTTATTTATTTTTGGTGCTGTGCTAAGAAAGTCATTAAGCCTATTTGCTGTTCTTCTTGAACACCATCTTCCTTTGAAGGGTTTTGCCTTAAACATCATTTCCACCTCCATGCTTTCTCCTTTCCCTATCTTTACGATAGTATATGTATTATCTATATAAATAGGGAAAGACCTTGCGGTTATCCCTAATAATCTTCTTAGGGATAACCCCGTATCATTTTTCCAATCTCTGATTTAGCAATAACTAATTACTAAATCTTGCACACAAAACGTGTGAGTTTTTGAATCCTTACAATTTTTCTCCTATAATATACATATTATTATACAGGATTTGCTTGCCACGTATGTGTGGGCTTGTCATAAATTTGAGCGCACAAAGAACAAGTATTAAATCATATTGCTCTTTTGCTTGCCTATTTTTTTTATTAAATCTTTTTACACTACAAGTATATCACGAACACATGGTTTCGTCAATTCAAGTTCCTCCACATGTATTATTTCGTCTTACACTATATTATGTAAAAAGTATTTTAAAATAGCCTCTGGGGGGATTCCATACCCAAAATAGAAAGGTCACAGGACGTTTCCCTATGACCTTAAATTTTTATAAATATATATTTGATGTTATACATATATTATAGCACAATTTTTCGAAAATGCAAAAAAATATGGGGTATAATCAGGTGGTCAGACACATATCGCTTAAAATCAGAATTGTTTTCAAGTTGTCTATCAGGTACAAATTAAATTGAATACCCAAAATTTTATCATTAAAGATATTTATAACTTAATCCATGAAAAATGTAAATATGCGTATGATTAGAAGTAAATTAAAAAAAGGACGTAAGTTATTTCTCAGCATATCTCACAAAAATTGCCCTTCTTTTTTGTATTAATCGCCGAAATTATTACATCAACTTGACTTCCGTTTCATATCCATGTATGATAAATCCCGTTTGATAAAGTTTTATGCTTGTCTCAACAATCTTTCCGGCGTAATAAAGATTTTCCGTATAATCTTTATCGCTGTGCTTCTGAAATCAAGTTATCTTGATCCTCAGCAAATACACAACTAAACAGAAAGGAACCATCACGCCCCCCTGTCATTACCGCGCGTCAGTAAGCTTGCAATTATTGACAAAACCAGCGGTACGAATTATGATATGGATAAGTGATAGAATTACAGTTACATGCGAAATCTAACTACAGAATTAATCGCTGCCAAAAACTATGCGGCATATGATGAAGCCGTAAAGGGTATTCTGGCATCAAAAGACGTTTTAGCCTGGATACTCAAGTGGACCACGACAGAATACAGTGCGCTTACCACAAATGAAATAACAAAATTAATCGAAGATCCTTCAGTCTCAAACATACCTGTTAATCCGGGGCTTACTAATGATAGAGACTCAAAGATCACTGGCCTACCAACAGAAAGTAATATTCAAAATGAAAGCGTAATTCACTACGACGTAAGATTTTTTGTTAGAAATCCCTTAACTAATGGGCGCACAAACACGCGCATCATCGTCAATGTTGAGGCACAATCCGATCCAAACCCGGGTTATGATCTGGTAACCAGAGGCGTGTTTTATTGTGGACGTATGTTGTCAGAGCAAGCCGGCAGAAATTTTAAAGGTTCTGATTATGACTCCATAGATAAGGTATACAGCATTTGGATTTGTTTCAACTGCTCCACAAGAATGGCAAATACTACCTCAAGGTACATAATTGGTCACGAAAGTTTATATGGTCTTTTTAAGGATGACTCCAGACATGATCTCATGCAAGTTATAATGGTTCGACTTCCCAGCGAAGATAACTATTACAACACTTTAAACAGACCAACAGAATTTCATCAAATGCTCTTTGATCTTTTTGTAAAAAAAATGGATCCGAGCGAAAAAATAGCATTCTTGAGAGAAACTTATGGGTTTGACCTATCTGAACAAGAAGGAGGTATAAATAAAATGAGTAATTTAGCTGAAGGTGTATTTAAAAGAGGGGTTAATGAAGGAGTCAGGCAAATAGTCGAAAGCATGCTTAAAAAAGGTAAGACACCGGAAGAAATACACGACCTTTGCGATATTCCTCTTGAAAAGATCAAAGAAATACAGGAGGAATCCCTTCAATTAGTATGATTTACTCTGTTTAAAAACGAAGTAAGGCGCCCCATATTTGAGGCGCCTTTCCTTTTATTAATCAAAGCTTATTTACATCGTAGCAAAAATCAAGCATCTGACCTTTAGCCACAGTTTTGAACTCCATATGCCTTCCAGGAAAATCAATGGTTTTGTCGTTTCCAACTATGGAACCATCAAGAACTCCCTTAACGATATCAAAGGCATCTGTTATATACTGTCCCGTGAGCTGCACAGGCGACTGATTCCTGTGTCCGGGGTAGAGTAAAAGCTTATCAAGGCTTTTAACCTCATTTTTAAGCCTTTCCACATTTGGAAGGAACTTACCAAGAGGCAGGGATGTAGGAAGCTGCATCCAAAATGAACCAGAACCAACCGTGTCTCCCGAGAACATGATCTGTTTTTCCCTGTCAAGAAAAACCACACTTCCCGGCGTATGACCTCCGCAAAAGATCGTCTCGAATTTATATCCGCCGATATCAAACACCATTCTGTCTGTAAGGTCTGTAAACCATTCTTTTTTAGCTCCCGGATTCATACCGAGAAGAACTTCAAAGTCAACAGGCGCCATATAGATTTTACAACCTGCATCTACAAACTCTTCAAGCGCTGCTCCTGCATGATCACCATGACCGTGAGTGATAAGAAGCTCTATCTGTAAATCAGTAAACTCCTTCATCTTCTCATAAAGTCCTTTTTCTGACTGAAGGCAGTCAATTGCAAGTGCCTTGTCTTTTCCGATAACAAGATATGCATCTACATAAGGCATCTTTTTCCCTGTCCCTGCAAAATCAGCCCCTTCAGTAAATTCAATAATGCTGTCACTTATCTTTGTAACGTCAATTCCCATCTTTTTCTCCTTATTTACAGAAAGCTTCGTCAAGTTCTGCAAGTACCGGGTTGATCATGGCAAGTTTCTCATTTACCCACGCATCATAGTTTGCACTGAAGTCACCCTTCTGAGTGATGAGATTTGCATATTCATCTGCATATGTCATAGACGCGAGGTTAAGCGCCTGCGATGAATAGCTTGAAAGATTCCAGTCAATCTCCTGCCCTCTTGAGCTTGCATGTGCTGCTCTTATCTTATAAACTTCAGCAACCTTATCTCTTGCTGTCTTTGAGAAACTTGGGTTGATGAATGAGTAGTCATCTGAAAGGATAAACATATTACCTGTCATAGGGTAAAGTGATGTATATTTATCTTCAAGACTTGCAAAACCCTGCTCCTCGATCTTAGAAACGATCTCTCCGTTTGCATCATAATCCCAGTCAACTCCCGGTACACCAAGACGTATACGAAGCTGGCCTTCCTCTGTACAACCATAATCCCAGATAGAAAGAAGTCTGTCAAGCTTCTCGTCTGAAATGTTAGGTGAAATGATATTACATGCCCAGAAGTTTGTTGAAGGATCTTCGTGAGCAACTTCATTATCGTCTGTTATAACAAATACCGCACCAACATCAAAGAAATCTACACCAAGGTTGCTCTGCATATTCTGATTAAATCTATCAAACCATGCTGCCATACCCTGATATACTACAGCTGCGCAATCGCCTGATGCATAAAAATGTCCGATATCATCAGGATCCTGAAGGGTAAAGAATTCAGGATATAAAAGTCCCTTATCATACGCTTCCTTTACGATAGTTGCTGCTGCTTTAACCCCTGAAGCCTCTTCTGCAGGTCCCCAATGATATTTTCCGTCTTCTCCAAGATAATATGCACTCTGAAGTACGCCTGCTGCCTCGCTGGCTCTGTCTATAAGACCTCCAACGTAACTGCTGGTGTTGTACCATGGATACTCACAGATACCTGCATCCTTCACAGCCTGAAGGTAAGCCATAAATTCACTGATGGTAATAGTACCTGTCTGAAGGTTTTTTGAAAGATCGTAGCCCGCCTGCTCTGCCCAGTCCTTTCTAAGGAAGCATGAGAAGTGGTTTGTTACTGTATCGGCAGGGAAATTATTGGCAAATACAGGTCTGAAAAGGAAGTATGTGCCACCATATAATTTCTCGTAGTAAGCATTGGCGTCTGTACAGCTTGCTGCAGCTGCAAGGTTTGGATATTTTTCTTTCCAGTCGTCAGGAAGCTTCTTTACAAGTTCCTGTTCTACGTAGTTTGCTGCATCACCCGGGTTAAAGTTCCAAACTGACCAATCTGGAAGATCATCCGCATTGATCCAGATATTCATACGTTCAACCCAGTTAGCCCATGTAAGTGAAGTGATATCCCATTCTACGTTAAAAGTGTCTGTCCACCACGAGTAATACTCGTTTCCATTGTTGTAATCAAGTCCGTCAGTAACCTGAACACCTGCAAATGTGATCTTAAGATTCTCGGAATAATCTCTTGCAAGAATATCCTCTGATGTTACATCCGTATTTGCGGCGAGGACACCTGACTCATTTGAAACATCAGCCTTTTCCTGGCTCTTTACAGCCTCGGATGCTGCCTCACTGTTTTCCTTTGCAGTTCCCTGCTCTGCATTGTTACTTGCCTTTTCGCTTTTTCCACATGCTGCAAGAGCAAACACGAGAGAAAAGGCCAGAATACATGAAAGTATTCTTCTTAATGTTCTTGTTTTCATTTTTAATCCTCCTCTTAAAAAAATGTTTATAGGTTGGCCCCATAGGGTCCGCTTATCGGCAAAATGCCGCTTTGCGCTATGCTTTGATGGCACCGATCATGATTCCCTTTGCAAAATATTTCTGAAGGAAAGGATATACGCACATTATCGGAATCATTGTAGCCATAACTGCTGCCATCTTAATTCCGTTTGTAAAGTTCTGCTCACCAAGATCTACAAGTGCCGAGGTACTGTCTGAAATCTGCGAATCCATAACTATGGATCTAAGTACCTGCTGAAGTGACTGCCAGTTGTTTGATCTAAGGAAGATCATGGACATAAAATACTCATTCCAAAGCTGTACCGCAACAAAAAGAGTAACAGTTGCAAGAATTGGCTTTGAAAGCGGAATGACGATCCTGAAGAGTATGGTCCATTCATCTGCCCCGTCAAGTCCTGCCGACTCCATAAGAGCATCAGGCAGTGAGTTAAAGTAGTTGTAAATAAGTATCATATTAAAGGTATTCATACCTTGCGCAAAAAGCACAGACCAAATAGTATTGTTGATACCAAGGCTCTTCATTACAAGGTAAAGCGGAACAATACCGCCGTTAAAGATCATAGTAAAAAGAACAACTATAAAAACTAGCTTTCTTCCCGGCCAGCCTTTTCTGCAAAGCGCATACGCCAGCATCATTGAAAGTAAAAGATTCATCGGAAGCCCTATCGCAAGATAGGTAAGTGTGGTCTTATAACCGATAAGGATCCTGGCATCTTTAAATAATTCTTTGTAGGCCTGAAGTGTAGGCTCCTTTGGCCAGAAAACCCATGTTGACTGCATATACTCTTTATATGATGTAAATGAGATCGCAACCACATTTAAAAATGGGATTATTATGATCAGAAAGAATGCAAAAAGGATAACAAAAATTATCGCATCCATTAGTCCAAATTTTTTCCTCTTCATTTTCCTGTCCTCCTAACCGAATAATCCGCCACCGCCAAGCAGCTTTGAAGTTCTGTCTGCTATGACAAGGAATAACATATTGATGACCGATCTAAAAAGAGATACGGCCGTTGAAAATCCAAAATCCGTTGCGCCCTCAAATGTGATCCTGTATATGTACATATCAAGGACTTCTGCCACATTTTTGGTGGCTGCATTTGAAAGGTTGAAAATCTGATCAAAACCTGCTGTCATAAGGTGGCCGCAAGTCATGATAAACATGATGGATATCGTTGGAACAATGCTTGGAAGTGTAATGTGCAAAAGTCTCTGCCATCTGTTTGCTCCGTCTATCTCAGCCGATTCGTACTGTTCCTGATCAATACCTGATATTGCCGAGAGGAATACTATAGATGAATATCCGATGCTCTTCCATATATCACTTCCATAAAGGATCGGCACAAATTTACCTTCACTTCCAAGGAAACTGATTGGACTTCCACCAAGATGGATTATTATCTGATTAAGTAATCCATCAATAGATAAAAGGTTCTGCATTATAGAAGCGACGATAACCCATGAAAGGAAATGCGGGAAGGTAAAAACCGTCTGCATTATCCCCTTAAACTTTCCGATACGCAGCTCGTTAAGCATAAGCGCAAGGATTATCGGTGCCGGGCAAATTATAACGAGTCTTCCGATATTCATAAGCACAGTTCTAATAATAGATTTCCAGAATGCCGCATCACGAAATACTGCTGTGTAGTTTTTAAACCCGCACCATGGCGATCCCCAGATACCAAGTTTTGCCTTATAAGTTTTAAAGGCAAGCTGCAGTCCTGCCATTGGGTAATAGCAAAACATT
>Ga0129306_1003472_pt1 | contig 11730 bp, 7 predicted proteins | sample P827metagenome_FD_94438 | JGI IMG/M metagenome (GOLD analysis project Ga0129306, IMG submission 94438) | Capybara group fecal microbial communities from Wisconsin, USA - P827 metagenome | ecosystem: Host-associated > Mammals > Digestive system > Large intestine > Fecal | place: USA: Wisconsin...
CATCAAGGCACATCATAATGCCGGCGGTCTGCCTGAAGATAAGAAGTTTGAACTCGTAGAACCCGTTAAGATCCTGTTCAAGGATGAGGTAAGAGTGGTAGGAGAGAGACTGGGTCTTCCCGCCAATATGGTATACCGTCAGCCGTTCCCGGGACCCGGACTCGGAGTCAGATGCCCCGGTGCCATCACGAGGGAGAGACTTGCCGCTGTCAGAGAATCCGATGCGATACTGCGCGAGGAATTTGCACGTCACGGTCTGGAGGGCAAGGTATGGCAGTATTTCACAGTTGTGCCTGATTTCAAATCCACGGGTATCAAAGACGGAGCCCGCTCCTTTGAGTGGCCGGTGATCATCCGTGCCGTCAATACCACTGATGCCATGACAGCCGAAGTGGAGGATATTCCTTTTGATCTGATGCAGACTCTGGTTAAGAGGATCACATCGGAGGTTCCCGGAGTAAACCGCGTGCTCTATGACTATACTCCCAAGCCCAGCGCTACGATAGAGTATGAATAAGGAGGCTGTTCTTAAGGACACTATATGCTTGCAGCAAACAGACCGCTTTCGCGGAAGATAACGAAGACGGAGCGTCTGGGTGACGCCCTGTATCTATACTCAGACTTCGGTACGACGATGCTCGAACCGAGGTCTGATCGTATTGTGCGTGTTGTTACGACGCCTGCAGGCAATCCGGATGACGGAAGGTCCGCCGGAACAGATGACACCAGCCGCATCTGCAGGGACAGCGACAAGCCGGGGGTCATTGACCATAACGCATACTCAGAGTGGGAGTGGTCGGAAGATGGCGGATCCATAGAGCTCAAGCTGCCCGCATTACGTATCAGCGTAAGCAGAGAGGCAGGGGCAAAAGAATACTATGACGTGGATGGCAGGCTCCTTTTCAGGGAACGGGCCGAAGATCCCGTGGAATTCGAAGAGTTTGAGACATACAGACTGGCTGATACGAAGCAGAAGACCAGGATCGTTCAGACTGCAGACGGTCAGAAGGAGATCCTGGAGGAGCCTGAAAAGGTATCGACCGGACACAGCTTCCATATCCGGTTTAATTTCGAATTGGGCGGCGGTAAGCGCGCAGAGAGCGGCGCCGGCTGCACCGACTCGGACTGCTTTGATGAAGCTCTGTACGGTCTGGGGCAGCAGGAAAAGGGATACGCCTCGCTCAGAGGACATACCGTCTATATTCATCAGGCCAATCGTAAGATCGCTGTCCCGATGTTCGTATCCACCCGCGGATACGGGATCCTGACTGATGCATACAGCCCGATGATATTCAGCGATAATGATCTCGGGACATATCTGTATATCGAGGCTGCACGTGAACTGGATTATTACTTTATTGCAGACGATATGAACGGCGTGATCGCCGGATACCGTAAGCTTACAGGTAAGGCTTCGCTTCTTCCGAAGTGGGCTTTTGGCTATGTCCAGTCTCAGGAGCGCTATGAGTCACAGGAGGAGATCCTTGATACGGTAAGCAGATCCAGAGAAGCCGGTATAGGGATGGACTGTATAGTCCTCGACTGGATGAGCTGGCCTGACGGTGAGTGGGGGCAGAAATCATATGATCCCGTTCGATTTCCCGAGCCGAAGCAGATGATAGACCGGCTTCATGATGAACATGTGCACTTTATGATCTCTCTGTGGCCCACAATGGCGGCAGGTACGAAGGATCATGAGCAGTTTGCAAAGAGGCATCTGTTCCTTCCCGCCTGCAACGTTTATGATGCGTTTAAACCCGAAGCTCGTAAGCTTTTTTTTGACCAGCTCAAGGCTACCCATTTTGCATACGGGACCGACGCATGGTGGTGTGACAGCAGCGAACCCTTTACTCCCGAATGGAGTCACAGTATGCGTGTGGAAGAGGGGGTTCTCTATCATGCATACTGCGAAGAGGCCGGCCTGCGCATGCCCTATGAATACAGCAATGCATATCCGCTCTATCATGCGATGGGGATATACGAGAACCAGCGTCTGTCCATGGAATCAGACGGTCATGATATTCCGGAAAAGCGTGTGCTCAACTTAACGCGCAGCGCATATACCGGTCAGCAGAGATACGGCACCGTGATGTGGTCCGGTGATACGGATGCGAGCTGGGATACATACAGGGATCAGATAGCCATCGGCCTGCATTTTTCGGCATCGGGTCTTCCGTTCTGGACTATGGACATAGGTGCTTTCTTTGTTAAGCAGGGAGAGCACTGGTACTGGAACGGCAGATATGATGATACGCTGGATAATCCCGGATACTGCGAACTGTACACACGCTGGTATCAGTTTGCTGCCTTTCTTCCGATGTTCCGTGCCCACGGAACCGATTGCAGAAGAGAGATGTGGGGCTTTGAGGGAGAATTCTATGATGCACTTCTTGCAGCCAACCGTCTTCGCTACAGTCTGATGCCATATATATACTCTGAGGCAGGCAAGGTATGGCTGGAGGACAGATCGATGATCAGGTATCTTGCATTTGATCATGCGGATGACAGACGTACGTGGGATATCACGGACCAGTTCATGTTCGGAGAGTCTCTTATGGTCTGTCCTGTAACCGAACCCATGTATTATAATGAGGACGGCAAACCGATCGCAGATGCGGACAGATCAAGACGGGTTTATTTCCCGTCAGGATGTGATTGGTATGATTTCCATACCGGGATCAGATATGAGGGCGGAAGCGAGGCTGAGATCGATGCTCCGCTGGAACGAATCCCGCTCTTTGTCAGAGCCGGCAGCCTGATCCCCATGAGGGCACCCGCACTGTCGACAGAGGAGCTGACAGATGATATAGTCTTTAAGAGGTTTTCGGACGGAGCCGCATCATACAGGCTGTATGATGATGACGGTGACGGCTATGCATACGAAAGAGGAGAGTATACAGTAACCCGTTATGAGTGATATTTCTGATGAGATAAATAATCTACAGGACGAAAAAGACCTGCTTAATGATATGTCGCAGGAGATCCGTACCCCGATCAATTCGATCATGGGCATGAATGAACTGATCCTCAGGGAAAGTCTTCATGCCTTAAACGACCCTGCGATCGACCGGGCGGGAACCCGTGAGGTACTGACAGCTATCAGTGAATATGCCAGAAATATCGAGAGCGCCGGCAATACGCTGCTTACTCTGATAAATGAGATCCTGAGCCTACACGGACTGAAACCGGACGGTATCGCTCCGGATGAAGCAGACAGGGATGTCAGGGGAGGGCGTTCTGTGATGTCCAGGATCCTGATAGTGGATGATACACCCATGCATCTGCTCGTTACCAAGGGTCTTCTCAAGAATACGGATGTTAAGATAGACACGGCCGAGAGCGGCGGTGTTGCCATATCAATGGCATGCCGCAGGCACTATGATCTCATATTGATGGATCAGCGCATGCCCGGTATGGACGGCGTAACGGCTATGCATTATATCAGAAATGATAAGAACGGACTTAACAGGGAGACTCCTTTTATCTGCCTGACAGCTGATGCCGTCGGCGGAGCCAGGGAGCGATATATATCGGAGGGATTTGATGATTATCTCTCGAAGCCGATCGACGGCGAGGAACTCAAGCAGGCGCTGATCAGACATCTTCCCGGAGATAAGACGGTCGAGACCGGTCAGGCTTAAATCTCAGACAAAGTCTTCATCGTCGATGTCGTTGTAATCGTCTTCATCGTATTCTTCGTTATCATAATCCGCTCCGTCAAACTCATGTACGTAAGCATATTCTTCGGATTCTCTGTCTTCGGGTTCAATATACCCCTTCGGCTTACGAATGAACAGACTGAGTATGTGCGAGTGATGAAGGATGAATACACACATCACCATGAACAGGTGCGTATAGAATGCTCCGACGATATAGTAGTTTCTTTCCAGCAGATATCCCTTGCTGAATCCCAGATAGCAAAGAATACCAGTCAGTGTGAGCCCCAGGATAAGCAGATAAATGTTCTTCCAGAGATTCTTAAGTGCCCCCAGAAAATCCATGAATGAGGCATCAAAGTAAACGAATCGTCCGACCATCAGTCCGAGATAATAGATCATGACGGGGCTGTATTCGCTCTCATCTCCCAGATACGTCAGATAGACGAGTATAAAGATGACATAGAACATGGCAAGCATGCGTACGCATGCCTTTTCTTCTTTAACAGTCTTCTTCAGAGGGATGATGAGACGGTCCAGCAATGTGTTGAGCACACAGGAGATACATATCAGAAGGAGCAGGATGAAATCTCTCCCGTTCTCCCAGAGGCCGATCAGCTGAAGGAGAAGTGCACTGTCGGTAGAAGCCCCGGATTCCACCATGTGATGGATGTGGTTGATGATCACGTAGGCACAGGAGAATGACATGACGGAAGTTCCGGCTATGATCATCTCATAGAATCTCTGGACGCGGTTATGGACACGGTCATAGAATTCCTGCTTCCGGATATCCTTTTTCATCGAAGCGGTGGAGATGCGTACTCCGCCGATGATGAACAGTATGCATATTATGATCCCGACCATGGTCATCAGCAGAAAGATCAGTTTCTGTGTCCAGCCGAAATCGGGATTGATATAAGCTTCTACTGTCATTGTTCTATATCGGTTGATCTTATGTGTGTAGTATTTTTTCCGGCGGCAGTAATCTGCAGAGCGCCGCTTCGAGTTCCTCTCCGTGCAGCGGTTTGGTCATATAGTCTGCAAAACCGATACGCTTATACTCCTCTTCGGCACCGCTCACGACATTGGCGGTGAGCATGATGACGGGAGTATCCGTATTGACTCCTTCCTTTGATATCACATGGAAGGTCTGTATTCCGTCAGGCTCAGGCATACGGTGGTCGAGAAGTATGACGTCATATTTGGTATCACGGCACATCTCGATGGCCTCGTTGCCTCCTCCTGCGGTATCACATTGTATCTGGGTGCTCTTAAGAAGAGCCTGAACAACTTTCAGATTCAGCTTGGCGTCATCAACTATCAGTATGCGTGCATCGGGAGCCTGGAAGCTTTCCTTATATGTGTTTTTGCTCTGATCCGGATGCAGTACGAACTCACCGACGGGCTGTGGATCGATCACTTTCTGGGGCAGGATTATCGTGAATGTGGAACCCTGTCCGGGAGTGCTCTGTACCGATATGGTTCCGTGCATCAGTGTGATCAGTTCTTTTGTTATGGCCAGCCCCAGACCGGTTCCCTGGATCGTGGCATTCTCTTTTTCATTGATACGTTTGAATGCATCAAACAGGCTGTCTATATCTTCCTGCGCAATACCTATACCCGTGTCGGATACCCTGATCACGATGTCACGAGATTTCGGATCCGTACCGTCATCGGACATGCTGATCCTGACACCGCCTTCGCGGGTGTATTTGACGGCATTGGAAATGATATTGGTCATGATCTGGCGGATCTTCTTCTCGTCTCCGGACAGGCGCGACGGTATCGTATCATCGCATGTTACTTCTATGAACAGATGCTTGGCTTCTGCCATCTGTTCAAAGTAGTTGTTGCAGTCTCTGAGAAGATCATGAGGATTGTATTCGACCGGAGTGATCTCCATCTTATTGGCTTCGATCTTGGAGAAGTCCAGGACATCGTTGATGAGGCCCAGCAGTGTATCGCCTGACAACTGGATGCTACTTGCATACTCGCGGATCTGAGGATCGTTTGCAGAACGGAGGATCATCTCGTTCATGCCCAGCACGGAGTTCAGAGGAGTACGTATCTCATGCGACATATTGGCGAGGAAGGTGCTCTTTGCCTTGTTGGCTTCATTGGCCATATCACGGGCCGCCCTTATCTCATCGAGATAATGCACCTGTTCGGTCGTATCTTCCAGCAGGAAGTAGGAACCTATCATACGGTCCTTAGAATCACTGAGCACGTTGTACTTGATGAGGTAATGCTCTGTAACCGGCTTGCCGTCAGAGTCCACGGTACGTGTGTAGGTTTCCTCACCGATGGAGAGTCCTTTTGTGTGAAGCGCGGCTATGACAGTGGAAGCAGGCTCACATTGCAGATCAAAGTTTTCCGGAATGATCCCGAACCTCTGCCTGGAGTATTCATTGGCGTAGATGCAGTTATCGGCGATGTCGAACAGTATCAGCCCTTCATTCATGTCGTCCACGACACGACCGATGGATGATTTCATCAGGCTCTTCGGTACGAATATCTGTATGGAGAAGTAGATGAGAGTACCTGCCAGGGCATAGAAGATCACCGATGAATCCAGCGGGAGCTCAAACATCATATATATGACATTCAGAACAACAACAAGAAGAAGTACAGACATGATGATTATGTACTTGGTCCGATAGAAACTGTAGCTCCGGGCTATGCGGTAGAGGATGAAGACAAACGCAATGATAATAGCAAAATAATCTATGGCCAGATGCAGATAGAAGGGGAAGAAAGGCCTCGTCTGGTAGAATACAGCCTCGGAGAAGTCTCTCTTGGCAAATACATAAAACTCATGCTCAAAAAACGTATTAAGGAGCAGTGCAATCGAATCCAGAGTCATAACACAGGCAGCGAAAGGTGCCATTCTGTGAAGTGCCTGTTCATGCTCTGTATAGGCCAGACAGAATCCGACCAGAAAATAAAGTATCCAGTCGATGGATGCAAAATACAGACTGTATGCGAAATGTGCGAAGAGATTACTGGAAGAAAAAGCGATGAGGATATTGGCGTAGATCGCGATGATACCGGCGACCAGTGTCCATTTCAGCCACCTGGCATAAAGCTTGTTGATACGGTCGGTGGCTTTGATGGTGAAATAAAGGGCAAAAACCGCCAGGCAATCGATTATAACGAAGATGATCTTTGTCAGCATAACAATCCAGTTGGGGGAATCAATAGACTACCTTATTACGTCCTGTATCCTTGCCGGTATACAGCTTTGTATCAGCAGCCTTGATCGTCTTATCGGTGGTCTGGAAGAAACCGTGTTCCTCAAGGCCGAAGGTCATGGTCACCATTATCTTGGTCCCCTCATATTCAGTAACGGCTTCCGACAGACGGCGCCTGAAGTTATCCAGAACCATATAGGCATCGTCTCCGTTCGTGTCTGTAAACACCAGAAGGAACTCTTCGCCGCCCCAGCGTGCGCAGTAGCCCTTCTTGTCCATGAACTTCATGATCAGATCGGAGATGGTCTTAAGAACCTCGTCTCCGGCGTCATGTCCGTAAGTATCGTTAACACGCTTGAAGTGATCGATATCACCTATTGCAATGGATATCGTGGAATCCTTGTCTCTGTCGATCTCATCGAGTACATCCAGGATGGCCCGGCGGTTCGGGAGATGAGTGAGCGGATCCGTATCGGCGGCGAGCTTCAGCTTCTGGTTAGCCAGATAAAGCTGCCTCTCTGCCTCGACCTGATGTCTGGTATATGACAGACCGATGATCACAATGTTAAATGCCAGCATGACTTCGTTCAGAAGTCGGATGCGTGTCTCAACATCGGAACCGACTTCTATCGGATACGTGAAGGAATTCAGGAGCGATATCGCATTCAGTATGACCGATGTCAGTATGATGCCGGAGCAGAAGAATATCTTGCTGTCAAACGATACATGTGACTCCAGCAATAACAGAATGAGAGCGATGTAAAGGAAATACTGGAATCCCCGGTTCATTCCGAGAGTACCGGACAGAAACGCCGCCATCAATCCCATGCATGCAATGAACAGCATACGGGTGGAACGTGATTTGGAACGGTATGTATTGATGAACAGAAGAACCTGTATGGCTGTGGCCGCCAGGAGAATGCCCGAATGGAGAATGATATGCTGCTTGAACAGTATCAGGGCAAGCGTGAGATAGTATACGAACTGTACCAGGCACTCCAGACGGACTCTGAGTACATCCTCTCCTCGTCCGGCAGCTTCGTCCGAACCTCTGTTGAAAAAATCCATTAACCCGGATGACATTTTAATACCTCACTTCTTCTATAATACTACAAAAAAAGCAAAATGTTTTATATAATTGAAAAATGCGAACTCATGAAACCGGAAAAATGAACAGAGTCCAGACAGTAGCGTATTTCCTGCGCGGAAGTAAGCGCTATTTTGCTCTGGGTGTGATCCTTTCGCTGCTGGTGGCACTTCTCGATATGATCGGGCCCAAGATCGTCCAGTACACGGTAGATTATGTCCTGGATGATGAGACCGGACTGCCCGGCATAGCCGCGATGGCGCTTGATGCAGCAGGCGGAAGGGATTATCTGCGTGTACATCTGTATATAGTCGCTGGAGTTGTTATCCTGATAGCGATAGTCAGTGCCTTATGCCGGTATCTTTACAGAGTCTTTAACTCCATGGGCGCCGAGCGTCTCATATGCCGTATGAGGGATGAACTGTTCGGGCATATATTGCTTCTCCCCGTCTCGTGGCATGCCCGTAATCATACGGGCGATATCATCCAGCGCTGTACTTCCGATGTGGAGACGGTCAGGAACTTTCTGTCAGAACAGATGATGACCTTGTTCAGGGTAGGGATCCTGGTTGGATTCGGGCTGTTTTTCATGATAGGCATCAATCCCGCTCTGACGGCTGTGTCAGGCGTGTTCATTCCGGTCATCATCGGTTATTCCGTATTCTTTCACAATAAGATCGCCGGGTCCTTTCTCAGGGCCGATGAAGAAGAGGGTAAGCTCTCATCCATCGCACAGGAGAATCTGACCGGAGTACGTGTTGTACGGGCTTTCGGGCGTGAGCAGTTTGAGCGTGAGAGGTTCGAGGAACAGAATCAGGGATATACCCGTATGTGGATCAGACTCATGGCATGGCTCTCCGCATTCTGGTGTTCCAATGATCTGATCGCCGGACTTCAGATCATGCTTGTCATCGTGATGGGCGCTGTATTTTGTGTTCGCGGCCGGATAACGGTCGGACAGTATATCGCTTTTGTATCATATAACGGGATGCTGACATGGCCGGTCAGGGAACTTGGCCGTGTGATATCGGACATGAGTAAGGCCGGTATATCCGTAGACCGTATAAGGTATATCATGAACTCCGATCCGGAGCCGATGTCTTCGACGGCAGAGTCACTCGGCAGCAACCCGCTGGATATTGTCTTTGATCATGTGAGCTTCTCTTATGAGGACGGTACCGAAGTGCTCAAGGATGTTTCGTTGATCATCCCTGCGGGCACCACTCTTGGTCTTCTCGGAGCCACAGGTTCGGGCAAGTCTACTCTGGTGCATCTGCTGGACAGACTCTATGATCTGCCGGAGGATAGTGGGACCATATCAATAGGCGGTCGGGATATCCGGACCATGGACAGGCGTGAGGTACGTAAGTTCATCGGTCTGGTCCTTCAGGAACCATTTCTTCTGTCGGGAACGCTGGCTGAGAACATATCGATAACCCGCAGCGGTGAACCGGATATGGATGCGGTAAAGGAAGCTGCCCGTGTAGCTGCGCTTGATGAGACCATAGGCAGATTCACGGACGGATATGAGACATATGTGGGCGAACGCGGGGTTACTCTGTCAGGCGGCCAGAAGCAGCGTACTGCAATAGCCCAGATCGTGATGGCGAACACTCCTGTCATGATATTCGATGATTCAATGTCAGCCGTGGACACACAGACCGATGCACGCATCAGGCACAACCTGAGAGAACGTACCGCGGGAATGAGCGTGGTGCTGATCTCTCACCGTATTACCACACTTATGCAGGCTGATAATATCGTGGTACTCGACCACGGACGTATAGTCGAGCAGGGTACCCATGACGAATTACTTGCAAACGGCGGATTGTACAGACAAATATATGACATACAGACAGCGGGGGCGGAAGCATGAATGAAAAAGAAGAAATAAAGAGCCTCCCTCTGTTCGGGATTCCGAGGCTTCTGCCTTACATAAAAAAATACATACCCAGGATAGCACTGATGGTCCTTCTGGGATTTGTATCGAGTCTTATCGATTCGGCGTCTCCCCTGTTTAACAGGTATGCGCTCGATACATATGTTGCACGCGGAACTCTGGAGGGGCTGCCGGTCTTTGTTCTGGTATACGTCACCATGCTGGTCGTGTATGTGCTGGAGAACTTTCTGTGCACATATATGTGCGGACAGGTAGAGATGAGCGTTGACAGGGATCTTCGTAACATGGCATTCAACCATCTTCAGGAGCTGTCTTTCTCGTATTTTAACCAGAATAATGTCGGCTACATCCATGCAAGGGTGATGAGCGACACCGGCAAGATCGGTGTTATGGTTGCATGGCGTCTGATGGATATAGTCTGGAACGGCTCGTATGTCCTGTGCGTCATCATCATGATGTTCGTGCTGAACTGGAAGCTGGCGCTGATGGTTTCTGTTCTCGTGCCGGTGGTCGCAGTGCTGATCATGTTCTTTCAGAGAAAACTCGTAGTCGTTAACAGACATATCAGAGAGCTTAATTCAACGATCACAGGTGACCTGAACGAGGGAATTATCGGTGCGAGATCCATCAAGACACTGGCTGTTGAGGATAAGATCCTGGATGATTTCAAGGCAGACACAGATAAGATGAGACGCACTTCAGTCAGGGCTTCACGCTATTCGGCGCTGTTTACTTCATCAGTAACCATGATGTCATCCGCTGCACTCGCTATCGTACTGTGGCGCGGCGGCATCATCACCATGCAGGGAGTCATACAGATAGGCACCCTGGCAGTATTCCTTACATATGCGCTGAACCTTATGGAACCGATACAGTGGATCATCCTGACGATGTCTGAGATGATCATGACTCAGGTCAATATAGAGCGTCTGACCAGATTGCTTGATACGGAATCGGGAGTCACCGACACACCTGAAGTTATCGAAAGATACGGGGATACATTCCATCCGAAAAAGGAAAACTGGGAACCCCTTAACGGAGATGTGGAGTTTAAGGATGTGTCTTTCCACTATCCTGACGGAGATGAATATGTCCTGGAACATTTTAACCTGGAGGTAAGGCAGGGCACGAATGTAGCCATAGTGGGAGAGACCGGAGCCGGTAAGTCTACGCTGGTCAACCTCGTATGCAGGTTCTATGAACCAACTTCGGGTCAGGTTCTCATAGACGGGAGAGATGTCAGGGAGCGCTCGCAGCTGTGGCTGCACAGTAATATCGGATATGTGCTCCAGACTCCGCATCTTTTCTCGGGAACCATACGCGAGAATCTCAGATACGGCAGACCCGATGCGACAGATGAACAGATCTGGGAGGCGCTTAAACTTGTATCCGCCGACGGTATAGTCCACCGTATGGAGAAGCAGTTGGACAGTGATGTGGGTGAGGGCGGAGATATGCTCTCCACCGGAGAAAAACAACTGCTGTCATTCGCACGCGCACTCCTGGCCGATCCGAGGATACTCGTTCTCGACGAAGCCACGGCATCCATAGATACCGTGACGGAAAAGGCCATACAAGATGCCATATCCACCGTCACGGAAGGAAGGACATCGTTTGTGATAGCACACCGTCTGTCGACCATTGTCGGAGCAGATATAATACTTGTGGTCGATGACGGGCATATTGTTGAGAAGGGTTCCCATCGGGAACTCATGGAGCAGAGAGGAGTATACTATTCTCTGTTTACCAGGCAGTACGAGGAACTTGCGTGGGATCAGGTTTCTTTGTTACAATAAAAAACAATAGATAGTGTCAAGTGACCTATGAAAAAACAGAGATAAAGAAAAAGGCTCTGACGAACCTTGAAAACTGTAGATAGATTAAGATTTCCAAAGG
>Ga0129306_1003474_pt1 | contig 11726 bp, 10 predicted proteins | sample P827metagenome_FD_94438 | JGI IMG/M metagenome (GOLD analysis project Ga0129306, IMG submission 94438) | Capybara group fecal microbial communities from Wisconsin, USA - P827 metagenome | ecosystem: Host-associated > Mammals > Digestive system > Large intestine > Fecal | place: USA: Wisconsin...
CTCGCGCGCGGCTTCGGCGAGCCGCCGGTAGAACGCGGGAGAGCCTGCCGTCGTCGTCACGCCGGCGCGGCGCGCCTCGGCGGCAATGCGCGCCGGATCGATGTCCGCGGGATGCGCCGGATTGAAGTCCGGTATGAGCGTCGTCACGCCGCAGGCGATGTTGTTGAGCGCGAAGATCGGAAGCGTCGCGAGATCGACGTCCCCTTCGCGCACGTCCAGCGAGGCCGAAAGCGCCTCGTGCTGCGCCCACAGGAAACCGCACGACCGAAGCGCCGCCTTCGGAACGCCCGTTGAACCCGTCGTGAACGTGATGAGCGCCGGGTCGTCAGGCGAGCACGCCGCCGGAACGAAACCGCCGCACGCCATTCTGCGTCCGAACCCCGGAAGAAGCCGCACGGGAATCCTTCTCAGCGCGCGCGAGCGCAGCAGCAGGAGAAAGGCCTTCGGAACGGCTATGTACGCCTTCGCCTCAGCAAGCTGCGCCGCGTAGTCGAGGCGCTTCGGATCGGCCCATGCGTCGAGAAACACCGCTACCGCGCCGACGGCGAACACCGCCAGGAGGATTTCGTAGAGGTCGATGCCCATCGGGACGAAGATGACGATGCGGTCGCCCTTCCCGATTCCGCGCCGGCGCAGCTCCGCCGCGCGGCGTTCGACGCGGATGCGGAATTCGCCGTAGGCGAGCGTCTTGCCGCGGTGTATCAGCGCGCGGCGGCCGGGCGCCTCTTCGGCGAAACGCCGGAGGCAGCTGAAGAGGTTGGCTTCGGTAGTTGCAGTCATCACAGATCCTTTGCGTAGAGCCGATAGCGCCGGCAGACCCGGGCGTGCGCGTGGTTGCCCATGTTTGACGAGATGTTGTCCTCGTGCATCAGCGCATGGTAGGCAAGCCTGAATCCGTCCTCGTAGGCCGACTTCGTCATCCAGTCGACGAGAAGCCCGCCGAGTCCGCGGCAGTCGGAATACGGCAGCACGGCGATGGTCTTGAGGACGTACTCCGTCCCCGCCGGGGCATACGGATTCGGAAACCCGAACACGAAGCCGACGGGCGTTCCGTCCGCGCGCCGCCCGATCACCGCGTCGTGCGGACGCAGGCGGGAGACGATCGGACGATACTGCGCGAAGAACTCCTCGCGGGTTATCGGAGCGTAGAGGTAGTTGTTCCTGAAGCTCACGACGGACACGTCGAATATCGCGTTGAGCTCGTCGTCAAGACGGTCGGGGCGGAAGTCCGACGCGGTGATTCCGCGCGCGGACATGATGCGCTTCGCCTTTTCGAGGCGCGGGAACGAGTCGGGTCCGAGCGGGAACGACGACGACGTGTAGTTCGCGATGACGCGATACCCGAGCGACTCCCAGAGCGCGCAGTAGTAGGCCGGGTTTCGCGGCTCGAGCGGGAAACGGCACGGCGCCCCCTCGGGCAGCGCAAGCCTGTAGGGCGCCCATGTCGTGCCGTTCATCGGACCGACCACCCTTCCGTATCCATCCGCGCGGATGCGTTCCTCGCACGCGCCGAGGACCGCCGCCGCGCATTCCGCGTCGTCAATGCACTCGAACGAGCCGATGAGGCCGGGCGTCTCGCCGAGATACCTGACGTCCGGGTTCGTCCAGACGGCCGCGCGCGCCAGCACCGCGCCGGATGCGCCGCGGACGACGAAGAACGGAAGTCCGTCCGGCGCGCGCTCGCGGTCGTAGCGCGGACCGTACAGGCGGCGCGGAAGCTCTTCGAAAAGTCCGCGCGTTTCAGGCGACAGCGTGTGGCATTCAGCGTTTTTCATAGGCTCTCACGGCGATGAAGGAGACGACCAGGGAAACGGCGTATACAGGCGTCGAGATGCGGAGGTCGGACCATCCGCCGAGCTTTTCGGCGAGGTTGAACCCCATCACCGTCAGGAACGGCAGGGCGGCGAGCGCGAACACGGTGCGCACCTCTGCGAGGCGGAGCGTGTGGCTGTAGTGCGCGGCTACCGCGCCCAGCCAGGTCACAAGCCCCCACCACGGCGAGTGGAGTCCGCTTGCAAGATAGACGAGCAGCGCAGTTACGACGCGTCCGGAGCCCTGCATCACGCCGAGAATGCGCATGGGTATGCAGACGGCGAGAACGGAAACCGCGAGGCAGGCGATCTGGTGCGCCATCACGGCGACGTCCGGATGCGCGTTCTTGATGAGGATCGCCATCACGCCGATGGGGATCGCGAGGTTGTCCGCGCCGCCAAGCGAGACGGACTCGAACAGCGTCACGATGGCGCCGATCATGAAGGCGAGGACGGAGGCCTCGAGCGCGGGCATCCCGAGCACGAGCAGTAGTATGTGCTGCACGAGCGCGTACGTCACGAGGAAGAAGAAGAACGAGCCCTCTATGGAGCGGTAGTCCTCTCCGTCGACGCGGTAGCGGAACCGTCCGTACCGTTCGCCGACGAGCGCCGCCGCGGTATCGGAGAGCGCGAGCACGGCAATCGCGATTCCGTAGAAGGCGAAGCAGTCGTAGAACGTCGCGAGAAGGTAGCAGACGTAGAGCGCGACCGGATGCAGCACGCCCCCGTAGGAGCGCCGCTTCACGTCGTTGACGGCATGGAGCTGTCCGCGGCAGCCGAGCCAGAGGATGAGCAGGAAGAATCCGCCGCAGATCACAAGGACCGACCAGTGCGAATGGAACAGCACGGGGAAAAGCAGCGCCGTAACGCATCCGCCGATATGCAGCAGCTTGCGCGACTGCTCCGGCGAGAGGACGCCCGTGCGCCGGAGAAGTTCCCCGAGCGCGAAGACGGCACCTGTCGCGACGGCCAGCACGGCCGCTCCGATACACTCACGAATGAAGAATGTCCACATGGTATGCTCCGTAGAAAAACGCCTGGTTGTCTGCGAAAAGCCTGTCTGCACGCGACGCGTCGCGCGTGAAGCGGTCCGGCCGCACGTCCGTCAGCATGCGCGGAAGCATCATGTTGTAGTACGCGAACACCGCACCCGGCGCAGAACGCGCCAGGAGCTCGTCGACGGTCGCGCGGAAGAGGTCCGGGCCCATGTACTCGAAGATGTCCGAGAGGTTGAAGAAGCTGTAACCTTCCTTCTCCCGGGCAAGTTCCGACGGCGCACCCTGCACGAAGCGGATGCGGTCGAGGCGCGAGCGGATGAGCTCGAAGTTCTCCGGACGCGCGTAGTGGGGCAGCACGCCGTCGAACGTTCCGAGGATGACGTAGCGGAGGTACGGATTGTCCTCCGTCGGCAGCTCGGACATCGCCCGCTCCGCCCTTTTCCATATCTCGCCCGAGATGGCGGTCTTTTTGACGTAGCGGAAGAACTCCGGGTCGCGTCCGAGCCTTCCCATCACCCACTTGTTGAAGAACAGCTTGAAGAGGAGACGGTAGCGCATGTTCGCCCAGGTCCCGCGGAAGAACGCGCGGCGCTCCTCGAGGCCCTTCGCCCTCAGGAGCTCGCGGCGCTCGGCGCGCGTGTGCGTGAGCGGAAGGATGCGGTTTGCGAAGATGCGGAAGTACGACTCGAACTTCCCGGCGTCGACTACGCCGCGAGCGAGGAGGGACGCGTCCGCGTCGTAGCGCGCGACGGCGGACGGCGCGAGCGCGGCGCGCACCTTCCCGCGGTAGAGCGCGATGCGTTCCTCGCCCGTCGCCTCCGCAAAGCCGAGGAACCGGAGGAACTCCGCGTGCGGGAGCGTCCTGAACGCCGCGGCCTTCAGCTCGCAGAGGTCGAGCTGCGCGCGGTTCAGGTCGAAGGCCGTTACGGACGCCGCGCCGCCGCAGAGGAGCGAGAACGAGTTGTCGCCCGCAGAGGCGATGGAGAGGCACCGCGCCTGTGGCGGCATCACGCCGAGCAGCAGGAGCGGATCCTCCCAGCAGTTTGCATAGCGCACGAAGTCGAACTTCGCGCGGTCTTCGACGGCCTGCGCCGTGCTCATGGGTTCTCCTTTCCAATGACGCGCACCGTTCCGGCCGCGCCGTCAAGTTCAACAGTGTCGCCGTCCCTCACGGCGGAGAGAAGTCCGTTTACGCCGACGACGCAGGGAATGCCCAGCTCGCGCGTAAGGATCGCCGCGTGCGAGAGAACGCTCCCGCGCTCCACGAGGACGCCCTTCGCGAGCGGGAACAGCGGTCCCCACCCGGGGTCCGTGCGCTCGGCGACGAGAATGCATCCCGCGACGTTCGCGGCGCCGGAGAGGTCGCGTATCACGCGCGCCGTCCCGCGGACCGTTCCGCGGCAGCAGCCGATCCCCGCCAGCGCGTCCGCGCCGCCAGCTTCCGCCGCCGCGGGCGCGCCCTTCTCCGCGACCGGCACGCCGCCGCGCGTCTCGAAGCGCTCCGGCGGAGCCCCGGCCCCTGCGTAGGCGTCGAACTGCGCGCGCCGCGCGGCGATCAGCGCGCGGAAACCGCATGCGTCCGCGCAACCTTCCGAATAGCCGAGCACTTCGTCCAGCGTGAGATAGAACACGTCGCGCGCGGAATCGACGAATCCGCCCGACGCGAGGCGCGCGCCGAATGCGAGCATGATGCGGCGGATTACGGCGAAGAGGCGCGTCCGCTCGAAGCGCAGGTTCTCGCGGTTCGACACATACCGGCGCGCGGCGTTCCTGAGGCGCGCAAACAGGAACCGGCGCAGGGGATGTCCGCGGAGCGCGGAAAGATCGACCTTCGGCGGCGGCGCGGGCTGCGGCGGAGGCACCGCGACATAGCCGCGCAACATCGCGAGCAGAGGCGTCGGATCCATGTCGTACGTCACCGTCTCGAGCTTCAGCTCGCCCATGCAGCGGCTACCGAACTTCTTCAGGTACGCGCGCCAGGCCTCGGCGAACGCGGGATGCGCGTCAATGCCGGAAAGAAACGCCCTGTCGTCCGACGACTCCATCTTCGCGCGCAGCGCGGCGTCCGCACGCACGATCTCCGCGAGTTCCGCAAGACGCCGCATGGGTTCCGCCGAGACGATGTCTCCTACGCCCACGAGCACGTCGTTCTGCATCGAGCCCGCGGCGTCCACTCCCCATGCCGAGAGCTTCTTCCGGAGAAGTCCGTAGGATACCATCGCAAAGAAGTCGTTGACCAACGGCGTGCGCCAGCCGACTATGAACTCGCGTTCGAGCCCTTCGTACGTACGCGCGAGGTCCGCGGCGGAGAGGCCGGAGAAGTCCGCGGACTCGAGCGGGGCGACGACTTTGTCGAAGCGCGCGCGGAACTTCCTGACGCGGCGCGGAAGCGTGACCGCATAGCCGAGGATGCCCGCGAGCGTGGAGGCGACGCGCAGGATCTCCGGACGCCGCGAGGGACGGATCGACGGCTTCTCCTTCAGGGGCTCCTTCACGCCCATCATCGTCTCCATGAAGGGCGCGTTGATCCTGTAGCCGGGGAGCATCATCAGCAGGCGGTACCAGTTGCGGAGATTGTAGTAGAACCGTCCGCGCCAGTGTCCGAGCATCTCGAAGGCGTCGGGATTCGCGTCGATGAGCGACTTCTCCACGCCGAGCGCGCTGCAGAGCTGGCGGTAGACGGCGGAATAGACGCGCCGGGCGAAGGAGAACGTGAGCGGCAGCGTCACGCCGGGATAGCTCTCGACGATGTTCGAGTTGTCCCACAAGACCGCCTCCTCGTCCGGATCGGGGAGCGTGGCGAGCGTGGTGATCGGCCGCGTCTGCAGAACGAACAGGGAGCCGTCCGCGGCAAAGGCCCATTCGACGTCCTGGGGTCGTCCGAAGGCATGCGAAATCTTCTGCGCCAGCGCAGCGACGCGCCTGACCTGTTCGTCGGAGAGGACGCGTTCAGTTCGCGCCGCACCCGCAAGCGCCACGCGCTCGGTCCCGCCGTCGGCCGCGAATCGGACGGCATGTTCCTTCTCCGCGACCGTCGCCTCGATTTCGCCGCCGCGCACGACGTAGGTATCGGCTTCGGCGCTTTCGGACACGAGCCCCTCGCCGAGTCCGCGCACGGCGGAGACGGTGACCGCGCGCCGCGAACCCGTCTTGAAATCCACCGCGAAGGCGACGCCTGCGCTCTCGGCGTCGACCATTTCCTGGATTATGACGTTCATCCGAATGCCCGAGGCGTCCGTGCCTCGCGCGCGGCAGTAGGCGCGCACGGCCTCGGAAGCGCACGACGCGCGCACTTCCGTGACGGCCTGCGCAAGTCTCCCGCGCGGCACGGCAAGGCAGGTCGCAAACTGTCCCGCGAAGGAAAGTTCGCCGCCGTCTTCCGCGGAGGCGGAGGAGCGCACCGCGAAGCGTTCGGCCGAGCCGAGTCCGGACGACGCAAGCCGCGCGCCGAGATCGTCCGCCGAATCATCCGGACCGAGCGCGATCCAGCGCGGGACGGCGAAGCCGAAGCCGACGAGCCGCGCGAGGTTGTCCGCCTTGCCGCCGTTCACCGCGCCCCCCATCCGCAGAGATGCGGCACCATGCCGACGAACACGTACATCGCAATCGTCCAGATGCCGGACGCCGCCTCTATTCCGCGTCCCGTTTTGCGTCCGAACAGGAACGCGACGGCTGGCGCGGCCGAAAGCAGGAACGAGGGCGTGAGCCACATCGCGCCCTTCGCGAGGAATCCGCGCGCGTGGCAGCAACCGAGGGAGAGGGCCCAGGTGACCGTCAGAAGGACAAGCCATATCGCCGCGGCGCGGAATCCTCCCCAGAGCGCGGAATACGTCTCAACGCCCGGCTCCTCGTCTTCCGGGATGCGGATCTTGCGTCCGATCTCGATTATGCATCCGTTGGTGAAGGTGAGCGCGAGGAACAGGAACATTCCGGTCGGCAGGCGGAATCCGCCGACGATCCAGTCGAGCCCGGAGGTGTAGAAGTCGATGAGCGGCATCACCATCATGTGCGAGAGCATGTAGACGACGGGATGCCTCCGCAGCCACGCGGGGACGAAGAACTCCCGCCACATGAGGAGCAGGTAGCCTATCGACAGCGCAAGCGGCGCGAGCAGCGCCGGGGCGACGCAGGCGTTCGCGGCGACCATGAATGCGATCACGCCGAGGATGAGAGCGCGCAGCTCGCCGAAGGAGACGAGCCCGCGCGGCACGGCGCGGTACGGACGGTACTTCGCGTCGTCTTCGGCGTCCTTGAACTCGTCGAAAAGGCGAAGGAGGAAGAACAGCCCGAACGAGGTAGCGATGCCCGCCGCCATGACCCACCAGCCGATGAGTCCGGTGCGTCCGCCGCTCATTATCGAATAGCCGGACGCGGAAAATGTGAACGCGGCGACGATCGGCAGATACTGCTGCAGCGGGAAACGCTCCCTCTGGTATATCCAGAATCGAGCCGGCAGCGCGCGTTCGTTGTCCTTCAGGTCAACGGGACGCTCCTGTTCGGGGACGAACATGGTCATGTTTTTTTTCTTCAATTTCCTTGGGTTCCTTTTGTGTCGTATAGTCTCTGGGCCTTCAGCCATGCGAGCGCGCGGCCTACGCGATCGCCGCCTTCACCTCGCGCAGCACGCGCGGGGCCGTGCCGATCGCGAATCGGTCCGCGACGGTCAGAAGGTCGTCGTCCATAATCTTCGACTGCTTGCCGTTGACGGACAGCTGATGCCGTCCGCCATGCGCGGACCAGGGGTCGTCAGACGGGAAGCTCGATCCCGTCAGATCGTATGCCGGCGCAAGCTGCCATTCGCCGCCTTCCTTCAGAATGAACGAAAAGTTCTTCGTGTGGTCGTCGCATTCGTCAACGGCGATGTTGAATGCGATTCGCCGGAATGCCTCTTCCATCGCCTCGTAGCCAAGGTGAAGCGCGTCAACCGTCGCAAGGTACTGCTCGTATGTCCTGAACTCCGTCGGCACGGACATCGGGAAATGCGCCATGGCCGAAAGCGTCTGCACATGATGGTGCCGCGCGCCCTCCCGGTCGAAGCGCTTCGTCATGAAATGGCCGAGGCCGTCCAGTTCATACAGGACGGATTCGCACATGTCAATCCCCGCCGCGCGCGCCTTCCTGTAGATTTCGTATTCCGTCCTCCCCCGCCACGGATACTCCCTCGGCGTGAACTTGATTATCCAGTGCTCGAATCCTTCGGGAAGATCCCGGTCGCCGAAGAGGAACTGCCCCGTCTCGCGGTTCCATCCGACAAGGGCCTTAGCCTGCGCGCCGCCGACGGACGACCCAATGCGAATTATCGCGCGGAGCGCCTCGTCTCCGTCCAGATCCGCCAGCTCGCCGTTTGCCGCCCTGCGCGCCGCATCGACGAGCTTGCGCATCTCGAAAGCCGCGGGGCGGCCGCCAGGCCCGTGGTCCGGCTCGTATGTCAGTGCACCAGTCGATCGGCGTCCGATGTAGGCGAGCCTGTCGAGTGCGGTGATTTCGGAGCGGACATAGCCCCGCTCTTCCAGCCAGCGGTCGATGAGTCCGCGTCCGAACGCATCGGGAAGCGAGTCCGCAAATACAGGCGGAAGCCCCGCATACTCGCTCCGCGGCAGCTCGGGAAACGCATAGGGCTCCCGGCGAAGAGGCATCATAAGCGGAGAAATCTCGATTCCCGACTTCAGGAACTTGCGGTCATACTGGAACGCATACGATTCCTCGCGGGAACCGCTCGAAACGATCATGCCCACGCGCCGCCCCCAAAGCGAAACCATGATGCGGCCGACATGCCTGAATTCAGCCATTCGTCACCTCCTTGCGCGCCCGCCCGGCGCGCTGACGCCGCCCTTCCCGAACGAAATGACGTTCGAACATCGCATCGTTGATCTCCGGCGGCGCAAGCGACATGAGCCAATCTGTCTTGCGCAAAGTGCGGCAATAGGAAAGAAGCGAGAGCGTAGACGCATTCTCGCCCGCCTCAAGATTGCGAATCGCCTTGAGCGAAATACCGCTCCGATCCGCCGCCACCTGCTGCGACAGATTGTCGGCAAGTCTTGACGCCTTGAGATTCTCGCCGAGAACCTTCAGCATCTCATCTCTGGTTCTATATACCATAACATTCCCTATAAGGCTCTTTATGGCATAAATTATACCATAACATGCCCTATAGGGTCAATACGCATACCTGCGCACGCTCCTGCGCACCTCGATGAGTTCGTTGAATTCCATGCCGTCGCCCTCCTTCTTTGATTTGGTGTTTTCGCCTGCGCCGTCCGAGCACCCCGCCACCGCCAGTACTGCGGCCGCAGACGCGCCTTCCATGAAGCGCCTCCGCGTCACATATTTCTTTTCCATGGAAACATTATACCATATCCGCGCGATCTGGTGCAGGCGCCCGAAGCATTATCTCGGTGGTTATGGTAGAATATAAGCCATGAAAACACGGCTTGAGCAAGACATCAAGGCACTGGCGAATCCCGAACGGCGTGAGGTGCTGATGCGTTTTCAACTTCCGCTCGCCGACAGCGCCATGCGCATGACGCCGATGAGTATGTCGATCGAATGGGCCTTCCAGGCGTCGCTTTCCTGCGGAATGTCGTAGATGCGTCCGTAGTGGCGCGCCATTGGCATCACGAAAACCGGATCTGCGGAGCTCTTTACATTGACGATCGAGGATTCCGCCCTTCGCCTTTCTGATGCCGTGAGCCGCGCCTGCAGCATGCGCGAGAGACCGAGACCGTTGAACGTCGTTCCAGTCACGCGCCCCTTACCGTCGTTGCACGCCGCGACCACGTACGTCGTAAGACCGCCGCCGAGCGAATGCCCGACGACCTCCACTCGCCCCGACGTGGAGGCAAGCACTCCGTTCATTATCCTGAGCGCCTGCGCGTACTGACTGTCGAGATAACCGAAATACTGCTTCGTCACCGACGAGGCGTCCGTGAATCCGCCGGAGCCGCTGTCGAAGTCGCATCCGCTCCACGCCACGACAATACCGTCCGACTCCTCAGACGCCAGGAGCCGCGCGCGAAGGCCCGTCGCGTAATGCAGATATCCGTCGCCCGCATAGGGTGCCATCGCGACGGCGTCGAGTCCGCACGCACGCCATTCCGTCTCGGTAAACGGCCTGTAGCCCTTCGGAATCTCGACGCCCGGATACGCGGCGTTCGCGCACGCCGCGAGGCGCAGGAGATTCGTCTGGAACGCGACAGGCTGGTCGAAAAACTTCTCTTCCTTCATTTCTCGGGAGAGCATGTTCGGAGCGGTTGGATCGACAGCGTCCGCAGCACCGGACAGCACGCTACCGACACCGCTCCGAACCGTGCCTACGCCGGAGGCCACTGCATCCGCCTTGTTCTGGGCAAAGACTCCGGCGCTTTCCAATGCGGCGAAGCACACTATGCAGAGTTTTCTCATTTCAGGCAGCCCTCCTCACGGACCGCCGTCAGAGTCCGGCGAAGTCGAGCGTGGCGAAGTAGTCGTCGAGCGTCTCGGCGCGGCGTATCTGCCGCGTAGTGCCGTCCTCCTCAAGGAGAAGCTCGGCCGATCGCAGCTTGCCGTTGTACTGGAAGCCCATGGCGTGTCCGTGCGCGCCAGCATCGCATATAACGACGTAGTCGCCGACCGACAGCACCGGGAGGAGACGCTGAATCGCGAACTTGTCGTTGTTCTCGCAAAGCGACCCCGTGACGTCGTAGACGGAGGTCTCGGACGAATCCTCCTTCCCCGGGACGACGATCTCGTGGTATGCGCCGTAAAGTGCCGGACGCATGAGGTTGGACATGCACGCATCAAGTCCGGCGTAGAGGCGGTAGGTGTTCTTGATGTGTAGCACCTTAGCGACGAGATATCCGTACGGACCGGTGATGCAGCGTCCGCACTCCATGAAGAGCTTGAGCGGCGGCGCGCCAGCGGCGGAAATCGACTCCTTGTACGCCTTCTCGATTCCGCGTCCGACGTACTCCAGGTCCATCGCCTTCTGGTCGGGCTTGTAGGGAATGCCGATTCCACCGCCGATGTTCACGAACTCGAACTCTACGCCGACCTTCTCGCGCAGTTCGAGGACGAGCTCGAAAAGCATCTTCGCCGTGTCCACGATGTAGTCTGGATCAAGCTCGTTCGAGGCTACCATCGTATGCAGGCCGAAGCGCTTCACGCCAGCTGCCTTCATCATCGCGTAGCATTCGAAAAGCTGCTCGCGCGTCATTCCGTACTTCGCCTCCTCGGGCTTGCCGATGATGGCGTTGCCGCCCTTCAGCGGACCGGGGTTGTAGCGGCAGCAGAAAACATGATTCGCCAAATCCGCCGGCAAAGGCGCCAATCCGCCCGAGACCGCGTCCGTTCCGCCCACAGCCTCAAGCACGCTGTCCCAGTGCGTGATGTCGTCGAGGTTGATGATCGCGCCGAGTTCCCACGCCTTGCGGAACTCCGCCGCGGGCGTGTCGTTCGACGTGAACATGATTGCCTCGCCCACGTTGCCGACCTTCTCCGCAAGGACAAGCTCCGCCATGGACGAGCAGTCGCTGCCGAAGCCAAACTCCTGCAGAAGCTTCATGAGATGCGGATTCGGCGCGGCCTTCACCGCGAAATACTCGCGGAAGCCCTTGTTCCACGAGAACGCCTTCTTGAGGCGCTTCGCGTTGGCGCGTATCGCCTTCGCGTCATAGACATGAAAAGGCGTAGGCCACTTCTTCGCAGTCTCTTCGATCCACTTGAGGTCAAACGGCAGTTTTCGCATTCTTCGGCTCCATTCTTTTGAGCGGATATTATATCATAAATGCCGCCCGGTGGCCGCGCGTGGAAAAAACAAGGGGAAGTTGTACAATCTCGTGGGTCAAATTGGAAAGGCAAGCTGTCGAGGTGGAGGAAGGAGGTTCTGAAGAAGAAGGACAGGGACCGAAAGCGGAGGGAAAAGCGAAGGAAGGCACGCCCC
>Ga0129306_1003475_pt1 | contig 11723 bp, 9 predicted proteins | sample P827metagenome_FD_94438 | JGI IMG/M metagenome (GOLD analysis project Ga0129306, IMG submission 94438) | Capybara group fecal microbial communities from Wisconsin, USA - P827 metagenome | ecosystem: Host-associated > Mammals > Digestive system > Large intestine > Fecal | place: USA: Wisconsin...
ACTCCAGTATATAGCGGTGCAGCTGTGCACGTCCAAAACGGCAAGCGCATCAAGGTAAAAGTGGTGACGGGCACGACCAATACGCTCGTCGACGCCGCCAGCGGTACGCAGAAGGGTTGTCTCTACATCAAAGGACACGCAGAGTTTGCCCAGAAGGGTACGCTCAACGTGGTGGGCAACATGAAGCACGGCATCAAGACGGGTGAATACTTCACCATCAAGAATGCTGTCATCAACGTGACATCGGCTGCTGGCGACGGCATCAACTGCGCCCAGTACTTCCTCATGGAGAGCGGCACCATCAGCATCAGCGGTACAAGCGATGACGGCATCCAGTGCGATCTGGAAGGCACGGAGACCACAGGTGAGAAGACCGACCATGAAGATGAGGACACGGGTAACGTCTATCTGGAGGGTGGCACCATCAATGTCAGCGTGACGGCAGATGCAGCGAAGTGCATCAAGTCGGAAGGCGACATGCGCATCAGCGGAACCACCATCGTGGCCTCAACCAGTGGTGGCGGCGTATGGGACAGCAGCAAGACCAAAACGAAGGCAGCCTCGTGTCTGAGTGCCGATGGTAACATGACCATCAGCGGTGGTAAACTGACGCTCACCAGCACAGGAGCCGGTGGCAAGGGTATCAATGTTGACGGAACCTTCACGGCAACAGGTGGCAACACGACGATCAAGACTTCGGGCAATGCCGTCGTAGCATCTTCAAGCGGTACGCTCTCTGTGGCCACTCAGTCGAAACAGCTCGATAATTACACAAGCGACTACAAGTCGTCGCCCAAGGGCATTAAGGTCGACGGAGCCATCACCATCAGCGACGATGCCATGATCAGCGTCACGACCACAGGTGTCGGCGGCGAGGGTATCGAGTCGAAGAGCTATATCAACATCACAGGTGGACAGACAACCGTCATTGCTGCCGACGATGCCATCAATGCTTCGTATAATGACGATACCAAGAGTCTGAGCGATGCAGGTGACTTCACCATCACGGGCGGCTATCTCTATGCTTACTCGACGGGTAACGACGGTATTGATGCCAATGGCAACTGCTACATCAAGGGCGGTGTGGTCTATGCTATCGGAGCCTCATCGCCAGAGGTGGCCGTCGATGCCAACAGCGAGGAGCAGAAGAAGCTCTACTTCACAGGTGGCACACTGGTAGCCATAGGCGGACTGGAGTCGGGCAGCAGCCTCTCGCAGTCGTGTTACTCGGCCTCATCGTGGAGCAAGAACACCTGGTATGCCCTCTATAACGGCAGCGACGTGGCTCTGGCCTTTATGACCCCAAGCAGTGGCGGTACTCCCATCGTGGTATCAACAAGTAGCACGACGACGCTTAAATCGGGCGTCAGCGTCAGCGGCGGTACCGAGTACTTCGGTGGTGTAGCCAACATCGGCGGCACGGTCAGCAACGGCACTTCCGTCACGCTGTCATCGTACACCCCATCAAGCGGTGGTCCTGGTGGTGGCGGAGGCCCAGGCGGTGGTGGTGGCCCCGGTGGCAGATGGTAATCAATCAAAAAAATCTAAGAATGATGATGAACATGAAAAAATGGGGACTGAGCCTGATAGTGGCTCTGCTGACCCTCTCTGCCACAGCGCAGACGTATCCACCTAAGGACACCCCTACCCTGGAGTTTGCCCTGCAACTGAGAGTGACATTGGGCGAAGTGTATAGCATCGACCAGACACAGCACGGACGGCGCACCGTGATTCCCATTACGGGAGGAACCTTCGAAGGACCGCTGCTGAAGGGCACGATTGTCAACGGGGGTGCCGACTACCAGTTGGGAAGCGCCGATGGCAGTCGTACGGAATTGGAGGCCATCTACAGCATCAAGACCGACGACGGCGTGTATATCCACGTGCGCAACAGGGGCATCATCTACAACGGTAAAGACGCTGAAGGCAAACCCTCGTTCTATTTCAAGGCTGCCCCTCAGTTCGAGGCACCCGCCAACAGCCGCTACGGATGGCTGAACAATGCCCTCTTCGTCTGCCAGCCAGAGTGGACGAAAGAGTTCAAGGGCATCGTGCTAAACGTGTGGATGGTGAAATAAACCAAGCTATTGTATTGGCATTTCGAGCAGGAAGCGACAGCCCTCCTCATAGCTGGTGTCGAGCGTCAGGTCGCCACCCAGACTGAGGGCATGGCGCTTGCTCAGGGGCAGTCCCAGTCCGAGTCCTTCGGTCAGGTCGTCGACCTTCGAGAAGGACTCATACATCTTTTCGCGATATTTCTCGGCAATGCCCGGTCCTGTGTCTTCCACACAGAACAGCACTTTGCTGTCGGTATGCGTGATGCGCAGCGACAGGTGCTTTCTGTCTGAATACTTGGCGGCATTATAGAGCAGTTCACGAAGACTGCGCATCAGGTAGAGACGACTGGTGCGGATGCTGAAATCGTCGGCCACATCGCTCTCGAAAGCCACCTGGATGCCTGGGAAATTCGACTGGGCGTACTCGATGCATTCGCGACCAATCCCGTTACATGAAACAAGGTCTTGCTTCTGGGTGTTCAGCTCCTCAGAGGCTCCTGAATCAGAACTGTCGAACAGCATATCCACCAGACGGTTGAGCGTGGTGGTGTTGTGCTTCATCATACCCTTGATGCTGCTCACCTCTTCAGCCGACAACAGCCGCTGGGGCGAAGTAGCGTGAAGAGCCAGACTGTCGCGCAGCACTTGAGCGAAGCCCATGATGATATTCAGCGGAGTGCGTATCTGGTGGGTCACGTTCTGAATGAACGAAATCTTTTGTCTGACGGCTTCTTCGGCCAGTCGGGTAGCTTGTGCCAGCTCCTCGTTCCGACGCTGTGAAACCTCAGCAGCATAGCGGATGCTGCCCATGTGGAAATTGAGCGACTCCTGCATCGAAGCAAAGCTGTTTTGCAATTGTCCGACAACATCCTCACGACGGGTGCGTGGAATCAGCTTGTCGTACTGACCATTAATCATCATACGCGACAGGTCGAGCAGTTCGTTGATGGGGTGCATTGCACGAGCCACAGCCCTCCAGCTCAGTAGCGTGATAATCAGCATTCCCACCACAATGAGCAGCGTGATGATATAGCCCAGCTGATGATAGCTGCCCAAGATGTCGCCCTCAGGACACACCAGCGCCATACTCCAGTCGGTTCCAGGTACAGGACGATAGCAAACCAGCGAAGGCTCTCCGTCGACATCAACCTTCATGCTACCCTCCTTACCGGCAGTCATCTCGTGACCCAAGACTATCAGGTCGGAATGGTTCTGAGGATTGGCATCGGTAAATATCGTCTTCTTAATGACGCGAGTGGTGTCAGGATGTACGAAGTACTTGCCATCATGTCCGATGAGCACGAAATAGGCGTTGGGATAAGGATGGCTGACAGAATCGATGGTCGCAGCGAGGCCGCGCAGCAAGAGGTCGGTAGCCATCACTCCGACGATGCGTCCTTCGCTATTGCGCAGCGGCTGACAATAGGAAGCAACAATCTCTGGACTGCCGATCGAGTCTGGGCTAACGGCATAGAAGGGTTCAGCCCAGTAGGCCTTACCCAGACCCTGTACTGCTTTGTAGAAAGGATTGTCGGGCTCAGTGGTGATGTTACAGTTGCGGACGTGGCTGTTCATCATCACGGTGCGGCGAGAGACATCCAACAACTTCTCAGGACGGAAATCCTCTTCAGCCATCCGCCCGTTGGCGTTGGCAGCCGTCTCGACGGTAGTCATATAGGTTCTGACGCATTGCGTCGCATTCTGCAGCACACTGTTTGCCCTGTCGGTAGCTTCCTGACGGATGAAATGACGCGACTGCAGGTACATGATGCCCAGCGACAGGATGAAGACGGGAATGGTCATCAGCAGGATGCCGACACTCAGTCGGACGGCCAGACTTTGGCGTATCTTGTTAAGCATGACTCACCTCCTCTCCTTTTTCTTTATCAGCAGCGTCGAGCAGACGGTTCAGCGCATCGGTAATGGCCTTGCTTTGCAGCTGGATGGTATCCACTTCGCGTTCTATCATATTCGCATCACACTTCTCATCGGAAGTCGACTGACAGAGGATATTGACGCTGTTGGCAATCTCCTTGGCAGGCTCCATCATCTGGTTGGTCATGTGGTGCAGGAAAGCCACCTTCATGCGCTCGGCCTCCTGAGCCTGCTGGTAAACCTTACGCAGTCCCTCGCCTCGCTCCTGAAGCTTCGTCGTCAACTGCTCCAGCTCACTGACGTTAGTAGAGAGTGACTGCTGCATCTGCTGGAAGCAGTCCTGCAACTGACCAATCTCGTCGATACGAACGGTATTGGGGATGGTCTCGCTGTAGTTTCCACGGGCTATACGCTGAGCCGACTGTGTCAGCAACTGCAAGGGTTTCAGCTGGCGATGGATGATGTAACGGCTGTGAAGGTAGAAGAACAGCAGTCCATAGACAGAGATGGCCAGCACCACGTAGAGCAAAAAGTTGTACTCGCCGAAGATATCTTCTTCCGGATAGACCACGCCCACGCTCCATCCGTGCTTCTCCATCACACGTCCGGGAACCTCAGCCCGCTGGAAGGGCTTATAAAATGCGTAATAGTTGTGGCCATCGAGCGTAAAGAACTTGTAGCCCGTCTCTCCTGCTACCATTGCCTCAGCAACAGCCTTCACCGATGGGTTGGCACCATTCTCGGTCTGTGTGAAAACGGTCTGGTGAAGCAGCTTGTTAGAGTCGGGGTGTACGATATACGAACCCTCACGATCCAACAACGTAGAATAGCCGTTAGGCGAAGGCTTCGTAGCAAGGATAATCTGCGAAAGCAGGCCGATGGACACATCAGCGGCTACGACTCCCACCGTCTTACCTTCTCTATTAAAGATGGGCAGACAGAAACTGGTGATAGCCTCACCGTCGGCTTCTTTGTCTTTCAACGGACCAATCCAACGGCCGCGTCCAGTCTCCATAATCTGCCGGTACTGGGGACAGCTATCGGGGGCTAAGGTTATGTCACATCCCACGATATAAGGATTGCACTCCACTATTTTGCGGCGGTACACCTGCACCCGCTCCGGATCGTCGATGTGGGTCAGCATGTCCCAATAAATATTGCCCACCGACTGCTCTACGCTCAGCAGGATATTGTCTATTTGCTGCACGGTACCTTCCAGCGTCTGCGACGCATTCTCCAAAGCCTCTTCCTTCAGCACTTTGCGGGAGAAGAAAAAGATGATAGCCAGCGAGAGCGAAAGCAGTATCGCTATCGCAAAGACGACCATCAGGCTCAGTCTGATAGAGAAGGTCTGTGTGATTCTCTTGGGTATTTTCAACATCTGTTCGTTTTTCGTTCTTTCTTATAGGCAATTGCTGACGCTACCGGCCTCCAGCAGGCGCTGCTGGGCTTCCTCGTAGCTGAGTCCCAACGTCTCCTGCAGCATGCGGGTGCCGCGATCTATCAGCTTTTTGTTCGTCAGCTGCATGTTCACCATACGATTGCCCTTCACGCGACCCATACGGATCATCAGCGTGGTGGAAATCATGTTCAGCACCATCTTCTGGGCCGTTCCACTCTTCATACGACTGGAGCCCGTCACGAACTCAGGGCCCACGATGGTCTCAATGGGAAAATCGGCAGCTTGAGCCAAAGGGGTATGGGGATTGCTGGTGATGCAGCCCGTCAGCAGACCGTTCTTCTTGGCCTCCGTGATAGCTCCTACCACATAAGGCGTAGTGCCTGAGGCGGCGATGCCCAGCACCGTATCATCAGCCATCGGACGATACACCTGCAGGTCTTTCCAACCTTGTGAGAAGATATCCTCAGCCATTTCCACCGCATTGCGCAGCGCCTGGTCACCACCTGCTATGATGCCCATCACACGAGTGCGGGGCACACCAAACGTGGGGGGCAGTTCGCTAGCATCCAGCACGCCCAGACGACCGCTGGTGCCTGCTCCGATGTAAAACAGGCGTCCACCGCACTTCATGCGGGGCTCTACGGCCTCAACCAGTGCTTCTATCTGTGGAAGAGCCTCGTGGACGGCATCGGCCACCCGACTGTCTTCCTCATTGATATGCATCAGCAATTCGGCCACCGACATCTGCTCCAGATGGTCGAAGTGAGAAGGCTGCTCGGTTATCTTTTCTTTGATTTCCATTGCGTTCTTTGTTTCGTATTCTTTTGTGCAGGTTTGGGCACTGGCTTGGGAGCAAACGGGTCTTTCGTGATGATAGCTCGCAGAATGCGGACGTCCGTCAGCGGGCGATTGTTCTTGTCGGTAGCCGCCTGTTGTATCTTGTCGACGACATCCATACCTTCCACCACTTCGCCATATACCGTATACTGTCCGTCCAGATGAGGCGTGCCTCCCTGTGTCTTGTAGGTGGCTATCATCTCTTCTGTCAGTTTCACGCGACCTTGCGTCATCGTGTCCAGCCGCTCTTGCACCTTAGCGATGGCCTTATCGTCGAACACCTTACCCCACACGATGTAGAACTGGCAGGCGCTCGACTGCTGCTCTGGGTTCACATCATCCGGCTCACGGGCTGCTGCGACGACGCCACGACGATGATACAGCTGAGGCAACAGGAACTCAGGTTCGATGGTATAGTCTAAGTCACCCGTCCCTAATTTCTGTCCAGGCTGTGCATGCTTGCTGTTCAAGTCGCCACCCTGAATCATAAAGTCTTTGATGACGCGATGAAACAGCAGCGAGTCGTACACCTGCATACGCACCAATTTCAAGAAATTGTCGCGATGCTTGGGTGTCTCGTTATAGAGGGCGATGCGGATGTTACCCTCCGTCGTTTCCATTGTCACCTCTGCCCTCTCCTGTTGTGCCCACATCAGGGCAGGAAACAGCATCAGCAGGGCTATTAAATTGATTTTCATTGCCTTTGCGTTCTAATTTGGGTGCAAAATTACGAAAAGTCGAGGGCAGAACAAAATAAAAAAACAAATTTCTATGGACTTCTGCGGATTTTTATGTATCTTTGCCACATATTCTTATCAGAACACATTATTTATTCTAAATTTAACCCAAAAAACTAAGAAAATGGAAACAACATTGGTACTTTTGAAGCCCAGCTGCGTACAGCGCCAGTTGATGGGCGAAGTGATTGGCCGTTTTGAGCGCCGAGGCCTCCGCGTCTCAGGTATGAAGATGATGCAACTGAGTGATGAAATCCTGCGTGAGCACTATGCCCACCTGGCCGACAAGCCCTTCTTCCCCTCCCTCGCAGCTTCGATGCAGGCCTCGCCTGTAGTCGCTTTGGCTCTGAGTGGCGTAGAGGCCGTGAAGGTGGTTCGCCAGATGTGTGGCGTCACCAACGGACGCGAGGCAGCTCCTGGCACCATTCGTGGCGACCTCTCCATGAGCAACCAGCAGAACATCGTCCACGCCTCCGACTCCGTAGAGAATGCCGCCATCGAGCTCCGCCGCTTCTTCCGCGACGAAGAAATCTTCGACTATCAGAGTGGCGCCTTCGGCTACGTCTATGGTAGTGGGGAGTGCAAGTAACATCTATGGTTTTTATACTATTTCGGGTATAATTCTTGTGTATTTCGCAAAAATTATACCCGTTTTAGTATATTATTCAATTATTCTTCTTATCTTTGTACCCGTTAAGGTATAATTCGTATGACTTTATCGGAGCATATTAAGCAAAAAAGGAAGAAAAACGGCCTTTCTCAGGTAGAATTAGCAGAGAGAGCCGGAGTAGGACTCAGGTTTGTAAGAGACCTTGAGCAAGGAAAGCAGACCCTACGCATGGACAAGGTAAACGACATATTAACCCTGTTTGGCGAGTGTCTCGGACCAGTAAAAACTGATGTCGTATGAAGCAGGCAGGCATTTATGTGAACGACATCTTCTGCGGCATTCTCACAGAAGATGAGGAGGGGTTCCACTTCTCCTACGACAAGGCATATCTTACCCTCGATAATGCTGCACCAGTAAGTCCCACCATGCCTCTGACAGACGAGCAGTACGACAAAGAAATGATGTTCCCCGTTTTCGACGGACTTATTCCTGAGGGTTGGCTATTGGACATCGCTTCCTCATCGTGGAAGATAGATCCTCGAGATAGGATGTCGCTCTTGATGGCTTGCTGCAAAGACTGCATTGGAAACATTAGCGTAAAACCATTGGACTATGAGTAAGTGTTTGTATTGTTATCAGGAACTGGAAAAGGGCCAGGTGGACTTTCACCCCAGTTGCGCACACAAATTCTTTGGCAGCAAAACGGCTCCCATTCTTCCTTATACACGTGACAACATGTCTGAGCTGGCCCGTCAGGTTATCCGCACCAGCGCATCAGTAACTGGCGTACAGGCCAAGATGTCGCTTGACGTCAATCGTGGAGGGAAAAGCGAACCTGCCAAATTTACCATTGTAGGTCTCTGGGGGAAATATATCTTCAAACCACAAAGCGGACGCTACCCCAATTTGCCCGAATTGGAAGACCTCACAATGAAGATGGCCGAGGCTGCTCATATCCGAACTGCTCGCCACACGTTGATTCGCCTTGCTGATGGCGAACTGGGCTACTTGACGCTACGAATGGATAGAGGACGAAAAGGCGAGAAGATTTCGATGCTGGATATGTGCCAGCTTTCCAATCGCCTTACTGAGCATAAATACTATGGTACTTACCAGCAGTTGGCAGAAACCATTAAGAAGTACTCTTCAGCCCCCATGTTGGATGTTCAGCGTTACTGGGAAGTGGTTCTGTTCTCATGGATAACTGGCAATTCCGACATGCATTGCAAGAACTTCTCTCTCGTAGATACTGGTAACGGGGAATACGCCCTCGCTCCTGCTTACGATCTGTTGGCTGTACTGTTGGCTGATCCTCAAGATACAGAAGAGATGGCCATGAGCTTTTCGGTAGGCGGTGCCAAAGCCGGATTCAACCGCAATACCTTCATGAATGCCTTCACACAAAGCGGCATTCCTGCTGCTGTAGCAGACAAAATGATAGAACGGATGAAGGGCAATCTCCCCAAATGGAAGTCTCTCATCAGCCAATCTTTCCTACCAGATAAGATGAAGGCCGATTATGATTGTTTATTGAGTAAAAGAATCGCCTTGTTGTAATATTACTCCGAGAGTAACTGTTTGACGGACGGCTCGGAGACTGTCTTCGCCTGGCTCGGGAAAGGCTTCGACCCTGAACAACATGAAATGACGATTATTTATGTATATTATCGATTTTTTTTATTAATTTTGCGCCCAGATTACTAAAACGAATTAAAATGAACAAACTACTTACTACGCTCACTGTACTAACGATGGCAATGTCGGCCAGCGCACAGAAACCTAATGGCAGCGTGCCTCTGGGCGATGTCAACACGTTTCGTGAAATACAGCTTGATATTCCTATCTGCGACGGTCCGTTCAAGCCGTCGTGGGAGTCGATAGAGCAGAACTATCCCGGCACGCCGGAGTGGCTGCGCGAGGCCAAGTTCGGCATCTGGGTGCATTTTGGTCCCCAGGCTGCCGGAGAGAGTGGCGACTGGTATGCTCGCAATCTGTATAAAGAGGGGCACAACGCTTACAAAAACCACCTGAAGCGCTACGGCCATCCGTCGGAAGTTGGCTATAAGGATGTGCTGAACAAATGGAATCCGGATAAGTTTAATCCCGAGGCGCTGACGAAGCTGTATCAGAAAGCTGGTGCCCGATTCTTGCTGATTCAGGGTGTGCATCACGATAACTATGACCTGTGGAACTCGCAGCACCAGCCTTGGAACTCGGTGAACATCGGGCCGAAGCGCGACATGTTGCGCGAGTGGGCCGATGCCTGTCATAAATATGGTATGCGCTATGGCGTCACCTTCCATCACGAATACACTTGGTGGTGGTGGCAAACAGCTTTTGGGGCAGACTCGAAGGGAGATAAAGCAGGCATTCCGTACGATGGACACTTGACGCTGGAAGATGGAAAAGGCAAGTGGTGGGAAGGCTACGATCCCCGACTGCTCTACGGCATTGACCTACGCGAGTATGAGGATGTGGATAAGAAAGCCCACACACCTTGGTCTCCCCCCAAAGATGGCATCATTTGGAACCATCTGGACTATGCCAAATGGTATGCTACTCAGTGGGCCCTGCGCATAATGGACGTGACGGCCAACTACGATCCCGACTTCATCTATACCGACGGTACGATGGAAGGACCGTTCTGCGGCAATGGTACGGGAACGTTCTATAAATGTAACGCTATGCCGCTGGTGATGGCTGACTTCTATAACCGCACATTGAAACGTCGCGGCGAGGTGAACACGTTCAGTATTGTGAAGTTCCGTCATCCGACAAACGGTACGGTAAACACCGCAGAGCATCAGTTCCCCGACTCCATCGTCACCTCGCAGGCTTGGATGCGCGAAGGTCCTGTAGGCGACTGGTTCTATGCCCCTGGCTTCATCTACGATGCAGGTAGTGTCATCCGTTATATCATCGAATCCATCAGTCGCGACGGTTGTGCCGCTTTGAACATCCCCATGAAGCCCGACGGAAGCATTGAACCCGCCTGCGAAACGATGCTGGAAGAGGTGGGCCGTTGGATGGATGTCAATGGTGAAGCTGTCTATGGCAGCAAGGCGTGGAAAACGTTTGGCGAAGGTCCGCTCGACAAGCACGGAAAGATTCGCAAACTGCCCGGTCACGCCCTAAAAGAGCAGCATGCCAAGTTCCCCTTCACGGCTCAAGATCTGCGCTTCACCGTAGGCAAGAACGGCTCGCTCTACGCTTTCTGCATGAAGTCGCCCGATGCTGGGCAGAAGGTCACCATCAAATCGATGGGCAAGCAACAACTCAAGAAAATCAAGAAGGTAACCCTGTTGGGCTATAGCGGCAAGCTGAAGTGGAAGCATACAGCTGGTGCCTTGGAAATCACAACGCCTACCACCTTACCATTCCAAACATCCATTGTATTTAAAATAGACTAAGGTAACGATGAAACGAATCATTCTTTCCTTTCTGCTGCTTCTGACGATTCTCTCTAGCTTCTCAGCGCGTCGTGTACTGTATATTGGCGACTCTATTACCGATGGTGGATGGGGACGCAGCGGAGGTAGCACTAAGGCTTCGAAAGACCGTAACCACACGGACTTGAACCACTTGTATGGACACAGTTATATGATGTTCTGTGCAGCCTATTATCAGAGCCAATGGCCCGATGCTGACTGGCAGTTCTGGAATCGGGGTATCTCAGGCAATACGCTCTATCAGATGGCTGACCGCTGGCAGGAAGACGCACTCGATCTGAAGCCCGACGTCATCTCCATCCTGATAGGTACCAACGAGGCAGGTAAAAGTATCAGCGCAGTAGAGGAATCGGGGCGCAAGGCTACCGTCAACGACTTCGATTATGCGACATGGGAAAAGACCTACCGCCATCTGCTTGATACAACGAAGCTGGTGCTGCCCGATGTACAACTCGTGCTGTGCACACCGTTCTACACCCCTGCTCGTGGTGCCGTGAAATGTGCCGTCATCGACAGCCTTTGCACTATTGTACGCCAGATAGCGCGTGACTACAAAGCCGTGTTGGTACCCTTCGACAATATGTTCAAGGAATTGCAAAAGAGCCAGCCTACACCTAAATACTGGATATGGGACGGTATTCACCCCACGGCAGCAGGTCACCAGAAAATGGCAGAACTATGGGAGAGCCGTTGCCGTGATATCATGCTAACTAACGACCGCGTCACCATCAATGTTACTCCCAGCCAGTTGGAACA
>Ga0129306_1003476_pt1 | contig 11717 bp, 10 predicted proteins | sample P827metagenome_FD_94438 | JGI IMG/M metagenome (GOLD analysis project Ga0129306, IMG submission 94438) | Capybara group fecal microbial communities from Wisconsin, USA - P827 metagenome | ecosystem: Host-associated > Mammals > Digestive system > Large intestine > Fecal | place: USA: Wisconsin...
AGACGGACCCTTATGTCCTTGGCGGCGAGATTCTGATCACCGGTGTTGCCGGAGACCAGCAGGCCGCACTTTTCGGGCAGTGCTGTTTTGAAGCGGGAGATGCCAAGAACACCTATGGCACAGGCTGTTTCCTGCTCATGAATACGGGTAACAAAGCAATAATTTCCAACAACGGACTTCTTACCACCATTGCCGCCAGCGAGCATGACAAGCCCGAATACGCCCTTGAAGGAAGCGTCTTTGTGGCAGGGGCTGCGGTTCAGTGGTTAAGAGATGAAATGAGAGTGGTGGAGACCGCCAGACAGACGGAAGAGTTTGCCACGGTGGTGCCCGATACCGGCGGAGTTTATATAGTTCCCGCCTTTGTGGGTCTTGGCGCACCTTACTGGGATCAGTACGCAAGGGGCACCGTGGTGGGCGTCACCAGAGGCTGCAAGAAAGAGCATTTCATAAGGGCGACCCTTGAATCCATAGCCTACCAGACCTACGACGTATTGAAGGTCATGGAAACCGATTCGGAAATAAAGCTTAACACTCTTAAGGTTGACGGCGGAGCAAGTGCCAACAACTTTATGATGAAATTTCAGGCGGACATGCTGGGACTTTGCGTGGAACGCCCCAAGTGCATAGAAACAACAGCCCTGGGGGCCGCTTATCTTGCGGGCCTTGCAACGGGCTATTATTCAAGTCGTAAAGATATAATCGAAAACTGGAAACTGGGCCGCAGATTTGAGCCCACCATGAAATCCGAAGAGAGAAAGAAACTCTTAAAGGGCTGGGACGTGGCTGTTAAGTGCGCCCGCCTCTACGGAGAACTTTCGAACGAGTAAGTTTATTCTTTTCTTTATGCTTCGGACAATTGAGCCCGTTTCCTGAGCCTTGAAAAGATTATCACAAAGCAAATGATGTGGACCGTTGTTGTTATGGTCCAGGAGATAGGGTAGGAAACGTAGAGCCATTCAAGGGTACGATTTATACGAAAGACCGTATATATCCAGAGGACTCTGAAACCGCAGGCACCCATCAGTGAAACTATCATGGGAGTGACGGAATAACCGAGCCCCCTTAAGGCACCCACGCAGCAGTCCATGGTTCCGCAGGTAAAGTAGGTAAACATGATGATACCCATACGGATCATGCCGTAGCTTATGATAACGGCCTTGTCTTCGCCCGATGCGTATATGGAAAGAAGGGAAGGACCGAAGATATAGGCGGTAGAGCCCGTTGCGAGTCCCACTGCCACAACACAGGCCAGACACGTTAAGAAGATCTTCTTTATCCTGTCAAAATTGTGGGCACCGAAATTCTGGCTCACAAAGGAAAGGCAGGTCACGTGGAAGGAGTTCATGGCTACGTACACAAAGCCCTCTAAGTTTGAAGCGGCGGTATTTCCCGCCATGGCATCTTCGCCGAAGGAGTTTACGGAGGACTGGATAAGTACGTTCGAAAGAGAGAATACCACTCCCTGGAAACCTGCGGGAAGTCCGAGACGAAGAACCTGCAGGAATTTGTCCCGGTAGATCTTGAGTTTCCGAATCTCAAACCGGTAGCTTTCGTCGGATTTCATGAGACATCTTAAAGTAAGCACCGCGGAGATGGCCTGGGAAAGCACGGTTGCGTAGGCAACGCCCGCAACACCCATATTGAAGACCACGATAAATATCACGTTGCATACTGCGTTGATGGCGCCCGCCACGGTAAGGAAATAAAGAGGTCTTTTGGTATCGCCTATGGCACGAAGCACAGCGGCACCGAAGTTATAAAGCATTGAAACCGGCATGCCGATAAAATAGATCCTGACATAGAGAGTCGAAAGGGGCAGAACCTCCTCGGGGGTTCCCATGAGAATGAGGATCTTCGGAGCCAGAGAGATTCCGATAAAGGTAAGTAAGATACCGCAGATAAAGGAAAGGGCGATGGAAGTATGAACGGTCTCGTGAACGTCCCTGTCGCGTCCGGAGCCGAAGTACCTGGCCACCAGCGCGTTTGTGGCGGTTGAAAGACCGATGAATACGTTAACCAGAAGGTTTATCAAAGCAGCGGTGGAGCCGATGGCCGCCAGCGCACCTTTGCCGACAAAACGCCCTGCGACGATCATGTCGACGGCGTTAAAAAGAAGCTGTAAAATTCCGGACAGGATAAGGGGAAGAGTGTAGGCCACGATCTTTGAAAAAATGGGGCCTTCACACATATCCATGCTGTATTTTTTATTTTTCATAAATTCTCCGAATCTATTCCCGAAACGCGGCGCGGCATCCGAAGGAAGTCTTTCGGAGCATACCGCCATGTACTTTTAATTATCGCTTTAAACACATAAAAATCAAGGGGGAAAACGCCGAATATGATCACGATTTCCGTATGCATGATTGTAAAGAATGAAGAAAAGAATCTGAGACGGTGTCTGGATTCTATGAAGGGTCTTTGGGAAGAACTCATAATCGTGGACACCGGTTCATCCGACAAAACAAAGGAGATAGCGGCGGAGTACACGGACAAGGTCTTTGATTTTGCATGGGTGGATGATTTTTCCGCCGCAAGAAACTTTTCTTTGTCCAAAGCAACCTGCGACTACATCTATATTGCGGATGCGGACGAGGTCCTTGATGAAAAGAACAGGAAGAACTTTAAAATCTTAAAGGCATTTCTGGAGCCCGAGATCGAGATCGTTCAGATGCGATACGTAAATCAGCTTTCCAACGGTTCCGTCTACAATTTTGACGCGGAATACAGGCCGAAGCTCTTTAAGCGTATCAGAAACTTTACCTTCATCGATCCCGTACATGAGACCGTTCGGCTGGATCCCGTGGTCTTTGACAGCGACGTTGACATTATCCACATGCAGGAGGAGGTTCACGGACTCCGTGATATACGGATCTGCGAGAAAACTCTGGCCGCAGGCGGAGTTTTGGGAGACAGGCTTACGCGTATGTACGCGCGGGAGCTTCTTTTGGCGGGAGAACCGGAGAACTTTGCAAAGGCGGCGACCTACTTTGAAAACCTTCTGGAGGATCCTGACATCGATCCCGATATCATGCGCCTTTGTTATATCGTGCTTTCCAAGAACGCGGTGCTTAAAAACGATCTGACCGCCTTGATGAAATATTCCATAAAGGACATAATCGTAAGCGGCAGCAGCGAGCTTTGCTCGATCCTCGGCGGTTTCTACGAGGAACGCGGCGATCTTAACGAGGCGGCGGTGTGGTATTACAATGCCCACTACGAGACCCGCCCCGAGATCTGCTTAAATTACAACCGTGAGATCCCCCTGGAGGCGCTCATCCGTATATACGAAAAGAAGGGTGACAAAGAAACAGCCGACAATTACCGGAATGAGTTAAAGACCTTAACTGAAGTGACCGAAAAAAGCCCGGAAGGCTGATAACCTGATAAGACACAGAAACCCCGAGGTTCATCCCCGGGGTTTTAAATTTCGCGTGTATCAGTTTAGCTCCCGTTTTCAGAAAGAAAAAGTCCTTCCGGCTTCGGCAGGTATTAACGATGAGGTGTTGTTGTCGATACAGACATAGACGGGCAGTCCTTTGGATGTGGCTTTAAGCCAGGGAGAAAGGTAGAGAAGAAATCTGGTATCCTGCTTAAGATTCCTCTTGGAAAGATGAACGATCAGGCGGGTTTTGTCCTTTACGACCCTGACCATCCTGACGGGCCGGATTCTGCCGCCGTTTGAGATATAGACGTAATTGAAGCAGGAGATAAACACAAGGCCTGCCATAAGTATCAAAAGTCCCGCATATAGCGGAGTGTTATCCGAAGCCATCCCCGCGAGTATGGTCTTAAGGCCTGAAGTACCCTTGCTGTTTTTGCCGGGATCGTCGGAGCCTTCGGTTGAATCGTCATCCGAGCCGTCGCCCGAACCGTTACCGGCGTTTCCGTCTGAACCGCCGGTCCCGTTGCCTGAGTCGCTTCCGTCGTTATTGTCTGTCATTCCCACAGGTGCAGGGGTGTTGCCGTTTTTATGTTCGTCTTTTTCGACATCTTCGGTATCTTTCTCGTCTGTGCCTTCGGAACCGAAGCTTTTACCCTTAACACCGATAAAGTTTCCGAATTCATCATATCCCTCAAAGACTGCGCGGGAGACAAGTTCACCGGTTACGGGATCGTATAGTTCGTAAACTCCCGGGAATTCGCCGCGTCCGGAGTCTTCCGCGGATTTTTCTTTCTCCTTCGGTGCGGGGGCGGCAGATCCGTCGGAATTTCCGGTTGTGTTGTTTTTTCCGGCATTTCCTGTTTTTTGATTGCTTTTATTGTTCTTTGCGGCAGCAGCGCGGCGTTCGGCCTCCCTTCGCTCTGCTTCTTTTCGCTCGGCTTCTTTTCGCTCGGCTTCGATCCTTTCGGCTTCGCGCCTGGCTTCGGCCTCTCGTTCTGCGGCGATCACCGCAGGGTCCCTTCCTACCTTGGTGACGCTGATGCGCTCCGTGGTTTCGTTTCCTGCTCTGTCCCGGACCGTAACGGTCACATCGCCGTTGGAAGTTGCAAGAAATGAAGCTTCACCCGTAAATGCGCCTCCGTTATAGGAGTATGCGGCTTCCGAAAGCCCGGATCCTTCGTCAGAGGCATTTACCAGCACTCTGATGCCGCTTTCGGACCAGTCGTCTCTGTCGGTTGAAAGGCTGACAACAGGGGACGTCTTATCGATGTTTGAGACGGTGATGCTTTCAGAAACGGTGCGCCCGTACTTGTCCGTGACGCTTACCGAATAAGCACCGTTTGAATCAACGGTGAGGTTTGGATCTCCCGTGGCACCGCTTCCAAAATTGTAGGGTGCTCCCGAAAGTCCGAAGGCAGGATCGGAAGAAGAAACGGAAGCGCTTATGGTAACCGGACCGTTGGTCCAGTCTGAGTTATCCAAAGAAAGAGATACGTTTGCGGTAACATCGTTTTCGGTGTGGCCGCAGACCAACACCTGTCTTGTAACTCTGTGAGAGCGGGGATCGGAGTTTTCGTTACACCGCCTGTGGTCGCCGCAGACAAGACAGGTCTGAAGATAGGCAATATCGACGGGATTGTAGACGGGATACCCGTCCTTACCGCTGTTTTCGCAGATGTCCCAGAAGATGATCTGCAAAAAAGTACGGATGGTTCCGCAGGTAAAGCAATGATAGTCTTCGTAGGTATATTCGTCCTTTACGTGGTGGTTCGTGCAGAGTTCATCCCGGTTTTCGTAGCAGTCTCCGGTGTGGATGTGGGTAAACCCCGCAGCATATGCTTTATCAGCGGGAAAACAGAAGAAGAAAAGGGCGAGAATGCCCGCAACAAGATGGTACCGTTTTGCCAGGTACCGCTTAAAAATAGACATAAAAAAACCTCCATGAAACAGCCTCCCGCCAAAGGGCGGGAAGCTTCTATGCAGGTAACTTGGTGACAGTATAGCATCCGGGTTTTCAAAAAGCAACGGTTTTCTTAAGGAATCCTTCGGTTGATTAATTCGGATTTTCATTATAAAATTATCCGTGAGTTTTGTTTTAAGGAGTTTTCACCGAAAGGACGCAGTTATGTGGGAAGATTATGTCAGAAAGGTTGATCCTTACGTTCCCGGAGAACAGCCCAAGGTTTCAAACCTTATAAAGCTTAATACCAACGAAAATCCTTATCCCCCGGCACCCGCGGTGGTGGAGCGGATGAAGAACATGGACGCGGATGCTCTTAAGAAGTATCCCGACCCCACCTGTTCCGTGCTGACGGATGCCATCGCGGAATACTATCACGTGGATTCGGACAGGGTATTTGTGGGAGTCGGCTCCGATGATGTTCTCGCCATGGCCTTCCTTACGTTCTTTAACGGAAAAAAACCCATTCTTTTTCCGAATATAACCTACTCGTTTTACGATGTCTGGGCAAATCTTTACAGGATCCCCTACGTGCAGATCCCCCTTATGGAGGACTTTTCCGTAAAGAAAGAGGATTATTACAGAGAGAATGACGGTATCGTGCTTGCAAACCCCAACGCCCCCACAGGTGCAAATTTGCCGCTTTCCGACATCGAGGACATTTTAAGGAATAACAGAGACTCAGTCGTTATCATTGATGAAGCATATGCGGACTTTGGCGGAGAATCGGCTCTACCCCTTGTAGATAAATACGATAATCTTCTGGTGGTTCAGACGTTTTCAAAATCCCGTTCTCTGGCGGGGCTTCGCATCGGATTTGCCATAGGTTCGAAAAAACTTATCAAATACATGCAGGACGTTAAGTATTCCTTTAATTCCTACACCATGAACAGGCCTTCTTTGGAGCTTGGAGCCCTTTCCATAAAGGACAGAGCTTACTTTGAAGAGACCGTCAAAAAGGTGGTTGCCACCCGTGAATGGACCAAGAAAGAACTTAAAGCCCTGGGCTTTACCTTTGCGGATTCAAAGACCAATTTTATATTCGCAAAGCACTGCTCCGTGGAGCGTGACTATATTTTCAGACGCCTGCGGGAAGAAAACATCCTGGTGCGTGCTTTTAAGGGCGATATCGTGAAGGATTACCTTCGCATCTCTATCGGAACCGACGAAGAGATGCACACGGTCATCGATACTCTTAAAAAGATCCTGGCCGAAAAATAAACCGTCTGATCGGAAATCCGATCTTGAAAGGAACATATATGCTTAAGAAATACCTTTTTATTATCTTTTTATCCATGGTGCCCCTTGTTGAGTTAAGAGGCGCCATCCCCTTTGCCTACGGTTTTAAGGCCGCAGACCCCGCCTTCAACATGACCTGGGCGTACATCATAATTGCCATCGGAAACATGCTTCCCGTGCCCGTCATTTTCTTTTTCGCAAGAAAGGTGCTTGAATGGGGCAAGGATAAAAAATACATCGGAAAGTTCTTTACCTTCTGCCTTGAAAAGGGTCACAAGGGCGGCGAAAAGTTAAAGGCGAAGGCCGGAAAGGGCCTTTTTGTTGCACTCCTTCTTTTTGTGGGCATCCCGATTCCCGGGACCGGCGCATGGACCGGAACTCTGGCGGCAAGCCTTCTTGACATGGACTTTAAATCAAGTGTTCTTGCGGTAATTCTGGGTGTTGCCCTTGCGGGAATAATCGTAAGCGTTGTCTGTCTCCTGGGATTTGGCGCATGGCTCGGAATCGCCACTGCATAACTGATTGAATTATGGATGCATATACCGGATTTGCGAGGGTCTACGACACCTTTATGGAGGAAACTCCCTATGGTAAGTGGTGTGACCGCATCGTTGAGATCTTAAAAGAAAACGGAATAAAGGATGGTCTCTTGTGTGAACTGGGAGCCGGAACCGGCGAGATGACGAGGCGCCTTCGGGACAAAGGCTTTGACATGATCGGAGTGGACAGTTCCGAAGAAATGCTGGCGGTGGCCCGCACCAAAGAAGAGGCTGCGGAGATCCTGTATCTTTGCCAGGACATGCGGGAGTTTGAACTCTACGGCACGGTCCGGGGCATCGTAAGTGTCTGCGACAGCATCAATTACATCACGGATCCAAAGGATCTTGTGACTGTTTTTAAGCTTGTAAACAATTATCTCGATCCCGGCGGACTGTTTGTTTTTGATTTCAATACCAGGCACAAGTACCGCGATGTTATCGGAGACACCGTTATAGCCGAGAATCGCGACAGCGAAAGCTTCATCTGGGAAAATACCTATTATCCCGATGAAAACATAAATGAGTACAACATCACCTTCTTTGTGCGGGAGGGAGAGCTTTTCAGACGCTTTTCCGAGACCCACCTCCAAAGGGGCTACACCCTTTCGGAAATAAAGGCCTGCCTGAAGGCAGCAGGACTTGTATTTATAAGCGCCGAAGATTCGGAGACAAAGAAACCCGCCGGCAGAAACAGCGAAAGAATTCTGGTGGTGGCTAAGGAACAGGGAAAATCATGGAAGACCATATAATCAGGGCCACGGCGGCCAATGCAAATATCAGGGCTTTTGCGGCCTATACCAAAAACTTAACCGAAGAAGCAAGAAAGGCTCACAACTCAAGTCCCGTTATCACGGCGGCTTTGGGACGTCTTATGACAGGTGCCGTTATGATGGGTGTCATGCAAAAGGGTGAGGATGAAATGCTGACCCTTCAGATAAAGAGCGGCGGACCCGTAGGCGGAATGACCGTAACGGCGGATTCCCGGGGAAGGGTCAAGGGCTATCCCGTGCATGCGGATGTGGTGCTGCCTCCCAACGCAAAGCACAAGCTTGACGTAGGCGGAGCGGTTGCTCCGGGCTTTCTTACCGTCATAAAAGATATGGGCCTTAAGGACCCTTATGTGGGGGAGGTCATGCTTCAGACCGGTGAGATCGCCGACGATCTTACCTACTATTTTGCCGCAAGCGAACAGGTGCCTTCCACCGTTGGCTTGGGTGTTCTAATGAACAAGGACAATACCGTCAGACAGGCAGGGGGCTTTATCGTGCAGCTCATGCCCTTTGCGGGTGAAGAGATCATCTCAAAGCTCGAAGCCAATTTAAAGGACTTAAAGTCCGTTACCGAGATGCTGGAAGAAGGAAAAAGCCCCGAGGATATCTTAAGAACGATCCTCGAAGGCTTTGATGTTGAGATTACGGATGAAATTCCCGCGAAGTTTTACTGCAACTGCTCAAAGGAACATTTCGCCAGAGGTCTCATTTCCCTCGGAAAGAAGGAACTTTCCTCCATCATCGCGGATAAAAAGGATATTACAATCAACTGTCAGTTCTGCAAGAAAAGCTATGTTTATTCGGTAGCGGAGCTTGAAGAACTGTATAAGAAGTTATAAAACACGGGAATTGTCGCCGCACGCTTGGTGTTGCAGATGACCCCCATATAGACCTTTGATTCGGGCGCAAAGCAAACGTTGTCCTTTATCTGAGGCGCATCCGTTATATCAATGGCAAGGGGCATGTTTTCGCCCTCTTCGCCGGTTTCTGCGTTGACGGGCTTGTGCCAGATCACCGCATCTCCCATGGCGGCGAGTTCTGCATCCGAGAAGAATTCCCGGAGATCCCCGAATACCTCGGAATCCATGTAGCCTTCGATGTATGCCGAGTCGGAAACGATCACTTCCGCATCCTTTGAAGCCATGACAGCCATGAGCTTTTGCTGGTTTGCGTAGGAATACTGGTCGTATGTATCAAGATTGATTGTGTAGGAGCCGTCCAAAAGTACGGCTTCTTTCTTTTCGTTTATCTGAAGTGCCACCGCAAATTCCTGTTCATTCGGAACATGGATCGCATTTACGAAGATTGCCTGGAATACGGTCTTCTTCGCGGTGACCATGGATTTAATAAGGGAAAAGCCCAAAATCAAAATGATAACGGCCACCAGAGTGTGGATCCTGTAATATTCCCAGAAATAGGAAAACTTGTATTTAAAGCCTTTGCCTTTAACTTTTGCGTGCTGTTCTTTAACTTCGTCTATAAGTGCCATTTCTTTGCTTCTTTCTGAAAAAATATGATGATTATTTCAATAAAGAGATTATCGGCCAAAGCTTCCCCGCTGTCAATGAATCATATTCTAAAGTTTTTGTTAAAACAATAAAAACTGTTTTTCTTTTTCCCAAAGTTTGGTAATATCTAAAGGAGATATGATATGGAGGTATGCTTATGAGCGAATCTTATATTGAATGTATGGTTGCGGCAAGAACTCCCATGTGGAAGCTTGTCTGCAAATATCTTATGTATTTTCTTACGGTCGTGGCCGTGCTCCTTTTCTTTTTGACAGGCGGCGCGGGACTCGTTAATCTTGCGGTAATGGTAGTTGCCATCGCACTGGGCGTGGGCGCATATTTCATGTCACTTTTTTCCAATCTTGAGTACGAATATCTTTACCTTGATAAGGAGATCACCGTAGACAAGATCCTTAACAAGTCCAGAAGAAAAAGAATGGCTACCTATTCACTGGAGAAGATCGAGATCATGGCTCCCATCAAGTCCTATCATCTGGACGGCTACAGGAACCGTACCTGCAAGGTGACCGACATTTCAAGCGGCGTTGAAAACATGCCCGACAAGAGATATGTATTTTTCTATGACGGCAAGGACAAGATCATCTTCGAACCCACAGAGGAATTCGTTAAGATTGTCAAGAACGTGGCTCCCAGAAAGGTGTTTCTGGATTAAACCAAACTGTTGACAAGCGGCTTCGGGTGTGCTAAATTCTTTTCAATTTTACATTAATCAATTATTGAGAGGTTGAAGGAGGATTATATGAGTCAGATTATCGGTGAAGGCATTACTTTCGACGACGTGCTCTTGGAGCCCGCTTATTCAGAAGTCATTCCCAATCAGGTGGACGTGACCACTTATCTTACCAAGAAGATCAAGCTTAACGTGCCCCTCATGAGCGCGGGAATGGACACCGTTACCGAACACCGCATGGCCATTGCAATGGCGAGACAGGGCGGCATCGGTATCATTCACAAGAACATGTCCATTCAGGAACAGGCTGATGAAGTCGACAAGGTCAAAAGATCAGAAAACGGTGTAATCACCGATCCTTTTTCACTTTCTCCCGAACATACACTTGAAGACGCTAACAATCTTATGGCGAAGTTCAGAATCTCCGGTGTTCCCATCACCGTCGGCAAGAAGCTGGTCGGTATCATCACCAACAGAGATCTTAAATTCGAAACGGATTTTTCCAAAAAGATAAAAGAAAATATGACGAGCGAGGGCCTGGTAACCGCAAAGGAAGGCATTACGCTTGAAGAAGCAAAGCAGATCCTTGCCAAGGCCAAAAAGGAAAAGCTTCCCATTGTCGACGATGACTTTAACTTAAAGGGCCTTATCACAATCAAGGACATCGAAAAGACCATCAAATATCCCCTTGCTGCAAAGGATGAGCAGGGCCGTCTTTTATGCGGCGCAGGTGTAGGAATCACCGCAAACTGCCTTGAAAGAGTTGCCGCTCTTGTGGAAGCAAAGGTAGACGTTATCGTGCTTGACTCCGCTCACGGTCATTCCGCAAACGTTATAAGATGCGTAAAGATGATCAAAGAAGCATATCCCGACCTTCAGGTTATCGCAGGTAACGTGGCTACGGGCGCTGCTACCAAAGCTCTTATCGAAGCAGGTGCAGATGCGGTTAAGGTCGGTATCGGACCCGGTTCCATCTGTACCACCCGCGTGGTTGCAGGTATCGGTGTTCCTCAGGTTACCGCCATTATGGAGTGTTATAAAGTCGCAAAAGAGTACGGCATCCCCATCATCGCAGACGGCGGTATCAAGTACTCCGGAGAGATCACCAAGGCCATCGCCGCAGGCGGCAATGTCTGCATGATGGGAAGTATCTTCGCAGGTTGTGACGAAGCACCCGGTGAATTCGAACTTTACCAGGGACGTAAATACAAGGTTTACCGCGGCATGGGTTCCATCGCTGCCATGGAGAACGGTTCAAAGGACAGATACTTCCAGTCTGACGCAAAGAAACTGGTTCCCGAAGGCGTTGAAGGCCGTGTTGCATACAAGGGAAGCGTTGAAGACACCGTATTCCAGCTTCTCGGAGGCTTACGTTCCGGTATGGGCTACTGCGGATGCAAGACCATCGAAGAACTGAAGGAGAACGGACGCTTTATCAAGATTTCGGCAGCGTCTCTCCGTGAATCCCATCCTCACGATATACATATTACCAAAGAAGCACCCAACTATTCGTCGGATGCAAGATAATTATTGACATATTGTATAAAAATCGGGACCGATGCGTCCCGATTTTTTTCGTATTGCAGTTTCTCAAAATGTTGCACATAAGAGGTATGTTATGTTAA
>Ga0129306_1003477_pt1 | contig 11713 bp, 10 predicted proteins | sample P827metagenome_FD_94438 | JGI IMG/M metagenome (GOLD analysis project Ga0129306, IMG submission 94438) | Capybara group fecal microbial communities from Wisconsin, USA - P827 metagenome | ecosystem: Host-associated > Mammals > Digestive system > Large intestine > Fecal | place: USA: Wisconsin...
AGCAGGAACATGACCCAGATGGAGTAATCGATGTTGTCCACGATCGACGCGCCGGCCAGCTGCGCCTCAGTCGCCTGAAGGGCATCGGCCACGGCGACCAGGTTGCCCGAGCCGCCCATCCAGCTGCCGCACAGAGCGCCCAGTCCGCGCCAGGCGCCTTCGCCCAGCAGGTTGTGCATCAGCGCGTACGTGGCGACGAAGCCGATGGCGATCGTGATCGAGGCGGTGAAGAAGCCAAGCAGCATCTTCGGACCCAGCTTGAGGATCTGCCGGATGTCGCAGCGAAGCAGCATGACGAAGATCATCGCGTAGAGGATCGGGTTGCGCAGCGCGCTGTACGCGCCCTTCGTGGCGGCAGGGTCCCAAAGCTTGAACGTGCAGCCGAGCATGGCGGCAAGGTACAGCAGGACGACGGGCGGAACGTATTCGAAGAACTTCGCCTTCGTCACCTTCTGCGCGCCGACGAGCAGCGCGGCCATGAACACGAGCGTCGCAAAGTAGAAGAATCCGTCTGTAATCATGAAGCATCCTCCTTTAAATTTTTCCGCGCCGCGAAAGCGGATCGCGGGAATATGAAAGAAACACCGCCTATAAAATAAACTTTACGCGCTGTTTTGTCAAGTAAAATATTTGCCGGAGCTGACGTGGCGATGCCAGTTTTTATCGGCGCCGGGACCGGGCTCACGGCGCATTCGCGGCGCGGTGTACAGAGGCAGCAGCTCATGCGGGAAGGCGGCTTGCATAATTTATTTTTTGACGGGGAAAACGAGAAAAAATGAGCACGACGCGGCTGTGAAAATAGGCTATAATTAAGGCAGAAAACGGCGGCACGTCCGCCTTAGCTGGAGGATACAGAACATGGGTGTTTTGCGCGAGGAACTGCGTCACAATCTGCTGAATGCGGGGGCGGCGATCGTCGGTTTCGGTTCGCTGCGCGGCAATGAGAAGCTGCCTTATCCGGCGCTGCCGCAGGTCGTCTCGTATGCGGTAAAGCTGGAGCCTGCGGGCGATACGATCTGGGACTTTGCCCGCGCTTACTTTGACGCGGAGGAAAAAGCCGCGCTCCTGGCCGAGCACGCTCGCGCCTGCCTGCGCCGCTACGGCTACTCCGCCGAAGTGATGCCGAAAGCGTTCATGGACGGCGAAACGCCCGTCACCGAGTTCCCCGATCAGGCCGCGGCGATCGCTTCGGGACTGGCCGAGCGGAACGAGCAGGGGCTGCTGAGCACGCCCGAGTGCGGCGCGAATGTACGCTTCGGCACCGTCTTCACCGACGCGCCGTGGAAGAAGGAAGTCGAATAGCCGGCTGCGAAGGGAGAGGACAGGCATGAAAACCATGAAGAAGTGCAGCTACTGCGGCTCCGAGTTTGACGCATCGCTTTTCGAGTGTCCCTATTGCGGCGGCCGCGCCAGCGATCACATTTGCGCTAACTGTGGCAAGGAGTACGACGGCGCCGTCTGTCCGCGCTGCGGCGTCAGATTCGACGACGAGGGCCGGATCTGCCCCAAATGCGGCGCGCGCATGTTCAAGACTGTCTGTTCAACATGCGGCTACAATTCTGATCTGGCTCAGGCAGCTGCGAGCACGGCGAAAAAGGCCGTTTCCGCTTCGGCGTCGCTGTTTGTCACGCTCTTTGTCGGCCTGATCGGCTTCGTCTTCCCTCCCGTCAGCAACCTCGTTTTTTTCTTCGGCCGCAGGTACGGAAAAATCGCGCGCTGGTTCACGTCCGTGTGGAGCGTGTTCTTCGCCTGGGCCATGCTGCGCATCACGCCGGCCGACTTGAGCCACGATCCTGGCGAGATGTCGATCGGCACGTACCGGATGCTCGGCGGCCTGACGCTGCTCACGCTGGGCATCGGCCTGTTCGTGCTCTGGCGCCGTCTGGAAAAGGAAAAACGCGCCGAGTAGCTTGTGCTCCACGAAAAAAAACAGCCGAACGATCCATTGCGGACCGTTCGGCTGTTTTTATGCTCTCTTTTCCTGGTGCGACAAGTGCGCGAACACGGCCAGGCACAGCGCGATCTGCACGGCTGACGACAGCGGCGTCGCCAGACCGATCTTGAACACCGACACAGGAACGAGACGGCTCATCAGCCATGACACGGGGATGCGCACGCAGAACGCGCCGACGATTCCCTGGACCATGACGAAGCGTGTTTTCCCCAGGCCGCTGAAATAGCCGATGAAGCAGAACAGAAACGACGTCAGCAGACAGTCGATCGAGTACGCGCGCAGATATTCCCAGCCGATCCTTGTCACATCCGGCTGCTCCTGCACAAACAGCTGCGTGAGCAGATCTCCGTGGAAGAACGACAGCCAGCCCATCACGCAGCCGGCCGCCAGCGAGGAGAGGATCGCGTACAGCAGACCCTTTTGCGCCCGCCGGGGCTGTCCGGCGCCGATGTTCTGAGCAGCGAACGTGGACATCGCCTGGCCGTATGAAGAAGGCGCCAGCATCACGAAGCCGCAGATGCGCTCGGCGATGCCGATGCCTGCCGCCGTGACCACGCCCAGCGAATTGACGATCGCGGCGATGACCAGGAACGAAAGATTGACGACGGCGTCCTGAAAGGCGATCGGACCGCCGATCGAGAGGATGCGCCTGACGATCGGCCACTGAAAGCGCAGATCGGCGCGCGTGAGCGAAAACGGCACGCCCGCACGGCGGATCAGCAGCAGCGACAGCGCGACGCTGACCGCCTGCGCCGCGACCGTCGCGACTGCCGCGCCGGCGACGCCCATGCCGCAGACACCGATCAGCAGCCAGTCGCCGGCGATGTTGGCCGCACAGGCGATGGCGACGGCCAGCATCGGCAGACTGGAATTGCCCAGACCGCGAAAGACGCTGCCCAGCAGATTGTAGGCGACGATGAACGGCGCTCCGGCGCTGCACAGCCTGATGTACGTCACTGCCTGCGCGAACGCCTCCGGCGGCGTCATCAGCGCTGATGCGGCAAATCGGGCCAGCGGCTGCATCAGCACGGCGATTGCCGCGCCGATCGCGCCGAACAGACAGACTGAGCTGCCCGTGATCGGCCCCAGCTCTTCAGTTCGTCCTTCGCCGAATTTCTGCCCCAGCAGCACCGTCGTGCCCAGCGCCAGTCCCGCGACGACGATCGTCAGGCTGAACATGACGCCGCTGCCTGTCGAAACGGCGGCGATATCGGCGGGCGAACAGTACCAGCCGACGATCATCAGATCCACCGCGCCGTAGAGCATCTGCAAAAATCCCGCCGCCAGCACCGGCAGCACAAAACGCATCAGCGGCCCGAAGATCGGCCCGCGCGTGAAATCCTGCTTCATCCTCATGATCGTAGTTCCTCCAGTGTGATGCTGTTTTTTTGACGCGCCTGTCCTGAGCACGACAGCGCGATGAGCTTTTCCGTCGCGGAACGAATATGAAAAACGCCGGATAAGCGCGGGCGTCTCAGCCCGCCATCTTATCCGGCGTACTGTTTCTAAAGGAAACGCTGATTTAATCCCATTATACTGAAATTAACCAGCGCACAGGAAACCTGAGAAAATGCGTCAGATCCGAAGAAACCTGTCCGAAAGGGGCTCTGGAAGCGTACTTCCGTACGTTGGAAGAGCCCCTCGGGCAGCGTTTCGCAGGAGATGACGTATTTTATCAGCGTTTCCTAAAATCGAACAGCGTGCCTCCGATGACCGTGAGCATTATAGCACGGATTTCGCAGGCGGACAAAAAGACTCAGCGCCGCCAGGTCGAAGGCATGAACAGCATCATCACCGTGGTGATCTCCAGACGGCCGACGAGCATGGCAAACGAGAGGATCCATTTCCCGCACGTCGGGACGGCAGCGTAGTTGCTCACCGGGCCGAACTGCCCGAGGCCGGGGCCGATGTTGCTGAGGCAGGCCAGCACGCCGCTTAGCGACGAGAGCACGTCGATGCCCAGCCAGGTGAGCGCCAGCGACATCACGCCGAGCAGGATCATGAACATGACGAAAAACGCCAGGATCGAGCGCACCAGATCGTTCTCCTGCGGCTTGCCGCCGATGCGCACGCACAGCACCCGCTTGGGCTGGAGCGTGCGGAGCATGTCGTTTTTGACGCTGCGGGTCAGCACCATCACGCGCAGCACCTTCATGCCGCCGCCGGTCGAGCCGGCGCAGCCGCCGATGAACATGAGCAGCAGCAGGATCAGATGGACGAAATACGGCCACTGCAGCGTGTCGGTGACGCCGAATCCGGTCGTCGTCAGGATCGTCACCGTCTGGAAGGCGGCATGGCGGATCGTCTGCGACAGAGGCTGCGCCATGCCCGCGCCGGCAGCGCAGACGGCGATCAGCGCCGTGACGATCAGCGTGATGCCCGCATACCAGCGGAACTCGTCGTCGGCAAAGTACGCGCCGAACGAACCGCGCAGAAACAGGAAGTGCAGCGTGAAGTTGACGCCGGCCAGGAACATGAAGACGGTGATCACCCACTCGACGGCCGGACTGCCAAACGCGGCGATGCTGGCATTGCGCGTGGAAAATCCGCCCGTCGCCATCGTGGCGAAGGCGTGATTGACAGCGTCGTAGAACGACATGCCGCAGAGCTTGAGGGCAATCGTTTCAAGGACCGTCAGCAGGATGTAGACCAGCCACAGATACAGCGCTGTCTGGCTGAGGCGGGGCGTCAGCTTCTCGGGGATGGGCGTGGGCGACTCGGCCTTGAACAGCTCGATGCCGCTGCCGCCGATGAACGGGATGATCGCTAGGCAGAGCACGATGATGCCCATGCCGCCCAGCCAGTGCGTCAGCGACCGCCACAGCAGCACGCCGCGCGACAGACTTTCGACGTTCGTGAGGATCGACGCGCCCGTGGTAGAGAAGCCCGACATGGCCTCGAAAAACGCGTCGGTGAACGTCAGACCGCAGCCCGTGTAGGGCAGAGCGCCGATGACGGAGGCGATGACCCACGAGAGCGAGACGATGACGAACGCTTCGCGGCCCGTGATGTGCTCGGGAGGATCGTTCTTGCGGCGTTTTTTGAATGCTGCCATGGCAATGGCGCCGCAGACGCCGAGCGCCCCGAGCGACCATTTCAACAGTTGCTGGACGTCGGGCCAGTGACACACCGCTGCGATCAGAGATGCGGCGAACATGGTGCCGGCGACGATCGCACCGATCAGCGCCAGCAGGAGGAAGACGATGCGCCTGTTCATGGCTCAGTCGACCTTGAAAAAGTGCATCGCTTCGGGCATCTTCTCCGACATCGCAAACACGGAGATCACGTCGCCCTCCTGAAGCGTTTCTGCGCCGCCGGGCACGAGGTACTTGCCGCCGCGCTTGATGACGGCGATGAGGATGCCTCTCGGCAGATTGAGATCCATGATGCGCCTGCCCACGGCCGGATTGCCGGGGCGGAGCAGGAACTCCAGCATCTCGGCGCCGATGCGGTCGATCAGCGACAGCATCCCTGCCGAGCTGGGATAGCGGATGTAGCGCAGGAACGTGTTCGCCAGCGTGCGGTTGGGGTTGACGAGCACGTCGACGGGCAGACGGTCTTCAAGCTCCTTGTACACATCTTTGCGCACGACGGCGACCGTCTTGACGTTTTCGTTGATGTTCGCCAGCGCGGCGATGATCACGTTCAGCTCGTCGTTGGACGTTGCCGCGACGACGCCGTTGGCCTTGTCCACGCCCAGCTGCTTCATCAGGTCGCTGTCCATGCCGTCGCCGTTGATCACCTTCACGTCGGGGAACTCGCGGGCCAGGCGCTCGCATTTTTCAAGGTTCTTTTCGACCAGCGTTGTCTCCACCTTGGGCACGTTGCTGCACAGTCGCTTGGCGAGGTTGGTGCCCAGCTTGCCGCCGCCGACGATGATGACGCGCGACAGACGTTTCTGCCGCTCTACGTCGAACAGCTTCTGGATGGCTGTGACGCGCTCGTGCAGCGTGACGACGAAGCACACGTCGCCTTCCTGCGCAGTCCACTCGCCCGAGGGGACGAAGCCGTCTTCGCCGCGCTCGACGTAGACGACGATCGCACCCAGCTGCGGATACTTCTGTCCCAGCTCGCGCAGGCTGAGGCCGCAGATCGGCGAGTCTTTTTCCACGTGGAACGCGAAGCTGCCGGCCCGCCCGTTGAAGAGCTCCGACGTATGCACGGCCGCATTGAAACGCAGCAGCGAGGCGATCTCGCGCGACAGCGAGCGCTCCGGCGAGGCCATCACGTCGATGCCGAGGTCCTGAGCCCAGTCGGGCGTGTCGGTGAACTCCAGGTCGCGCACGCGCGACAGCACGCGCGGCACGCCGGCGCGCTTGGCCAGCCAGCAGGCCATCAGATTGGTCTCGTCGCGGTCCGTGCAGGCGATCAGCACATCGACGCCGCCGTCTTTAACGACGCCGGCCTGCGCCAGGACATCGGGGCGCGATCCGTTGCCGCGCACGACGCTCACGTCGAGCTCTTCGGCGATCCTCGTGGCGAGGTCTTCGTTGCGGTCGACCACGACCACGTCGTGAGCGTCCTCGGACAGCGTGCGGGCCAGGGTCATCCCAACATTCCCTGCGCCGACAATGACAACTTTCATGATTGTGCACTCCTTAAAATCCGCGCCGAGATACTATCGCGCGGAGCGTTCAGAAAAATTTTCCGACTGAAAAAACAACATTTCGTAAATTATAGCACACTTCGATTTTTATGTGAATTTCTAAGAAAACTGTGATAAATTCAGATTATGCTGATCTTAACGAGATCACAGAAACGCTGTGAAAATGCGTCAGATCCGGAGAAACCTGTCCGCAAGAGGCTTCGGAGGCGTACTCTCGTACGTTGGAGAAGCCTCTCGGGCAGCGTTTCGCAGGAGATGACGTATTTTATCAGTGTTTCCTAAACGAAAAACCTCTCCCGGACGAGATCGCCGGGAGAGGTTTTTGAATGCAGGCGGATGATTAATCCACCGTGTGTTTGGCTTTTTTCCGGGAACGGATCGCGGGCAGGAGCAGCAGGAAGATGCACACCCACAGGCCGATGCACAGCGGACGCGTGAAGAAGATCGCCGGCGAGCCGTTGGAGATCGCCAGCGCGCCGCCGAAGCCCTCTTCGGTGATGTGCCCGAGGATCAGCCCCAGCACGACCGCGCCGAGGTCGAAGCCGCAGCGGTGCAGGAAGTAGCCTCCGAAGCCGAACGCCAGCATCGTCCAGACGTCGAACATCATGTTGCGCATCGCGAAGCTGCCGACGACGGATAGGACGGCAATGCCGGGGATGAGCAGCGAATTGGGCGCCGTCGAGATCTTCGCGAAGAACGGAGCCAGATAGATGCCCAGGAACAGGAAGACGATATTGGCGATGAACAGCGAGAGGATGAAGCCGTAGGTGATGGTGCCGTACTTGGAGAACAGCTCCGGTCCGGGGATCAGGTTGTTGATCGTCAGACCGCCCATCAGACAGGCCGCCACCGAGTTGCCGGGGATGCCCAGCGTCAGCATGGGGATCAGCGAGCCGCCGACGCAGCCGTTGTTGGCTGATTCGGAAGCGGCGACGCCCTTGGGGTTGCCCTTGCCGAACGTCTCCGGCTCCTTGTCGAGCGACTTGGCCGTGTTGTACGAGATGAACGCCGAGATCGTCGCGCCCGCGCCGGGCAGCATGCCGACGATCGTGCCGATCAGCGAGCCGCGCGCGATGGTTGGGCCGAGCCCCTTCGGCAGCTTGTTCTCCTTCAGCGTCGAGATGTCGGCCGCCAGCTCCTGAACGATGCTGGCCTCGCCGGTCAGGTCGAGCAGCTGACTGATCGAGAACAGCCCGATCAGCGCGGGGATGTCCTTGATGCCTTCGTACAGCTCGGGGAAGTCGCCCGCGAAGCGCGGATACGCGTCGATCGGGTCCATGCCGACGGACGCCAGCAACAGGCCGATGACGCCCGAGATGAGGCCCTTGATCAGGTTGCCGCTGGTCAGCGTGACGATGCTGGCCAGGCCCATGATGGCGAGCAGGAAGTTTTCGGGCGGGCCGAAGCGGAGCGAGAACTTGGCGAGGATGGGAGCCACCAGCAGCAGGGCGATCGTCGAGATGATGCCGCCCCAGAAGCTGGCGACCGTAGCCACGGTGATGGCCACGCCGCCCTTGCCCTTGCGCGTCATCGGATAGCCGTCGAACGCCGTCGCCGCCGCCGCGGGGGTACCGGGGGTGGAAAGCAGGATCGACGAGATAGCGCCGCCGAACATGCCGCCGGAATAGACGCCGCCCATCAGCGCCAGGCCGACGACGGGGTTCATGCCGAAGGTGACGGGGATCAGCAGCGCTACGGCCATCGTCGCTGTCAGTCCGGGGATCGCGCCGATGATGATGCCGCCCAGCGTGCCCAGGAAGATGGCGATGAGCGGTGCAGGTGCCAGAAGCGACATTGCCGCATCAGTGATCATTTGCATCATAGCCGCACTCCCCCTTTACAGAAGCGCCCAGGCCGCTTTGGCCTTGGCCAGCGAGCCGGCGATGTCGGAGAACGTGAACTCTTCGAATACACCCAGCGGCACGGGAACGCTCAGGAACCGGACGAAGACGCCGTAGACGATCGCCAGCAGAAGCACGGTGCAGACGATGAGCAGCAGCGGCCGGCGCAGGCCGAGCAGCAGCGCCAGCACGAGCATGTACACGGCAGATGCCACGTAGAAGCCGACGTACTTCAGTGACATGACCATGAGGATCGTCAGCACGGCCGTGGCGAAGAAGTGACCGGGCGCCTTCACCCACGTGGGCTTTCCCGCTTCGCGGCCGAAGAGCGACATGACCAGCAGCACGCCCGACAGGATCGCCAGCACCAGCAGCAGGAACTTGACGTACTGCGAGGCGTGGATCGCGTACTCAGGGAATTTCTCCACCTGAGTGTAAATAGCGCCGGCGAGGAGGATCCCCGCGGCGCCGGAAAGAATACTGACAGTTTTGTTGTTCATAAAGGATCAGCCTTTATTCGGCAAATGAATAATCCCTTACCAGGGCGCGACTTCAAACGCCAGGTCGGTCGCCTTCTGAAGACGCTCAAGATAGGCCTTGTACTTGTCGGCGTCCATCTCGTTGATGATCAGAGACTCCTTGGCAGCCTCCTGGAACTCGGGGTCGGCGATCGTCTTGGTGAACATCTCGCGGAGCTTGGCGATCGCTTCGGCGGGCATGCCCTTGGGAGCAGCAAAGCCGCGCGAAGAATCGGAGACCATCGTCGGATAGCCGAGCTCGGCCGCGCAGGGCACGTCGGGCAGCTTGTCGCTGCGCTTGTCAGCCATGACGGCCAGCGCGCGCATCTCGCCGCTCTTGACCTGGGCTTCGACCTGGGAAACGTTCATGAAGCCGACGGTGACATGGCCGCCCATGACGTTGGCCTTCGCAGCCGACGAACCCTTGGAGGGCACGGCGCGCAGCTTGATGCCGAGGTCAGACTGGCAGGCAAGGCGTGCGAAATCGTCGTCGCCGCCGGGGCCGGACGTGGAAGCGGTGCAGTTCTCGTTCTTCTTGGCGAAGTCGGCGAGGCCGGCGAGATCCTTGATGGGGCTGTTGCCGGGAACGACGATGATGCCGGGGTCGGTGACGAGGTTGCCGATGTAGTCGAAGTCATCCAGCGTGTACTTGGCGCGCTTGGCGGAAACGTGAGCCGTCAGGTGAGGCGTGTAAAGGCAGCCGAACGTATAGCCGTCCTTCTTGGCCTGCGCGATGGCGGTGAAGCCGATCATGCCGCCGGCGCCGGGCATGTTGTCGACGACCATGGGCGCGCCCAGGTACTTCTCGCCGAACTTGGCCAGCAGACGGGCCATCACGTCAGTGCCGCCGCCCGCCGTCGAGGGGACGATCACGTGGACGGGCTTCTCGGGATAGGCGGCGAAGGCCGCTCCCGCGCAGCAGACCACAGCGCACAGTGCGATTGCAGCAAACAGTTTCTTCATAAACCAATCACTCCGTTCAATGGATTTTGGTGCCTGAAACTAAACCGCACATCTATTCTACAATTTCCGACGGCGTTTTTCAAAGAAAAAACAGCGCGTCGGATTCTTTTTAACGTTCCGGAGACGAGCCTGTGTGTGCGAAACTCGTTCAATTCTGGACTTTAGCGCTTTATAAAAAATCTGAATAAGAAACGCCGCCTTTTACCATCCGAAAGATCGGAAGTGAAAGGCGGCGAAAATATTTTTGCGCTTTTGTGCGGGATCATGGCGCGCCGTTCCATGAGGAACAAGCGCGAAAAACAGGCAGTTAAGGAAGCGCTGATTTATTCCCATTATGCAGTATGTGACCAGCGTTTCCTTACCTTAGTCCCGGCGTGGCACGACTGGAACGAACTTCTGCGCACCGGCCTGTGTGGAGCGGATGAACTCGGCGCTTTGTTTCAGCAGCGGCAGAGCCCTCTGCATGAACTCGGGTGTCAGGTGCTGTGCGGTGGTTGGGATGGAGAGCGCGCCCAGCAAAGCGCCTTCGGCGCCGAACACAGGCACGGCCAGGGCGGCGCTGCCGTAGGTGCGCTCTTCGCTCGATGCCGCCCAGCCCTCGGCGGCCGCTTTTTCGATGTCGGCCATAAGCTGCTCCGCCGTTGTCCGCGTGTGCTCCGTGTAGCGCGGATACGGCGCCTGCTCGTAGATGCGTGCGCGCAGTTCCGGCGGTCCCCAGGCGAGCAGCACCTTTCCGGCCGCGCCGTAGTGCAGGCGCGCTTCGCTGCCTTCGGGCGTGAAATAGCGCTGGCGCTGCACGCGGTTGACGGCGCACAGGCACAGCCTCCGCTCGCCACGGATGACCTGAAAGACGACGTTTTCGTCAAGCTGCTGCGACAGTTCCAGCATCTCGGGCCGCAGCACCTGCAGCAGCGGATTCTGCCGCTCGAATGCCTTGCCAAGCGAGAGCAGCCGCGAGCCGAGGACCCACTTGGCGTCTTCCGCTCTGCGGCGCAGGTAGCCCATCTGCTCCAGCGTGCCGCACAGACGCAGCACGCGCGATTTGTTGATCGACAGCGCCGCGCTCAGATCGTTCAGCGAGGCTGCGCCCTCCGTTTCCAGGTAATCGAGCGCCTGCAGGCTGTACATCACCGAGGCGTTCGTGCGTTCCGCTTCCTTGACGCGGGGTTTCAGTTCCATCTCTTCACCTTCTTTACGGGTATCCTGCAAAAGCGCTGAAACTGACACCAGCGCGAGATTATCAGAAATAAATATCACGGACGGAAATTTTGATGCTTGACAGATTTTTTCCGTTCGCTAAAATCATAGCAGATAAAAATTAGAATGTGAAGTGCGAAAAATAGAATTTTTCGTGTGGTACAATTCAAAGGGAGGCTTTCTGATGAAGCAGGAACTTTACGACCGCATCGAAGCGCTCAAAGCGGAACTGTGCGCAATCTCCGACGATATCTACGATCATCCCGAGATCGGCCTGACGGAGAAGCACGCCTCGAAGCTGCTTACCGACTGGCTCGAAAAGCAGGGATTCGCCGTTGAGCGCGGCGTGGGCGGCATCGAAACGGCGTTCCGCGCCGTATACCGCCGCGGCGAAGGCGGCCCGCACATCGGACTGCTGTGCGAGTACGACGCGCTGCCGGTGCTGGGACATGCCTGCGGGCACCAGATGCAGGGCCCCTGCATCCTTGCGGCGGCCGCGGCGCTGAAGGACAGCTCGCTGCCTGGGCCGTTTTCGGTGGTCGTGTACGGCACGCCGGCCGAGGAGACCGAGGGCGGCAAGATCATGATGATCAAGCACGGCGACTGCTTTAAAGATATCGACGTGGCGCTGATG
>Ga0129306_1003478_pt1 | contig 11711 bp, 13 predicted proteins | sample P827metagenome_FD_94438 | JGI IMG/M metagenome (GOLD analysis project Ga0129306, IMG submission 94438) | Capybara group fecal microbial communities from Wisconsin, USA - P827 metagenome | ecosystem: Host-associated > Mammals > Digestive system > Large intestine > Fecal | place: USA: Wisconsin...
ACCGAGGGCAGATGTGATTATGAGCTCATAGCCCAGGAGGCATTAGGTTAAATTGTATTAAAAACAAAAAATCTCCAATTTCTTTGGAACACTCGGAACCCCAGTAAATACTGGGGCTATGACGCGTTGCCAAAAAGGGGTTGGATGCTTACTTTTGCCATAGGTAATGGGCGTGATCAATTTGTACTTGAGATTGTACTGAATGTGCTTGTATTTATCCCGATAGGATTTTTGGCGGGTTGCTTGTCGCATGGTAAAGACTTTAAAAAGGTGATTGGGCTTGGCCTGGTCTTTTCATTGGCAATAGAGTTGGGACAGTTAGCTTTTGAAAAAGGTGTAGCAGAACTTGATGATGTGATAAATAACGTACTTGGATGCTCCATAGGTTATTTGATGGCAATTCCAATCGTGTGGATATATAATTTGGTGACAAAAGAAGGAAGAATAAAAGATGCTTGAGATAAAAGAACATAATGTAAAAGCATTTTTTGAATTAGTGAAAGCTGGGCTCTTTCCAGTTCATGGTGAAGGGGTCATGGTTCATGATTCCTTATTCAAGGACGTGGACTGGGAGAAGGTGTTTCAGCTGGCTCAAGAGCAGTCAGTTCAGGGGCTTTTATTACAAGGCATTGAAGAACTAAAAGCAAAGGGCATAGGGCTAAGTGTGCCAAAGGTGCTGTTGTTGCAGTGGATTGGTGAGGTTCAGGTAATAGAACAGCGGAATAAGGAGATGAATACCTTTGTTGCTGACCTCATAGAGAAACTTCGGAAGAATGACATTTATACGCTATTAGTGAAGGGACAGGGCATTGCACAGTGTTATGAGAAACCACTGTGGAGATCCGCTGGCGATGTGGACTTATACCTGAGCAAAGAAAATTATGAAAAAGCAAAAGCTTTTCTTATTCCACTCGCCCAACATATTAAAGCTGAAGATAAAAAAAAACTTCATCAGGGCATGACAATAGACGGCTGGATTGTGGAGCTCCACGGAACGATGCATACCTATATTTCTAGAAGAATCAATAAGGTGAATGATGAAGTTCATCGAGATATCTTCTTTAATGGTAATGTAAGGAGTTGGAATGACAATGGAGTGCAGGTGTTTTTGCCAAGCGCCAATAATGATGCCATAATTGTGTTTAACCACTTTATCAATCATTTCTTTGGTGAAGGGGTTGGTTTGCGACAGATCTGCGACTGGTGCCGGTTGCTCTGGACGTATAAGGATTCACTGAATCAAGGACTTTTGGAACAACGGATTAAAAGTGCTGGGCTGATGAGCGAATGGAAGGCGTTTGGAACGTTTGCCGTAGAGTATTTGGGAATGCCAGAAGAGGCTATGCCGTTTTATGAAGATAAGCCAAGTATGCATAGAAAGGCGGAAAAGATATGTAAACTGGTGATTGCAACGGGAAACTTTGGATATAATAAAGATGAGAGTTACAGAAGGAAATATTCTGGGCTAACAGGGAACTTTATTACGGCATGGAGAAGGTTTAAGGAATTCGCACGTATTGCAATGATATTCCCTTGCAATGCCCCCAAATTCTATGTGACATATCTTATTAATCGATTTAGAGCAGTTGCATAATGATGGTAATATGATCTTAACCCTAACTAAGGGCTTACATCATTAAAGACATTAGTTTTAAATATAATGCAAGAACTACAAATTTCTCGACGAGGCTTAGAGATGCCAGCATCACCAATCCGAAAGCTGGCCCCTTTGGCATACGCAGCGGAAGATAGAGGCGTTAAGATATACCGGCTGAATATTGGTCAGCCTGACTTGCCCACGCCACAGAAGGCGCTGGATGTACTGAAGCATGTAGATAGAAAAACGCTGGAGTATAGTCCTTCGCAGGGGTATCGTTCATTGCGCAAGGCTCTGGTAAGCTACTATGACCGCTACCAGATAAAACTGGATGCGGACGAGATTATCATCACTTGTGGTGGTAGTGAGGCGGTACTGTTTGCCTTTATGAGTTGCCTGAATCCGGGTAATGAGATTATTGTACCTGAGCCGGCTTATGCCAACTATATGTCGTTTGCCGTTTCTGCGGGAGCTGTTATTAAGACGGTAGCGACTACCATTGAAGAGGGCTTTTGCTTGCCTAAAGTAGAGCAATTCGAAGAGTTGATTAACGAGCGGACAAAGGCTATTCTGATTTGTAACCCCAATAATCCGACGGGCTATCTCTATACGCAAAAGGAGATGAACCAGATACGAGATTTGGTGAAGAACTATAATCTTTACCTGTTCTCCGATGAGGTTTACCGTGAATTTATCTATACGGGTTCTCCATATATTTCTGCCATGCATCTGGAAGGTATTGAACAGAATGTGGTGTTGATAGATTCTGTGTCCAAGCGCTACTCTGAGTGTGGTATCCGAATAGGTGCTTTGATTACCAAGAATGAGCAGGTAAGGAAAACTGTGATGAAATTCTGTCAGGCAAGACTTTCTCCTCCTTTGATTGGTCAGATGATTGCAGAGGCTTCCATTGAAGGAACAGAGCAGTACTCACGTGAGATGTATGATGAGTATGTAGAACGCAGAAAGTGCTTGATTGATGGAGTGAATCGCATTTCTGGATGCTATACACCTGTACCTATGGGCGCATTCTATACGGTTGCTCAGCTGCCAGTAGAAGATACAGAAAAGTTCTGTGTTTGGTGTTTGAGCGAATTCTGTTGGAAGGATGAGAAGACGCCTTCTGACAAAATTGGGGAGACCATAATGATGGCACCTGCCGCCGGTTTCTATTCCACTCCCGGAATGGGAATGAATCAGGTACGCTTGGCGTATGTGTTGAATAAGAAAGATATACAAAGGGCTTTGTTCTTGTTGGGTAAGGCTCTGGAACAGTATAAGGTGGTAGAAAAGTGATGGCAGAAGAATTAAGTTCATACATACCTCAAGACTTGGCAGACCTTGATGCTCTGATGCATGAGTTATCTGCTACAAGTTTCTGTAACGAGGAGCTTTTGAACAATGCCTTGAATGATGCTAATGTTCACGTGTATGTGATTAGGGATTGCGGTCACATTGTGGCTACCGGAACGCTTTGCATCAATCACACGCTGGAGTTTACCATTGCTGATATAGAATCTGTGGTTGTCAGCTCTAAGTGCCGTGGCCGTGGATACGGAAAGGAGTTGATGACGGCTATGATTGAGGCGGCAAAGAAGATGAATGTGCATCATATACAGTTGACTTCCAATCCCGCACGGGTGGCGGCAAACCGGCTGTATCAGGTGTTGGGGTTTGAGCGGTATGAGACGAATTGTTATAAAATGATTTGAATTAATGAAGACAATACAACTAAGAATATGAAATACTTAATCGTAGTGGCGCACCCGGATGACGAGGTGCTGGGTGCAGGAGCATCGATATGGAAATGGGCTCACAATGGTGACCAGGTGGATGTGTGTATCATGTGCACGGAGGCTAAGGCTCGCGCGTTTCGTCCGGATGACAAGGAGCTGGATGATGATACGCATGCGGCACTGAAATATATCGGAGTGAACAAGGAGTATGAAGGGACGTTCCCGAACATCGAGATGAACACAGTGCCGCATCTGCAGCTGGTGCAGTTCATCGAAAGTGCCATCAAGGAGAGTGAGCCGGACATCATCATCACGCATCATCCTGCGGATACGAACAACGACCATCTGCAGACGTCGATGGCGTGCCAAGAAGCGATACGTCTGTTTCAGCGCAGGCCGGAGGTGAAGCGTGTGAAAGAGTTCTGGTATATGGAAGTGCCCAGTTGTACGGAATGGAAGATTAACAATGCGATGCAGACGTTTAATCCCAGCTGTTTTGTGGAAGTTGGTAAAGATGGCGTAGATGCCAAAGTTAAGGCACTCTCGATGTACCGTGGCGTGATGCGTCCGTATCCACATCCTCGTTCTGCTGAATATATCACTGGCTTAGCCGCTATGCGTGGTAGCCAGTGGGGCGTGAACTATGCCGAAGCGTTTGAGGTGGCGATGAGGAAGTACTAATCAATGGTTTGGATAACCTACACATGAGCAAGACAAAGAAAATAGTAAAAGCAATATGTATGTTTTGCTCGTATCTCTTTTGGCCGAGATTTGGAAGAAATAAGCGATAATTTTATGAATATCACACAAGCCTTATTGGATAATCTGACTGAGCAGGCGAAAGCTTCGCCTCGGTTAAGGATGAATATGGATCTGCGAAATTCGGCAGAGGATAAGAGCCAACGGATGCTGAATGCCATTGAGCCAGGGAGTCTGTTGCCTATTCATCGGCATCGGAATTCGTCTGAAACGGTGGTGTGTCTGCGGGGACGATTGGTGGAGGAGTTCTATGATGAACTGGAGCGGACATGCACGGAAGTGATAGAGCTGTCACCGAATGGACCTGTGGTGGCAGTAAATATCCCAATCGGTCAATGGCATACTGTTCAGGCATTAGAATCGGGCACGGTGATTCTGGAAATCAAGGATGGAAAGTATGAACCATTGTCAGATGTGGACATACTGAAATAATATGGAAGAGAATATTCTGAATCATAGATTGCGAGAGTTTATAGAGAATGAAACGCGTTCTTGCTCTATGGATATTGGAGGCATTACGCCGGAATATGTATATCGTATGTGGAATGGTAGTGTTGCCCTTGAAGATATTGAGACAGCTATGGCTGAAATAAAATTTCCAGGCCAATGAAGAATATTCTAAATGCCATCTGGCAGTTCTGTTTAAACTTGTTCTGGCCCCAATGGGGACACATTAAAAAGTATGCATACGATTCTATTGGATTATAAGACGATATTTGTTACTGGTGCAGCCGGTTTCATTGGCTCAAATTTAGTGAAGCGTCTGTTTAAGGACGTGAAGGATGCTACCATCGTTGGTATCGACAACATGAACGACTACTATGATGTGGCACTGAAGGACTACCGCTTGAGCGAGCTGAACACTATAGTTCCTGAAGGTATCACATGGAAGTTCGTCAAGGGCGATATAGCAGATAAGCAGACCATTGACGGTATCTTTGAGGAATATAAACCGCAGGTTGTGGTGAACCTAGCTGCGCAGGCAGGTGTACGCTACAGCATCACCAATCCTGATGCCTACATCATGAGCAATATGATAGGCTTTTACAATATCTTGGAGGCTTGTCGCCACAATCCAGTGGAGCATCTGGTATATGCTTCTTCAAGTTCTGTATATGGCGGCAATAAGAAGGTACCATTCAGCACAGATGACAGGGTGGATAATCCTGTGTCGCTGTATGCAGCCACTAAGAAGAGCAATGAACTGTTTGCCCACTGCTATTCAAAACTGTATGATATCCCCACAACAGGCTTGCGCTTCTTTACGGTCTATGGCCCTGCTGGTCGTCCTGATATGGCATACTTTGGCTTCACCAATAAACTGCTGAAGGGTGAGACCATCCAGATATTCAACTACGGTAACTGCCGTCGTGACTTCACGTATGTTGATGATATCGTAGAGGGGGTATATCGCGTAATGCAAGGTGCACCAGAGCGTAAGAAGGGCGAAGATGGCTTACCTATCCCACCCTATGCAGTATATAATATTGGTGGTGGCCAGCCAGAGAACCTGCTGGATTTCGTAAACATCCTGCAAGAAGAACTGGTTCGCGCCGGTGTCCTTCCTGCAGACTTCGATTTCGAGGTCCACAAGCAGCTCGTTCCCATGCAGCCGGGTGATGTCCCAACGACATACGCAGATGCCACAGGTCTTGAACGGGACTTCGGGTTTACACCAAAGATAACATTGAGAGAGGGACTGAGGAAATTCGCAGAGTGGTACGCTCAGTTTTACGAACACGAATGACACGAATAGGGATAGAGCGAATCTAACGGATATAATCCTGATTCATGAGGTAACAATCTCGTAGATGTCCCACAAAAGCTGAAATATTTCTGCTTGATTGGGATTGTAAGCGAAAGCAATTACGTTTGAAACGATCTTGATTTCTAAGCGATGAGCTAAATTCTTAAACTGTATCATAATTTACCTCTCCCACCGGTATAACTGCCGCTCGACAGTGAGTAGCCAGTCCCGGCAAAAAAGTTGATTTAGCTGTCATTATTCGCTTTCGCTCATAAAGGTAATGAATGTCAGTTGAGTTGTCAAGGGCAATAAGTCCTCTAAATGTTTTTAATGATTGTCGTTCAAAAAACGCTGGTATAACAGATGACACAAGACGACAGATGGAAAGCCAATTGGCAAGAAGTTATGGACTTTATGGAGGTCAATAAAAGGCGACCGTCGAAGTATGTGCCAGAAGAAAAACTAATGCACCACTGGTGGCGGCACCAACAAAAACTATTCAATGCGGGACTATTGAAGGTAGATAGAATAGAGATGTTCAATCAACTAATAGAAACAGGCGAAAGGTATCGCCATGTTAATCAATATACATAGCTATGAAGAGTGTAGGATACATCGTCTTAGTGGGAAATATATCAATGGCTTTCCGCTTCTCATGCGAGAAGGGAGAGCCATTTGCGATTAATAAGATTTAGGAAGCGAATAGTTGGACTTATGTACGAAAGGAAAGAGCGGAACAAGAATAGTTATTATCCTGCATTCTTCTGTATGGATTTGGATATACCCGATGCTATTGGTAATATGTTGAGAATGCCAATGGATGAACGGACTGAGGCTCTTTTCCTGCATGAATATATACACTATTTGCAAGATATAACCACAGTTTCTGGATATGCCCGCATTGAAACCATTGTGGACCAGATAAAATGGGCTGTAATGCTCGGGAAGCAGCACCATAAACTGACTATTCCTCTGAATCCGAAAAGTACTTGGGCATTTAACATGACACCCAATGCAACCTGCTTGGATTTGTCTAGGGGGGACTTTAAAAAGCAATATAGAGGCGCAGATGTAATATACAATGCGCCAGAGAGTTTCGATATCGTTGAACATAGTACACCATTCAAGGACGGACGTAATAACAGGGTGAAAATCATCACAAGGTTCACTTTTAAGGATGTGAACGATGTTGTTCATCAATATGATATAGGTGAAATGGCTATCTCGGAATCGATGGCATATATCATAGAACAGCATATTTACCCGGGTGTGCTGCCCGCTGCGCCAGATTTTCCATATAACTTGGTAAGGAATGTAGTAAGATGGAAATGCCAACGTGCAGAGACTGATGAGATATTGGTAGCCATCTGCGATGTATGCCTGATGTACTCATTCCCTGGATATGCTTTCTACTATTTACTAGAATGGCTACACCAATATCAAGGCTCAGTTACCCCAGCACTTGTCTATTTGTTTGGCCTTGGGCCGGAAATGACAAAGTGGAGCAATACAAAATACTGGGAGGAATCATTGAAAGAGGTGAATGCCATAGCAAGGAAATCGGTGGATGATTATTTCGTACACCGTTATTGGCGAAAAACTGCCGACGAGATAGGGTTGTCACTCGGGGAAGCGCTGAATTACAGATTGAGGCGACCGGCATTTTTCATAGATATTTTGAGAGGTGGGAAAATATATCTGAATAGGGCGCTACAGGAGTCCGTGAGCTATATGGGCTGTATGGCTATCTATACTGATACCGATGATGTATATCACTTTCCAGCCAGGGGCGTTGGTAATAATCAAGCAGATCCAGACTGGTTCGTGAGTCTACATGATTTCTATAAAGTACTGTTCACCCGGGAAGCAATAAAGGAAATGAGGAACATGAGATTCTTTACCTATTCCTGCGCCCTTAAAGAATGGTGCAAGAAGAGTTTCAAGAAACTGCAACTGCCCGATTTGACATCGATGAGCAGGAACTGCGATGAATCTCCTTGGTTGCACGTTTCAAAGGATGAATTGGCTCAATGCTCATTTGGTAGGCTTTGGGCTACGTATGGTTTTAACAGAGTGAAAATAAAAGTATAACGCGAAAGTTATGACGAAGTCTAGATTCAGAATCATAGCACTAAAACCAATTATGCCTGAAGGTAAGGATGAAAAAACCATAGCAAGGGTGAAGAGCATCCAAAAAAAGGTGTTTGGAGAAGACTGGTTGTATTTCTTCGATGGGTATAAACTCGTAGATATGCCTGATGCCTTGGTTGGTGATGATGATATGCAACCATTCTATGGTTTTCAACTAAAAGTGCCACAAACCCCAGATGAAGACAGTATGTTGTACGACACGGACAAGATGGCAGTCAGCATCAGTGCCGTTGTAGGAAAGAATGGAAGTGGGAAGAGTTCAGCGGTGGAGTTGATGATAAGGATTCTGAATAACTTTTCTGTTGCAGCAAAGGGGGAGAAGAAAAACCATTTGGGTGCGGAGCATTTGTTCTACATAGAGGATGTATATGGAAGCATTGTGGCCGTGATAGGAGAATTATACTTTCAGATCCAAGTATATGGAAGGTCGGTGAAAATAGGAAGATATCTATTGGATGAAGATAATTATTGCTATCGGTGCGAACAACCGGTAGAAATGTTAAGCCTCATGGACAAAGAAAGCAAATACCGTCAGATAGAGGGTAATGGGATTGGCCTGTTACAATTGACGAATCTGTTCTATACGGCAATCTTCAACTATTCGATGTATGCCTTTAACTTTAACGACTATTATGAAGAGCGGACAAAGGAAAACAGGTGGATAGAAAATAGCGAGAAGCTTTGCCAAGACTTTGCTGGAGATTATACGCAAGACCAGTGTTGGCTGACAGGACTGTTCCATAAGAATGATGGTTATCAAACGCCCATCGTGCTAAACCCCATGAGAGAAGAGGGTATAATCAATGTACCCAAAGAAAACGGTCTTGCAAGAGAGAGGGTGCGGAATATGCTTTTCTATGAAGGCAATAAAGAGGGCGGTAATGGCGGTCAACCACAGTTCCCTTTCCGTTATGTGAATGACCATCTGGAGATTGTGGCCATCAGGGTTAAACCTCTGATAAAAGTGAAATTCGACAGGAATCATGTTCTCTCAACACTGGGCTATGAGGAAACACCATTGGCAAATTCGTTTAATGATATTAGGGGTGTCCTGTGTAGGCAATGGAGTAAGCTCATGATAATGGGCTATAAGGAGAATACTGAACATGAAAAGCTGGCTTGGGACTATGTGGTGTATAAGACGCTGAAGATAGTAGGTACGTATAACAAATTTGATGAAGCAGCCAAGGCTCTTATTAATTATGAGAAGATTGACGAAGAACTGATAGGCAATCAGCTAAGAAAGATATTCCAGGATGATAGTCATGTGACGCTGAAACTGAGACAGGCCTTGAACTTCTTGAAATATACCATCTTCAGAGAATATTGCGATGGAGATGTATTTCTATATGATGCATATAAGCGCTATCAGGCTCAACTATTGGCATTTAAGCAAATGAATCCTGAAATGGATGAGGAAACAATGTATTTTAAGATAACCGTTCCTGAAGGATATACCAAAGAGGACTTGCCACGATTTGATTATAACCCAGAGAATGGGCAGTTGACCATTTCATATTCAGGTGACAATAAACATCCTAAACCGATTTTCTATATTGATGATGAAGGAAGTCTTATTTTCAGGACACCCAGCCATCAAGAAGTGCTGCCACCGCCCATATTTGATATGGAGCTGATGTTAATAGAAAAAGAGAAGATTAATGAGGATGGTACGTTTAATATTGACGATACTTTTCCTATGAGTGGTCTTAGCTCTGGTGAGCGTCAGATTGCAGGTGCAGTTAGCAACTTTGCCTATCATTTGGCAAACATAGATTCCGTTTGGGAAGATAAGAATCTGCAGATTATTGCAAAAATGGGGAATGGCATCAGCACGGAGGATAGTCGATTCCTTTTCAGATATAAGTATGTGAACGTTATATTTGACGAGGTGGAGTTGTACTTCCATCCTGACTTGCAGCGTAGGTTTGTGAAATATCTGCTTGATGCTCTGAAGAATTTGAACCTACAATATATAGAGGGCGTGAATATCCAGTTAGTAACGCATTCGCCGTTTGTGCTGAGCGATATTCCAGCCACGAATATACTTTGCTTGTCGAATGACAAAGAAGAACCATTTGGTAATACATTTGCGGCGAACATACATGACCTGTTTAACAATCGTTTTATTCTGCTTGACACTATAGGCGAATTGGCTAAGACGGAAATACTGGAGCTTGTTGACCTGTATGATAGGCAAGCAAGACAATGGCGTAAGGCAGATGAACAAGGCTTGGAACGGATTCCTGACCAAGGTTTGTATGAAGAACTGAAGGCAAAAAGACCAAAATTTGAGTACCTGACAAGGATTGTAGGCGACGAGTATCTTCAGGGAGAAATGAATGGTATGTTGAGCGAACTTGATGAGTTTTACACCAAAAGACAAGAGGCATGAAGCGGATAAGGTATGAGTTGCTGAAAGCCATAGGGGAAGAAAAGCTGTTTGAAGATGAATATAAAGCCATCTTCAAACCTTCTCTTGCTGTTATGGAGGCAGATTGGACAAATTGGAAAGTCATTCATGATAAGAATGATACTATACCAGAAACTGTAGAATCATTGTTGACAGCAGATTTTCATATACTGGTTGACGTATACAAACGGTTTCTTGCATTGGGGATTCCTGATAAGGTGCCAGGTTTGAAAGCTCCTATTAAAAATCCAGATTTGAGAACTTTGGAGAAGGTTTTCAACTATGCAAATGGATTTGATGGCGAGATAGCAGATTTCTTTGCCAAATGGTCAGAGAAGTTAGAAATACGTTCGTGCTACTATTGTGAGATGGCATACGTGAATAGTTATTCTGTATTGAAGAAGGGCGGTGTCGCTAAGAAACGGCAATTTGACTTGGATCATTTCCTTCCGAAAGCGAAATGCCCTTGTGTAGGTTTATCTTTGTATAACTTTGTTCCTTCATGTCAGGTTTGTAATTCACGTATCAAGTTGAAAAGTATGCCGAATGTGACCTGTGATGAATATGAGCAGATAAGTCCAACATCAAAGGCAGCAAAGTTTGATGAGAATATTACGGTTCGGTTGGTGATGCGGCCAACAGGAAAATACCTATTGGCAGGAAGATATATCTATCTGAGAGCAAGAAGGCCTTACAGACAATATGTGGACTTCTTAAAGTTGAACGAGCGTTACAGTTTTCATAAACCTGAGGCAGAGAGGCTGAAGAACCTGAAAGCACGCTATCCGAAAAGTAATATCAAAAAGATAGCGAAACTGCTTGGGTATAGGGAAAAAGAGGTTGAGGAGGACATCTTCAATATGAGTTATCTGCGTGAAAAAGGTCGATGCTTTGAGAAGTTTACACGGGATTTGTTGACGAAGTGACAATGACAAAAGATGAGCTATATAGCAAACTGGAGAAGGAGTTTGAACGTAACTGTTCGGTGAATCCCGTCATTGCGCAATAAAATAAAGTCCGTACCTATGCCGCTGAAATTCAACTTCAAGATTTTAGCGACAATGAACGGCAAGAAGCAAACCAATCAGCCTCTTTTTGTAAGCATCCAACCCCTTTTTAGGTATTCTCATAATTAGTCCGTATCTTTGCGCCATTGAATCAAAAATAGGATTTATGGCAGTAAACGTTAAAGACATTGAGAGGCTATGGAATCAGTATTCTGAAGAAGGCGTACAGCGAGGGATTTCAGTTGCCCAGTTCTTTGAATCGAATGGTGTTCCATACCGCACGTTTGAGAAATGGTATAAG
>Ga0129306_1003482_pt1 | contig 11696 bp, 7 predicted proteins | sample P827metagenome_FD_94438 | JGI IMG/M metagenome (GOLD analysis project Ga0129306, IMG submission 94438) | Capybara group fecal microbial communities from Wisconsin, USA - P827 metagenome | ecosystem: Host-associated > Mammals > Digestive system > Large intestine > Fecal | place: USA: Wisconsin...
CCTGATATATCCGTATAACATAGCTTATGCCATCACGATGTGGAAGGATGTGATCTTTTCCGCAGGAGTGATCGTCTTCACCATCACTCTGTACAGAGTGGCGAGGGCAAATGCATGGAGCGTCAGGGATATGGCGATCTTCTGCGTGAGCGGTATCGTGGTATGCCTGATCAGACATAACGGTTTCTATGCGTTCATTGCCGCGATGATCGTATTCATCATATTATACAGACAGAAGGCTGCCGTGATCATGAGTGCGGCCATAGTCATCATCACATGCGTGTTCAACGGTCCCATCGAGCAACTCAACCATGTGGAGAGCACGGAGTATGCTCACAACCTGGCCATACCCCTGCAGCAGATCGCGAGAGTCGTGAAGTACAACGGTGACATCTCCGCTCACGATTATGAGATGCTCGAGCGCATCAATACCACGGTTTTTCTGCGGAATCACTATGAGCCCGGCGGAGCGGATCCGTCCATGCAGTGGGTGATCTTCGGCGACATGGCTTATCTGGAGAATCACAAGGCCGAGTATCTGGGACTGTGGATCAGGCTGGGACTGCATAATCCGAGGGCCTATGCGGAAGCTTTTGTGGATCAGACACGCGGATACTATACCACCATGCCTCCGGAGCAGACCGAGTACTACGGTATCCTGCCGAATGAGGACGGGCTGATGAATGAGCCGGTGATCATGCATACGAAGCGCGTCAAGGTAAACGAGATCATGAGCAAGCTCCATACGGTGCTGCCCGTATATGCCATACTCTACAGCCCCGGTGCGTGCATGCAGTTGCTCATGCTCGGCGCGGCCGCGCTTTTCATGGGACGCAGAAAGGGCCGCCCGGTCCATGCCCTGATGGCATATATTCCCGTGACAGCCCTTATACTTACCGTTATAATAGCGACGCCTCTGTGCGCCGATCTGAGGTATGCCTATCCTCTGGTGATGTGCATGCCCTCGCTGATCGCGATCACTTACTTAAATCTATTCGGCGGTCAGTCTGAGAAGAGTTCCCCGTAATTATCCAGGATATAACTCTCGAAATCCAGATATCCCTGAACCCTGTTATAGTTATCCCTGACGGCATCCAGTCTGGCGGCGTAATCCTCCGCGGTACATCCGGACAGGATCGATTCCAGTTTATCCGTATCATTCACGGAAAGCGTGATGATGCCGTCCGTATTGAAGAAGTCCCCGATGTTCGGTGCTCCGATATAGATCGGGACCGTCATGGATGCGAAGCAGTCCAGGATCTTTTCCGTGAAATAATTATTGAACACGCCGTTCTCCACCACGATGCTGTAGCGGTAGTCCGTGAGTGCGTCGGCCTTGTGCTCTATGTATCTGTCGAAAGCGCGGCCGTATCCGTCGACGCCCGGGCAGGCTGCCGCGCGGCGCGCCAGAGTAAGACGCAGGCGGTGAAATTCGTTCAGTGTCTTGTCGGAGGAAATGACCGAGATGTCCTTATTTTTGCGCTCATAAGCCGTATCCGACATCTCCCCGCCGTACCTGGCGGTTCCGTACCAGACACCATAGGCGGGAACAAATGACGCATTGGGGTATCTGTCGAGAATGCGCTCGCTGTGAGTGAATATCCGCTCAAAGAGGGATGCCGTATCCGGAGAATTAAGCAGCCTCGTGTAATCCTCCGGGACTATTGATTCGGACTCTCTGAGCACTCCGAACCTACGCGCATTGACCGGAGAGATATCAAACATATCCTGATGCGAATAGAAGTGAACGGGTAAGCCCTGGTTAAAACGATCCCACAGTATCCTGTCTGATATGCGTCCTGCGACCATTGAGTAGGGCGTATGTGCGTTGAGCGAATTCTTCAGATAGAATACATGCATGCGTTCTCCCCTGGAATTGTATATCTCGGGAGCATTGTGCGATTCTTCTCCGAACAGGCTGCTGCCGGAACTGTGTCTTTTCACATACCCATAAGGGAGCAGATTCTTGATCGTTTCGTTCATGTTATCACCGTTTCCCGGCATTCCTGCCGAACTTGTCTGTTATCACGTGTCCCACTGTCCGGGCATACTCTCTGAGTATTCTGAAACTGTCCGTACCGGACGATGAGATCAGAAATACCGCTACTGAGATGACTACGCTTAATACTCCTTTTACCAGGAAGAACAGAACCGGACTTCCGATATGGCTTCTGATGAGCTCGCCCAGAAGCATGGTGCCGCCTACCGATATGCCCAGCATGGCGAATCGGAGCAGAGTCAGCATATAGTAACGGGTGGGAGCGGTTCCGAGGAAGTACTTATGTACCACTACGCATCTGCCCATGAAGATGAACAGGTGTCCTGCCACCGTTCCTATCATCACGCCGGTGATGCCCATTGTGAGGCCGAGTATGATCGAGAGTATCACGTTGACTGCCGCAGCTGCGATCATGTAGTTACGGTCTGTCTCAAAGTGGCCCAGTGAATTGCGGAAGTATGTCATCGGATTTCCAAGAAGCGCAATGAACAGGTTGAGAGACAGCGCGATCAGGAATCCGTACGGGAGCAGAAGGCTCTCCTTCTTGAGCCATATATGGAGTATGAACTCCTGCGACACGCACATCACTCCGGATGCAGATACCAGTGCCAGGAAGAATCCCGCCAGATCGAGAGCCCTGAAAAAGGGTATTCCGCGGTCGCTCTCGTCGTCATAAACCAGATTGCCGATGCTGGCCTGAATGGAACTGAAGGCGGAGATGATGAATTCCTGGAGCTTGGAGGATATCATGCGGTAGTTGCTTACTATACCGTTAACGTTTACTCCGAGCATGGTAGTGATGATGATATCGTCTGACGCGCCGTATATGGTCCCCGCTATCTTGGTGGCCATCATGTTCCTGATCTCATGTCCCAGGTTCAGTGCTTTCAGGTCGTCTTTCGTGACCCTGATCCTGGTGATCTCGGGATAATCCCGTCCGGACAGATACGTGATGATGAGATTGGACAGTATATTGGAGATGATCGAAACAGTCAGATACGCGATATAATCACGGAGCTTCAGCAGGATGATCATGCGTATGATCACGCTCACTATATTGATGACGGTATCTACCGTGGTGCATACATAGATTCGCTGGTGAGTGACAAAGAGTATCCTCCTGTATGCCAGGAAATATGTGCAGAGTGTTGCGACCAGCTGCATGAAGTAGATCGTGTATATGAACTGCCAGCTGTCGTGGATATTGGCCTTGGCCAGAATAACAGGCAGGAACAGACTTACTATCAGCCCTGCCACCAGAACGAATGCCCCCACTATGCGGTATATGACCTTATATATGCTCAGGAGCTTACGTATCTGCAGAGTGTTTTCCGAGGCGATCTCGGCATACATGTGGTAGGTGATGATGGAAGCTATGCCCATCTCAGACAGGTTCAGATAACTGAAAATGGATGCGAACAGGCCGTCATAACCCAGATAGTCCACGACCAGTACATCCACGAAGATACGTCTGACAACAAAGTTGAGAATGACTATCAGTAATGTACATGCGTAGATATATATCATGTTTTTCATGGAGTTTCTGATACGCATAGAATAAGTATATCATATATGGTATACTTATTTAGTTCATTTGTGTTCTCAGGAGTAGATGATATGATCCTGATGTATTACAACATTCTGTTCGTCCTGTCCATCATATTCATGATGCTTATGGCACTCAGATGGCAGGTCAGGATAGATGTCGATTTTGCCATATTCTTTCTGCTCGTTCCCATAGACATACTGGGATATATTAAGCTTGCCACGGCCCAGGGACTTGAGGCAGCCATACTGGCAAACCAGCTGATATATTTGGGCGGGTGCTTCCTTCAGCTGTTTGCTTTGCTGGTAGTATGCAATATATGCCATATAAGACTGTCGTCCGCTGTGAGAGGGCTGCTCTTCGGCGTGTCGATAGCCATATATCTGTGTGTTCTGACGATAGGCAAGAACAATCTGTTCTATTCCGACGTATCTCTGGTCCGGGAGAACGGTGTGAGCATACTGGTCAAGGAATACGGCCCGGCACATAAGTTTTTCTATATTATGATAGTGTTGTATATGGTCTTTACCATCGCCACTCTCATCTATGCGTATATCAAGAAACCCGATGTATCCCTGCGTAATCTGTATATTCTGGCTTTTGTCATGGGTGTAACGGTCATTGCCTTCTTCGGCGGCCGTGCATTTACCAGAGATGTGGAACTGGCTCCCGCAGGATACCTGCTGGCAGAAGCACTGTTCCTGCTTATAGCACACAGGGTCAGACTGTATAACATTACCGGAGATATCGCAGTCAATGTGCTGGAGGAAGGCGCGGACGGCCTTATATGTTTTGATCTGGAGAAGAAACTCCTGATATCCAACAAGACTGCTCAGGATATGATCCCGGCACTTAAGAAGGCACATGCCGATCATATGCTGAACGAGACCGTACTCGAGTTCAGACAGATAGGAGAGCTTATAACCCAGTTTGAGACGGGCGACATCACATCGGCCAGAACGATAGATATAGGCAAGCGATCGTTCCAGACCAGAGTAGAGTATATTAAGGACGGCAAGAAGAATGTCGGATACTATATCGTGCTCAGAGACGTTACTGCCGAGCGTAAGTATCTGGACAGCATAAACAAGTATAACGAGCAGATGCGCGAGGCTACAGATGCGGCGATAGCTGCAGATAATGCGAAATCCAAATTCCTGGCACAGATGTCTCATGAGATCAGAACTCCCATCAATGCCATACTGGGCATGAATGAGATGATCATGCAGGAATGTCAGGATGACAGCATACTCGACTATGCCGGTTCCATAGAGACATCGGGTCATACGCTGCTGTATCTGATCAACAGTATTCTGGACTTCTCCAAGATCGAAGACGGGCGTATGGAGATCATTCCCGCCGAATACGATACCGTCTCATTTATCGAGAAGGCAGTTACATCCACTAAGACCCGTGCGGCAGACAAGGGACTCAAGTTTGATATACTCATAGATGATACTCTTCCTTCCAAGATGAAGGGAGACGACATGCGTCTGACTCAGGTCATCACCAATCTGCTCAGCAATGCGGTTAAGTATACCGATAAGGGTCAGATAACCCTCTCGGTTAAGCGTAACCGCGGCATGGGTAAGGAAGTAGATGATAATACCAATATATGGCTTCATGTGGAAGTCAGTGATACCGGTATAGGTATACGTAAGGAGGATCTGAACAGACTTTTCTATTCCTTTGAACGTCTGGATGAGTCGCGTAACCGTAATATCGAAGGAACCGGACTGGGCATGGCGATCGTATACCGCATGCTCGATCTGATGGGTTCACATATATACGTTAAGAGTGAATACGGCAAGGGGTCCACATTCTGGTTCGATATACGTCAGGATATCATCGATCCCAAGCCCATAGGTAATTACAAGGAACGTGCGGCCATCGATGACATGCGCTCGAAGAAGAATATCACGTTCTATGCTCCCGACGCCCGTGTTCTTGTCGTGGATGATAATGCGCTGAATCAGAAGGTTACGAGGAATTACCTCAAACTGTGCGGCATAGTTCCTGATGAAGCCATGTCGGGATTAGCTGCCATAGAGCTTATGAAGCAGAATACCTACGATGTGGTATTCCTGGATCATATGATGCCCGAGCTGGACGGTATAGAGACTCTTAAGATCATACGCCGTGATAATCTGGCTCCCGAGAATACCATTATGGTAGTACTGACAGCAAATGCGATCGAGGGATCGCGTGAGATGTATATACGAGAGGGCTTTGACGATTATATATCCAAGCCTGTCGAACTGACAGCCATGGTGGCCAAACTGGAAGGATACCTGACTCATGGACGAAGATCTCTTGCTTGAAGAAAATAAAATGGGCACGATGCCCATCAATAAACTGCTTATTACAATGTCTGTACCTATGATGCTCTCCATGCTGGTACAGGCATTGTATAATGTGGTAGATTCCATATTTGTTGCCCGTATAGAAGAGGACGCGCTGACCGCTGTTTCTCTTGCTTTTCCCATGCAGATGCTGATGATGGCTCTGGGCATGGGTATGGGCGTCGGTGTTAATGCGCTCCTGAGTAAATCACTGGGTGCGGGAGACCAGGAATCCGTCAACAAGGCTGCCACGAACGGAATATTCCTTGCAGCTGTCAGCTATATCGTCTTTCTGATAGTCGGACTTACCCTTGTCAGACCGTTCTATGAAACCCAGATAGATAATCCCAACATAGTCGAATACGGTGTGACTTATCTGACCATATGTACCACACTGAGTTTCGGTATATACAGTCAGATAATCTTTGAGAGGCTGCTGCAGTCCACCGGTCTGACATTCTATAACATGATCACGCAGATGTGCGGAGCAGTGACCAACATAATCCTGGACCCCATCCTGATTTTCGGTCTGCTGGGAGCACCTCGCATGGGTATTGCCGGAGCGGCTACCGCGACAATAACGGGACAGATAGTAGCCGGTACCCTTGCCCTGATCATCAACCTGAAGGTCAACAAGGAGATACATATATCATTTAAGGGATTCAAACCCGATCTGAAGGTTATCAAAAGGATATACAGCGTGGGACTTCCGTCCATTATCATGCAGTCCATAGGTTCGGTGATGGTATATGGGATGAATAAGATCCTCGGAGTGTTCTCATCCACCGCCGTAGCCGTATTCGGTGTGTATTTCAAACTTCAGAGCTTCATATTCATGCCTGTATTCGGGCTCAATAACGGCATGATCCCCATCATAGCCTACAATTACGGAGCAAAGAACAGACGCAGGATGATCAGGACCATGCGTCTGGCATGTGTTTATGCAGTTATGGTCATGGTCATCGGATTATTGATATTTGAATTACTGCCCGGGCAGCTCTTCTCACTGTTTGACGCATCGGAGCATATGCTCAGCATGGGTATACCCGCGCTGCGGATCATCGCTATACATTTCCCGATCGCAGCCGTATGCATAGTGATAGGATCCGTGTTCCAGAGTCTGGGTAACGGTATATACAGCATGATCACATCGATCATGCGCCAGATCGTTGTCCTTCTGCCTGCGGCATATCTGCTGGCAAGGTCAGGAGATGTCAATAATGTCTGGTGGTCATTCCCGATAGCCGAAGTCATGTCTCTGCTCTGTACCCTGTTCTTCCTGTACCGGATCAACAGGCAGATCATATCGCAGGTACCTCTCGGCGCAGACTGATCAGACTGATCTTACAGATGAGGAAGAACTGATGATAAAAGAAGTAACGATAGCAGACCTGAATAGTCTCGCAGCATTTATCACCGAGCAGGAGTACCGCGAGGATCTGGACAGATACAGGAACTCATATCTGTACAGGGGTATGCCGAACTCATCGTTTAAGATGGAGACCAGCCTTCACCGCAACTGCAAGCATCTGCAGAAAGAGCTTGAACCTGCTATCCTTGAGAATTTTGCCAAGTATGCCGTCATAGGTGATCCCACCATAGCAGAATCCGTATGGAGACAGATGATACTCGGACAGCATTACGGTCTTCCCACGAGACTTCTCGATTGGACACATTCGGCTCTGGTCGGACTTCATTTTGCCACAGCAGAAGATAATATGGCTCTGATGGAGAAGCATGACTGCATGGTGTGGCGTATAGATATGAATGAGATGCACAGACTGCTTCCGAACAGATATCAGGAGATAGTCAATCGCAAGCAGTCGACCATATTCTCCGTAGATATGCTGCTCGAGGCAGCCGATTCACTGTCGGAATATGACTCCGATATGGGAGACAGGGCTATGGTCATCATAGAACCCCCGTCTATCAATCAGAGGATCGTGAACCAGTATTCGTTCTTCTCTCTGGTTCCGATGCAGATGACGGATATAGAGGGATTTCTTGATGAGCACACCGAGAATACCGTAAAATACATCATCAAGGCCGATCTTCGCTGGCGTGTCAGGGATATGCTCGATCAGCTCAACATGAGTGAGAGGATCGTTTATCCCGGTCTCGACGGACTGTCTAAATGGATCGCAAGACATTACTACGTAAAGTAATCTGAACATGCACACATTTGAAGAACTGCGAGAAAAATATAAAGTATTTGAATACACCGGATATGAGGCTGAATGGCTTTCCGGTGACGAAGCGCAGCTGCCCTCTCTGCAGGTGCGCTATCGTTATGAGATTCCCGGACTGAGCACGTTCAGTACCAGATGGGTGTTTCCTGCTGAACGTTGTACGGACAGCGCTATCCTGGATGAATTGCTCTTTTCGCTGGGAATGGCTGAAGCCATCAGCTATTATAAGTGCGCATGCCCTGAGAGAGTAACGGTCAGATGCGGCAGATTAAGCCCCGCTCAGATAAGCTGGTGGGAGAAGCTGTTCTATAAGGGACTCGGAGAATTCCAGTACAGGAACGGGATAGATGTATCGCAGGATGAACTTCTGCACATAGAGTGTGACGCAGCCGGTGATGAAGCGGGAGCTAAGGATGACCTGCCGCTTCATGACAGCGCCTCATATGAGGGTGTGATGGTTCCGATAGGCGGAGGCAAGGATTCCGTTGTGTCGCTCGAACTGCTGAAGGACAGGGAAGTATATACATACAGCGTTAACGAGAGCGATACGATCCGTAATGTCATAGCATGCTGTGACCATGTAAAGGGGAATCTGCCTGCAAAGCGCATCCTGGATAAGAAGATCGTTGAACTGAACGGTGAAGGATATCTGAACGGGCATATCCCGTTCTCGGCCGTTGTGGCCTTCTCGACCGTGATATGCGCGTATCTGAACGGGATCCGGCATATCGCATTGTCCAATGAATCCAGTGCCAACGAGTCGACGGTTAAGGATTCCTTCGTGAATCATCAATATTCCAAGAGTTATGAGTTCGAACAGGACTTTACCGGATATATTTCGGGACTGACGGATTCGGATCTACACTATTTCAGCTTACTTCGCCCGTATGCGGAGATATCCATTGCACGGATGTTCGCGGAGCATAAGGCTTATCACAAGGCTTTCAGAAGCTGTAATGCAGGAAGCAAACAGGGAATATGGTGCTGTAACTGCCCGAAATGCCTGTTTGTGTATATAATCCTGAGTCCTTTTCTGACTGAGGATGAACTTACCGGTATATTCGGGGAGAAACTGCTCGATAAGGAAAGCCTCGATAAGGATTTCAGAGAACTGACGGGTATAGATGAGAATAAGCCTTTTGAGTGCGTGGGGACCAGAAGTGAGGTCTGCGCAGCGATCAGGAGATTTGTCGCACGTGGCGGCAGGTCACTGCTTACGGACAGATATGCCGCTTATATCAGCGGCCTTGCGGATGATCTGGACGATCTGTTATCTGACGTGTCGACGGAGCATAATATCCCCCGTGAACTCTCATATACGATAAAAGGACAGGGACAGGCATAATGGGCGTGATCGAAAATCTGAAAGGACGCAGGATCCTGATATGGGGATACGGACGTGAGGGACAGTCGACCAGACAGTTCCTGAAGCGCTGCTGTGAGCCCGCGAGTGTGGAAGTGTTCGAGGGAAAGCGCGAAGAGATAGATGAAGATAAGTATGATCTCATAATCAAGAGCCCGGGTATCAGGATGGATGAGGATTCACCCAAGTATACCTCTCAGACGGAGCTCTTTCTGGAGGAATACCGCGATCAGGTCATAGGTGTCACGGGAACCAAGGGAAAAAGCACCACATCCTCCATGCTAAATCATGTTTTAACTCGTGTAAGGAGCGGTAAAACCATCCTTTTAGGAAACATAGGAGAGCCGTGCCTGAACTTCTTTGATGAGATAACGGACGATACCATTGTAGTATTTGAGATGTCCTGCCATCAGCTGGCCCATGTGCATGTATCTCCGCATATAGCCGTTTTCCTGAACCTGCATGAGGAACACCTGGATTACTACGGTACCATGGACAGGTATTTCGAAGCCAAGAAACATATTGCGACATATCAGAAAGAGGGCGATATTCTTCTCGTCGGAGAAGGTGTACCGGACATAGAAACCGCTGCGGAAGTTATCCACATGCCCTACGATACGACAGGCGACTATGATCTGCAGATCCTCGGCAAACATAACATATGTAATGCCAACTTTGTACTCAGGATCGTAAGCGATATCCTGGGTTATGACCGCGATAAAGCGATAGAGACGCTGCATGACTTTACGGGATTGCCTCACCGTCTGAGCTATATAGGTGAGCGTGACGGGATCAGATACTATGATGATTCCATATCGACCATACCGGATGCGACCATACAGGCCCTGGAGTCCGTTCCCGATGCTTATACCGTCCTCATAGGCGGGATGGACCGCGGAATAGGATATGAAGTGCTTATCGATTATATGAGGAAGCATCCGGAATACAGATACATATGCTCTTATGATTCGGGAAGACGTATCTACAGCGAGGTCGAGGACCTTGAGTATGTGTATTATACGGAGACACTGGAAGAGGCAGTCAGACTGGCACGTGATATGACACCTGCCGGTAAGGCATGTATTCTGAGCCCTGCATCGGCATCATACGGCTATTTCAAGAACTTTGAGCAGCGCGGTGAGATGTTCAGGGATTACGTATTTGAGGATAACGGGCCGGCAGACAGATGAAGATAGTGATACACAGGTATAACAGCATATGTGAGCCCGGATATATAGATGCATTCAAGGCTCTGGGCATGGAAGTGGTCGAAGACAACCTGGAGATGACCGAGAAAACCATTCCTGCCGATGTCAGGATAGGCACTATCGCTGAAATGATACTGACGCACAAGCCTATGTTTGTCTTCAGTATCAATTTTTTTCCCTATATATCCGATATCTGCGAACGCCTTCACGTGATGTATGTGTGCGTGAGCGTGGACTGTCCGGTTGCGGAGCTGATGACTCCGGCCATTCGCAATGAATGCAACCGGGTATTTCTTTTTGACAGGAGGCAGTATCTCGAGGTGGCCGGTGAGAATCCAGGTCATATCTACCACCTGCCGCTGGGTGTTAATCCGCTGATCTGTGCTCCCGAAAACTGTGACCTGCTGTATGATGTTTCATTCATAGGATCCCTGTACAGTGAGAAGAACCAGTACGCCGCTATACGCGATGATCTCTCCGATAAGGTTCGCGGAATGTGCGACGGCGTGCTTGCGGCACAGGAACTGCTGCCCGGTCTGGATCTGGCCGAATCGGTTGTCGGGGATGAGATTATCGGCACAGAAATTAAATCTGAATTCAATAAATATCTACCCGGAGCGCTGACGGACATAGAGGATCCGGTCACTGATATTACCGCTTTCTGGGCAGTGAGCGGGTGTCTTGCTTCCGAACTGACGGTACGTGACCGACTGATGCTGCTGTCTTCGGTCGGAGAGAGCATTAAGGATATGGGAAGGCTGCATCTTTTCACCAGAAGCGACACATCTCTTCTTAAACAGATATGTCCTGATATAGATGTCCACGGCGGAGTGAGCACTCTGGGTGAGATGCCTCGTGTGTTTGCTTCGAGCCGTATCAATATCAATACCACGATGCGCGCGATACGCAGCGGTCTTCCGCAGCGTATATGGGATGTACTCGGCTGCGGAGGGTTCCTGCTGACGGATGCTCATGATGAGATACCGGAGTTTCTGGAGGTGGGCAGGCATCTGGATGTATACGGTTCCCCCGAAGAAGCGTGCGATAAG
>Ga0129306_1003485_pt1 | contig 11693 bp, 8 predicted proteins | sample P827metagenome_FD_94438 | JGI IMG/M metagenome (GOLD analysis project Ga0129306, IMG submission 94438) | Capybara group fecal microbial communities from Wisconsin, USA - P827 metagenome | ecosystem: Host-associated > Mammals > Digestive system > Large intestine > Fecal | place: USA: Wisconsin...
CCCAGTTACCGCTGTCCGTTTCGATATACCAAGCCTCTTCTCCCATATCGTATTCCATCCAACCGTAATCTCCATAATCGGATGATATTCCTTCATACCAGTACTGCCACTGATACGGTGATACGTCATCATTAAAATAAAACCAGCAATCGGTCTGACTGTCATACCAGTCTTCTCCGTCCAGATAACAGGTTCTGCCAATCTCCTCTACATATATGGAATTCTTAACGGATACTGTTTCGTTTCCTGTTCCGCCTGTACGAAAGTGTGAGAAGCCGATCATTCCAAGTGCAAATATAATCACGAGAAAAGGAAGTGCAAGGCTTGCAGCAAATGTTATGACAGCTGCCTTACCGATGAAAGGTATATTGCTCCAGACATTCTTAAAGCCTCTGTCGCCCACGCTGCCGGTACCGCCGTTATATGCTTTTTCCTCTTTATCCGTGATATCGATCCTGAGCGGGGCACCGCACTTATCACAGGCCGGCAGGTCGCCCTCTTTCCACTTGTAGACCATGCGGTTTCCGCAGTATTCACACTTCAGCATCGTGGTACCGCCGGTTATGATCATATTGTCATAATGCTGACCGCTCTCGTCGTAATACCCCTCTTCAAAGTACCGGCCGTCGGAGGTTGTCCATCCCTGCGGATAATAATCATAATCATGCTTTGCACAGTAGAAATGTCCGACTGCGCCGTGCGCGGTATTCCATCCGTAAGGCTGGGAAGAACGCGTGCGGGGTGTACGCCTCACCGGCGTATTGTTCCGGTAATTGCTGCGTGCAGAGACCACTGACGAGCTGTGATGGCTCGTTGAGTGGCTCGAACGGCTGCCTGAATAACTGCGGCTGCTCGAATGACTGCGACTGCTGCTGTGATGAGATGAACTGTGAGAACTGTGATGAGAGCTGCTGTGATGTGAACTGCTGTGTCCGCTGGGTGGCATTTTCTTATTCTCCTATCCCTATTATTCAGTCAAATCTGACATACAAGTTTATTCTATCATACGATATGCATTCCTTGACTTCATTTTCTGTATTTGCTACGTTTACGTTAGTCAATCAGTCATCTTTTTCAGATCCCGGAGGTTATTATGGCAAAAGAAAACTGGAAACCCGGAAACATGCTCTATCCGCTCCCCGTAGTAATGGTCAGCTGCGCAAAAAAAGGAAGCAAGCCCAATATAGTGACCGTTGCATGGGCTGGAACGATATGCTCGGATCCCGTAATGGTATCGATATCCGTCAGAAAAGAACGCTACTCTCACGGGATCATCTCGGAAACCGGAGAATTCGTCATAAATCTGGTGACGGAGGACCTGGCATACGCAACAGATTATTGCGGGGTAAAGTCGGGACGCGATACGGATAAGTTTGCTGATATGAACCTCACTCCGGTAGATATCGAAGGAGTATCCGCTCCGGCCATAAAAGAAAGCCCCTTGAGTCTCGCCTGTAAGGTAAGGGAGATCAAGGAGCTCGGAAGTCATGACATGTTCATAGCTGAGGTCGTCGGAGTCATGGTCGACGATGAATATATGGATGAGAACGGCAAATTCGAACTTAACGATTCGAAGCTTGTCGCCTACTCTCACGGCATATACTTCGGGTTAGGCCGCAAGATCGGCAAGTTCGGCTACTCCGTCAAAAAGAAGTAATCTTAGTAACAGGCCTTGCAGAACGAGGCACTCCCCGGTTTACTAACGCTGATCACGGAGTTCCTTCTTAAACGCCTCAAACGTCGCATTCATGTTGCAACCCGGATATATGTGGCTTTCGTGCTTGGTGGCGGCAACTCCTGCCAACTTAACATACAGAGCCTGACCGTCCCCGTCGAGCTCGTGTGCGGCAGCCTTCTTTGACATTGAGTCCAGGATATCATCCGGTTTTTCTTCTATCATTCTAAATACATCGACGTCCTTAACCTGAGGATGATCCGTTCCCATCACTTCATAAAGTGTGTCGTACAACGGTCTGACTTTCCGCATGAAATCTCTTTTTTGTTTGAGTTCCTCCAATTGGGCTTTCGAATACTTGCAGCTCTTCTCGCCGGATTCTTTGGCTTCGCCGTAGTATTTTATCAGTGAATCGCTCAGATCCCAACTCATATCAACAAAAGCAGTTTTTCCAATAATATCGGGGTTCAGCAGGTCTTTGTAATCGTCAAATTCCAGTTGCCTCAGATCATAGTTCATGATGATGTCAAAGACCTTATTCAATATGTTGATCTTGGCGCTCCGTTTCTTCTCATCTTTTGAGCACAGCGTTGACAACATCAGTTCGGGGTCCACCGGTTCCATGTTCTTGTCCAGAGAACTTAACAGCTTCATCGAATACGTAATTGCTCTAGCCTGCCTGTAATCCGGAGACTTAGCGAGAGCAGGATTCTTTTGGGCAAGTTCGCTTATCTCTTCTTGATGCTTATTCTTGAAATCCCAAATAGACTTAGCAGCTTTTTTGTTTTCCTCTTTCTGTTCCTGCCGGTAAGCTTTTGCTGCTTCCTTGCTCTTTTCTCTATTTTCGATGTGGTTCTCTTCCCTGAGTTTCAGCTCGTAGAAATTTTCGGCTACTTCCTTAGGCGTATAATGATGTCTTTTATAGATCTCCCATTCTGAAATCGTTGTATCAAACATATCCGGCGATACGATAAAAGCAGCCCTTGTCATATAGTCACTGACGGCATCAAAGCATGGCGTATCTTCATACTCAAGCCTAAGCTCATCTTCACGTTCCTTTTGAGCAACAAAATCGCTGTCTTTGTGATTGAGCGTCTCTTCTAAACTGAAGGTGTGATGATACTTCGTATCATGCATCTGCCCGAGAGTCGACAAAGAGGCTGCGAAAAACTCGGTGCCAAACAAATGCATAAACGTCGTATCATGGCTCAGTTCATTAAGGGACCGGAACCCTTCCGGCACGGGAAGTGGCTCGCCCGGGATCTCTCGCCCCTGCGCTTTGGCTGTTTCCCTGTCCGCCCAATCCTTTTCAATGAGCTTACGTAAACTCTCGCCCAGGTTCATCACGTTATCCCCTATTAGTGTGGTTGACTTGGCCTTCCGATCATAATCTTCAAACAATAAAGAAGCGTCCGTCATAAGCAATTCCTTTGGTTTGAAGCGGAAACTCTCCTTTAAGAGTGTCGTATAATACTTGTACAAGTCTGCAGGCTCTTTACTGGTTGCTAATTTATGGAGTTTCTCTGTCTCTTCGTAGGACAACATCGAGATATAGGCGTTCCACTGACGTGGATACTTTATGTCCCGTATAGTATCATGTTCTCTTTCCGCTCTCTCTCTCTCCTGTTTGGTCAGCGCTCTATCTACGATATGGCTTGTCCCGCAAAAATGCTTCTGAGAATAATAGCCTATCGTGAAGTCATGCATGACAGCGTTTTTGTTATATTCCCTTCGCCTCTTTTTGAGTTCATCAGGAGAAACCCTCTCCCCATCTTCCACCTTTCCGGCGAATTTGAGCGTCTCACTGATCGTCGCATCCTTAGTGCGGTCTTCCTCTTTTACTAATTTGTCTATCACAGAATAGATCGCCATGGGATCTCCTACCATTCCCGTCATGTCTCCCGCAAGCTTTAAGGCTCCGGAACCCCAACCATTGCGGATAGCACTAGCTACGCGTTCCTTTATCTCTTCATCGGAAAGAGTTGCGAACTCACTATTGTCGAGCACTTCCTTATTGACCACTCCGGCTGTGGCATCCATAATCATAAACGTCAGGGTCTTGGCGCGGATCGAGAGCAGCGTTTTATCATCTATCTTATATCCTTTCGCCAGTCCGCGGCAGATCTGCCGGTGCAGGAATGCCACCCTTTCAAAGAGTTCATGGTTCTTAACATAATCCCTGATCAAAGTAGGATAACTTGCAAAAGAGTACTGTGTCACTTTTGTCTTCTCGAGTTCCGCAAGATACTGCTTCATTGCCTTCTCACTGTATTCAGGCTCTTTATAGTCCGGGCTGACTAACTTTGAACCCTTGTACTGTTTTGCATTCTTTACGGCAATTTCGGACAGTTCTTTGGCTATCTGCTTGTCTCCGGTATGTCTCCTGATACTGCTCAGATAATCCTTTGCCGCACCGGACTGCATCCGCTGCTTGGTCGCATCGGCAAGCACTTCCTTTTGGGTGCTCTCATTCTTGTATGCCTTCAGGAAACTCTTCAGTTTGTCTTCACCTTTTTTCTTATCGGCAAACTTAGGGACACCCATCTTCTTTATGATATCTGAATCCACCCCGTTTTGTTCCATCATCTCTCTGCCTGCTGCATAGGATTTAAGCAGCTTGAGCGCCAGTTTTTGCTGCTCGGGTGTCTTGGCCGAGGTGAAATCCAGAGTGAGTTCCTCATTGTAGTGCGACTTGTAGTACGGATCAGAGATGATCTCCTTCCGGGCCTGATAGTAGTTGGCGACGGAGCGAAGCTGCGCTACCTTGAGCTCTACCTTCTCTTTCATGTCGTCATTGAGACTGTTCATGTAATCATTCTCTTCGGAGAGGCGGTCAAAAACCTCCACCTGCCTTGTCAGCATCTCCAGAAGATGCGCGTTCTTAGCCATCTCCAGATCGTTGTCCAGACGGATGCCTCCGATGGAGATAGTAAAAAGTCTCTGCACTACCATATCGATGAATGCTGTCTTGTCTTCACGCTGAAACAGCGAGATGAGTGTGTCGTTAGCCTCTTTGTTCGTACTCATGAAGGCCGCCATGTCAAAAAGGTCCTGCTCACCGTCGTACTCAAAGCCTTCCTTGGCATAATCTCTCAGAAGAATCGACAGACCGGCCGCACTGAAATCATCCTCAGCCTTCTGGATGAGGTCTGCGTTGACATTCTTCTGATGGATGCGTGAGCGCTTATTGAGTTTCTTCTCCGCTCTCTTCTGAGCCGTAAGCTTCAAGTCTTTATTTTTGAATTCTGAGACCAGAAGAGTTTTTTCAGGCACATGTACGAGAGAATTCATGGCTACCGGTCCCGCTAACATGAACTGTCTCGTATAATCTATGTAATTAGACAGCATCTCAGAATGCTCATTGATCTGTTTCTGCAGCGGCTGATTCTGCTGTTGCTGCTCAACATGTATCTCCTGTACACGCCTGTGCTGATGTCTCTGTAATCCGTTTCCGTCCATTATCCTTACCTCCTGGTATCTTCTATGCGTTGATCACAGTCTCACACGTATAAGTTACTATCTCATCGGACTCCTCCGCACTCATCTTGGCAAGTTCAAGGAAAAGATCCGCCTCCTCCGATTCTTCGCCCACCCAAAGGTTTACCATACTGTCCGGATCATGCGATTCTGCAGCGTTCTCACAGAATCCGCGAATCAACTCATCACATACGGTTCTGTTCTTGCCGTCATACGAGAACATATCTTCTATGAACAGACCATCTTCCCAGTCGCTTACCAGGAGTGCCCCCAGCACATTTCCACTCTTGTCGCAGGCAGCCGAGCTGACCTGCTGATCGTAGTATGAGCGTTCTTCAAAAGCATAGGTGCGCTTATTCGCTTCAGTGATAAGCCTCTTCCACTCATCATCCTTGAGCTCAGGAAAATGCTTGCGCATCAGACTTTGTTTGCCGGGCTGCAGCTCCAGATCAGAGAGTTTGAACTGATAGACTGAAGACACTGATGTCTCCGCATAAAAACCGATCTTCTTTAGGAACTTTCCCATTCTCCTGTCATTTCCGGAAATCGTGCAGATAACCGCGCTGACACCGCTTTCTGCCGCCACATCCTGCAGAAATCTCACCATACAGCTTCCGGCACCCTGCCTGCGGTGGGATTCCTCTACATATATCTGTCTGATGGCCAGGGCCGTTTTGCCGTCCTCTTCCTTAACAGCTTCCGCGACGAGCACCCCGCAAGCCGTGTCAGTCTCCTGGTCCACCGCACCCACCAGCACATCGGCAACAGCCACCAGCTCCGGGCGTACAGCCGGCATAAAAAAACGACTGTTGGTATCATTGATCAGTGTTGCTACAAACATATTCTCCTCCCTGTTCATCTGAATCTGATCGTCACGGGCGATCAGTCCCAAAATACCTCACTTCTGCTGCCACAGTAAGCAGTTTTTCGCACAACATCGGGGAACAACTTATTTACCAGCGCCCCGGTGGAGCTTCTGGCGCAGTTTATTTCAATCTGCGTTTCCGGAAGGTATTTCTCCTGTGCCTTCTTCACGCTGCATGCGATCATGCGGGCAAGATTCTTCCTGGAGTCCGCGCCCTGTACAAAAAGGAGTACCGGAATTATGGTGCCTGACGGCGTGACCCTCACCAGAAACAGTCCCTTTACCTCATCGTCCATAATCGTGCAGGTGGACAATTCTATGTCAAACCATCCCATCGACAGGTTTCCCAGATCCTCCAGCAGGCCTTTTTGCCCGTTGAAAAGACAGTTCCTGATGGCCGTCCTGAACTGCATCATCGACAGCATATCAATGCTCACGATATGATCCGGAATCTTCAGTTTGCTCACGAAGTCCATCCCAGATGCATCCTTCAGAGAAATCCTTGCGAGATCGCTCTCCTTCTGTTCTTTGGAAAAGCCCTGTTCCTCACAGCTGTCAGCCGGCTCCTCATCCTCAAACTGATAGGTGCTCTTCTCTATCTCATCGTCATCCGTTCCATCTTCCCGGTAGCTCTGATGCAACAAAGAATAGGCCTCTTTGCTTTCGGCCTTGAGGAATCTGAAGGCGCTTCTTACATCCTCGTCGTCGTTTTCGGTGCCCAGCACCTCGTAGACCAGGACACCGGCAACTGAGCCGTCGTCATCCTTGACGCCGTACCCGCGGTAGAACTTCCTCTTCATATCATCAGCTATATCTTCACCCACGTAGGAAGCAAATTCCGGTATATTTTCTTTTGAGATATCATATACCTTCATCTTTTCATCCCACCTTTTGGAGGAACTCTCTGTAGAAATCCTCCGGGGTCTCATTCTTCTTCCTGAACATGGTATCCATGGTCACAGAGACTTTTCTGTCGGAAAGCGTACTACCCAGTTCCTCAAGACCGGCCTCCACGTCCTCCGTCATCATCTGCATTGCCGACCGGTCCGAAACCTCGGCCAGAAGAAGAATGGTATTCATGTCATAGCGGATCGCCACACTGTTCTTTGGAATCAGCGGTCTGAACATACCCGCAAAGGCCTCCATATCTCCGCAATTTTCCAATTTCAGGATCATACCGCTCTTAGGAGTAAAGAAACCGTTCTTCAGGTCCTTGTCCAGGTATCTCATGTAAAAACTGTTGAAGAATCCGGTCTGCCTGTCCTGAAAACTCTTCTCGTTGATGATACCCGCATATACATTAGCCATGCCCAAAGCAAGCCCAAGTGCCACTGTATAATAATCCGACGCCATGGCCACAATGGCTCCAAGCACAGTAGGTATTGCCAAAGACCAGATATCAAAAAACGGCAGATCCCGATGTCTCCTCTTATGTATCACAACCTGTATGATCGGCGCGAAGAAATAGAAAGCAATTATACCGCTATATAGATAATACAGCGTTGTCTCATGATATACGCCGTTTTCGTCAAAGAAGAAAAATATCCCGACGAACATATTGACAAAAATCATCACAACCAACGCATACAAGGGAATCATCCGGATATAAACATTGTGGACAAGTGTATGGCGGCTGCGGAAGACCCTGTAATTCAGATAGACGACCCAAAAGAATATCACAGCGGCCTGAAAGATAAGCTCAATGCACATCACCACCGTAGTGATCACGATGTAAACGTGAGAAACAGCCGTAAATTCACATACGACAGCCTGAACAAAATCCATGACCGCCAGGCCGAAGATGCACAGCAGGAATTTTCTGAACATCCTGCCCTCATAACTGTCTGTAATGATCCCCCTGCCGCACAACACGATCAGCCCCAAGGACAATACCATGGCAGCTATGTCGGCATAGAATGTGACATGAACTTCTTCTGTAAAAAAACTGAGAAAATTCAATCGACATCCTCCCTTTTGCTGATCTGTGCTATCTCATTCATCGTGCCCAGATGAGTGAACACGATGGATATGGCTGTGCCCAAAGCCGCCATTGAGACCTCCCCGATTCCAAAGGTAATGAAAGCGCTGATCGCTATTGGGGCTATGTACAGCCACATCGGAATCAGCACCTTTTTATCGGATGTCCTGTATTTTCCTATATACACAAAGCCTGCGATCAGATAGACCAGATAAACCGCATACATGGGGAAGAATAACGCCCCCCTGTGATATGCTCCGTCCATGTCAATACGGAATATAAATCCGCCCATGAGATTAATAACGATCAGGATGATAACTATGATTCCCGGAATATATGAGAGCCGGAAGCCTGACTCTTCCGTATTATCGCCTTCTTTGAAACGAATCTTGCAGTACATGAACCACAACATCACCAGAACGGAGAATGCAAGGTAGAACAGTGTCATGGATACCGTTTGAGTCCAAACAAAAAACGGATCCGCTTTGGCCGTTGTGACATAACCCGCTATGTCGGATAAAGCCATCACGATGGTCATAAGGAGCATACCGAAGAACAGCCGGTCCGATCTCCTGCCGCTCTGTCTCATGAACCGGGTTTGCAGAAGTATACCTATCACCAGGGTGATCGAGCTTACATCAAGAATTATCGTTGCTATGTTCAGATGTGTCAGTTCAAACACACTCACTCTCATGGCTAGTATTTTATCACTGTTACCTATTCATTGGTATGGACAGACCATTTTTTATTCCAGATACTGTTAACTTCATCTTGTCTGGCCTTGCGCAGCATATAAAATCCTACGATTCCCAGAATAACAGTAAGACAAGCCTGCAAGACGGCATCTGCCATATATTTCCCCGAAAGTGTTTCTGTGAGAAGACCTTCTTCATTTACCAATGGATCAAATGCAAAGCTGACAAAATCAATAAGTCCATGAGCAACCATTGACGGCACGATGCTTCCTGTTCTGAGATACAGAGCAGAAAGGAATACTCCCATAAAGAAAGAATTGATAACCTGCAGAATGCTCATCCCCATATCAGCGCCACTCAATGCATTCCCCATGTGAACTACGGCAAAAACAACCGACAGCATGATTACTGTGAGCATTATTCTGTTTTTACTCTTGAAATATCTCATTCCTATCGGAATAGTCATCGCCCTGAATGCGGTCTCTTCACATACTCCGGCTGTCAAAGCCATGACGACTGGATTAACGGAACAATTATTGGCAGTCCCCAAAAACAGTATCGTCACCGCTTCCGTAGCCGCTACATAGATACAGAAAACGCCCAGGAAAAGCAGGGGCACCTTCATTGCAACCATGATCTTGGTCACACCGTTAAACTGTGGTGCAAACCATCGTCCGTAGAGAATCAAAACAACGATGCACATCACTATGCCCACAAGAAACTGCACAACTTCGGAGAACGGAAAAATCCCCCCTGCCGAAGTAGCCGATAATCCAATTACCATAAGCACTAAACATGCTAAAAAAGGATGTTTTTCACAAATGAGATGATTTCTTTCTTTAGTCTTCAATTATAACGATTTCCTCCATTGCTTTTTTAAATGTGAGTATCGCAAAAACAGCGTCCATGGCCAGACATCCCAATAAAATAATCGCCATGATCACCTGTCCGGCTGTGCCATGACCTTCTCCTAACTCGCCTGCTACAGAACAGGCATCATGTATCCCATGGATCAGAAAATGAATAAATACACGTTACATCAATAATAGATAAATACACGCTTTAATTCAACTGCCGGCATATCCTTTCCTATTCCCTTTTTTATTTCGAATTGTAAGCCCTACACAGAATAACTGCCTTATATATGATCACAAAACATCATATAACAGTTTTTTCGATATTATGATCCAGTGATTATTCAAGTTCGTCAATAAACGTCTTCGTCTCTTCGGCAATTCTTTCAGATTCAAATTGATGCAGATAATGACCGCAATCGAGTTCAATCAGTTTTCCAAATGTCGCAGCATCAACAAGCTCCTGATGTGTACTCTTCCAGTAATCATAATTACTGTTTTGCGTTGAAACGAATTGTAATGTCGGAGTACTTGGAAGAGATGCAGCATTTATCTCTTCACACACACTCCCAATAGCATCGTTTTCACGACACACAGTATCATTGGCCAGATTTTTGCAAACTAAAGCCGTATACTGCTTTACCTCTATATCTGAGTAGCTTTCATCAAAATCACTGATTGCCATAAAGAAGCGATTAATTCCAATGAACTTTACTGCCTTATTCAGGTTGATCATCGACTTTTGTGCAAAGCTTTCTTTTATTTCTGCCAATCCAGAGAAATTTGCAGATGACATATCAAGCCCCACTATCGCTTCTACCTCGTCCGGAAACTTTTGTGCCCAGAGTGTTGCTTCCAATCCCGACATCGAATGCGGGCACAGTATATACGGGCCTTCTATTCCCATCTTTTCAAGTGCCTCTCTATCCTGACGCAGTATGGTATCAAAATCCCTTTCGCCATCAATCTCATCACTGAACCCATATCCGAATTTCTCAATCACAACGCACCTGTAATCATCACTGAGTTTGGAATACAATGGTCTGAAATCATAAATTGGTGATTCCGTTCCCCAACCTGACATGAAAACTATTGTATGTTCTCCATCACCTTCGACATAGATATTCATGTTGTGGCCATCAACCTCTACGAATTCACCGGGATGGTCTGCCAACAATTCCTTTTCCTGACTAATAGCAATTGCATCCCATACTTTTACAACAAATAAAAACAGAATAAGGACCAGCAATATCCCCAGTAGCACTCGCCCAATGATTTTCAATATCTTTTTCATTATCTTTTCTCCGTATATACATTAAACTGCAAGTCATTTCAAAAACGCCTTTACAGCATTAACAAATTCCTCAGGTAATTGTCCCTGCGGGGAGTGACCGCAACCTTCCACCTGATAAAATGCCACTTTAGGAGCTGTGATACTATCTGCATATTCTTCAACAAGTCCTACAGGAGTGACCCAATCACATGATCCCGATATAAACAGCACCGGCATTTGATATGTATCGTTTGTTTCAAGAGCATTAAAGTCCATCATGTAGGAACCAAGAGGATCTTCCACCAGCTTATTGTACTCTGAAAAATCACCCATTACCGCTCTCATCTGGACCATGTACCATCTGATATCATCAACACCGGCTATGGGACTCGTAAGACCGGCCATCGTTGAAATATCCTTTGTTACGGTCTGCGGATGGTACTTTGAAACTAAATTTCTGAGGTTTATGAGATTTGCGATGCTTTTATCAGACATAAATTCAGCATATGCCTTTTCCATCTCTGAAGTATCATCCCCCTGTTCCCGAGCTGTCTTAAGGGCGTCTTCATATGAGTATGTTTCTCCGTAATAATCCTTTTCGTTAACACACTGGCCGACACCGATATATGCGGATACCTTTTCGGGATGAGCCAGAACATATCTGCTTCCGAGCATACTCCCGTATGAATGTCCGAGGATAATTACTTTTTCCTGTCCAAACCTGTCACAAAGATAATCCGTGAGGGCATCAAGGTCCTTAAGCTGCTGATCAAACGTCAGTGTCTCGTTATCCGGATCCGTATCAACATTTCTATAATATGATCTGCCACAGCCGCGCTCATCCCAGCTCACAACCGTGTAGTCATCGGTAAGATA
>Ga0129306_1003486_pt1 | contig 11690 bp, 12 predicted proteins | sample P827metagenome_FD_94438 | JGI IMG/M metagenome (GOLD analysis project Ga0129306, IMG submission 94438) | Capybara group fecal microbial communities from Wisconsin, USA - P827 metagenome | ecosystem: Host-associated > Mammals > Digestive system > Large intestine > Fecal | place: USA: Wisconsin...
ATCAAAGGTCTGATAGACTATGGCGGATACTTTATAGAAGCTGATCTTCCTTCACCGATAATGGGTTATCCCGGTGCACTTGATCTGGATCTTACAGGTGCGAACGGTGATTTTGAAAAGCTGACGAATGAAGTTGAAAGAGCCGTTGTTGCAGCCGGTGGTGCGGGAAGGTTCGGCACGTGGACTGCATCATACGGATTTGCCAATTCTGCAGGGCTTGCTGAACATGCCCGCAGAGTCATTCTGGGAGAGAGTGAGCTTACTGATCTTGATGATATCCTTGCCGCTTATTCGGTATACACTCCCGGAACCGAGTGGAACGGCTCCAAGTTCACCAACGCCGGTTCGGGAGAGGTTTTCGACAACATATTTCTGATATATCAGGATACATACATATTCGGTGATCCCGGATATTATGTGGGCGCGACCAAGGTTGAAGTTCCGGAGGAATACTTTACCATTGAATAATCCAGCAAAGAAAAAAGAATACATACAAACAAAGCATCGTATGGTCATTCCGCTCATACTTGTGTTTGTTTTTGTGGCGGTTATGGTGGCATATACATCAAAACTGATATATAACATAGCTGTCTTAAATTCCGGTGCGGTCATTGAGGACAGGATAAAGAATGTTTCTTCACTCGTGGAGAATCATTTAAACACATCCGAAAACGTCCTTCAGATCACTGCCGATTCGGTTAATCATATGCTGATAAGCGGATCCACCAGGGCCAGAGTTCATGAGTTTCTCGTGGAAGAAACGGAGAACGTCGCGAATCAGTTTGGTGAGGACTACCATGGTTTTTACGGATATGTGATGAGTAAATATATGGACGGACTTAACTGGGAACCGCCGGAAGATTACGACCCCAAAAGTCGTGACTGGTACATAGCCGCCAAGGAGGCCGACGGTGAGGTTGCCATAGTCAGGCCTTATATAGATGCTCAAACAGGAGACATGATCATATCGGTATGCCGGATGCTTCCCGATCGTCAGAACATTATTTCTCTGGATGTATTACTAAACGGGATGCAGGCCATGATGAGTGAACTGAATCTCAACGGTAAAGGCTATGGCTATATCGTTGACGGGACAGGCCTTATCATAGCGCATAGTGATGAGACGAAAAAGGGCACTCTGATTACTGAGACCGAAGGCGGGGAAAGTCTTTTAAATGAGATAAAAAAAGCCGATTCCGGAGAATTCACTTTTAACTACGGAGGCGTTAAGAATACATACTTCGTCAACGGGATAATGAATGACTGGTATGTGGTGATGGTCCTCAGTAATGAGGAATTGTATGAAGAGGTTTCGAGGCAGCTCGTCATAAACGTGCTCATATGTGTTCTGGTTTTTGCTCTGATCGCTCTCCTGTACTATGTAAGCCATAAGAATGAAAAAGAGAGCACCCGACGAATGGAAGAGATGAAGCTGGAGGAGCAGAAAGCGGTATACGAAAGAAGAGTGCTGGAGCTTGAGAAAGAGGCTGCCGATGATGCGAACAAAGCCAAGAGCAACTTCCTTGCAAACATGTCTCATGAGATCAGGACTCCGATGAATGCGATCCTCGGAATGGACGAGATGATATTAAGGGAGACCGGAGATCCCAAGATCAGGAAGTACGCAACAGATATCCACAGTGCGGGTAAGACACTTCTGTCGATCATCAACGATATCCTGGACTTAAGCAAGATAGAATCCGGTAAGATGGAGCTCGTACAGGTGGATTATGACTTTGCTTCCGCGCTGAATGACGTCGTGAACATGACCATGAACAAAGCACGGGATAAAGGCCTTACATATGAGATGAATGTGGATCCTGCCATACCTTCGATGCTCCATGGTGATGAGATCAGGATCCGTCAGGTGATCCTGAACATCACGAACAATGCGATCAAATATACGGAAGAAGGCGGGATCAGCGTCGATGTCGGATTTGACCATGCGCCTGACGAGCTTGTTGTCAAAGTGGCCGATACCGGTATCGGTATACGGGATGAAGACATGGACAAATTGTTTTCCTCATTCCAGAGACTGGATGAGACCAGAAACAGAAATGTTGAGGGTACCGGACTCGGACTTAATATAACCAGACAGCTGGCTGAGATGATGGGCGGAAGCATAGACGTCAAGAGCAAATACGGTGAAGGTTCCGTATTTACGGTCAGGATCCCTCAGGAGGTCGTGGATGATACTCCGATCGGGGATTATACCGAACGTCTCGAGAAATCCAGAGAGCAGAAAGATGCGTTTATACCCAAACTTGTCGCTCCGAATGCGAAGATACTGATCGTAGATGACAATGAGATGAACCTGGAGGTCATAACCGAACTGCTCGGAGAATCAAAGATCAGGACGAGAGTCGCCATGTCAGGCAATGAGTGCATTGAGATGGTGAAGAAGGAATCATTCGACGTGATCCTGCTTGACCAGATGATGCCGGGCATGTCCGGAAGCCAGACGCTGGAGATCATGAGAAACGAGAGCCTCGCAGACGGAACTCCCATCATAGCGCTTACTGCGGATGCGATAATGGGCGCCAGGGAATCCTATATCCGGGAGGGCTTTAACGATTATCTGTCCAAACCGGTCGTATATGAGGAACTTGAGAGTATGCTCATCAGGTATATAGATCCTGCCCTGATAGAAAATCAGGATGAAGGGCATCAGGCAGCTGACGCAGGAGCCGAAGAGGGCCCCGTTAAGGCTGAAACGTCCGCTAAGGACGAGGCTCCCAAACCGCTTGTGCTGGTGATAAACAATTCAACGGAAAAACTCAATGATCTTAAAGACGTTCTGTCTTCACGATATAAAGGTGTATATGTAAAAGATGAAGCCGATGCAGAGAAGTTTCTTGCAAAACACAATGTTGAGTTCATAATCCGGGACGGAAAGTGATATAGATACTCCGTCAGGCCCGGTCGTCATCCATTAAGAAAACTTGCTTGTACATATTGTACAAACAGGTTTTCTTTGGTTTCATATATGTATGGGTTTGATATCGGTTAGAGGAGAGTACAGGCGGATGATTCAGTTCGGAATGCCGACACTTATTGAGAATAAGACTCTGGAGGATAATGCGGTCCTATGCAGGAGCCTGGGCCTCAGTTTTATTGAATTGAATATGAACTTCCCGGAGTACCAGGTGGATAAGCTGGAACAGACGGACCTCCTGATCAGGACTGCAGAGCGGGAAGGGATCTACTATACCATTCATCTGGATGAAAACCTGAATATTGCTGATTTCAATCAGCTGGTCTCGAATGCATATCTGGAAACTGTGCGAAGGAGTATCATCGTTGCGAAGGAACTGTTATTCCTGCGTGACCGGTATGGGGACAGCAGTCAGCCGCTTACTCTCAATATGCACATGAACCATGGCATATATATAACTTTGCCGGATCGAAAGGTTCAGATGTATGACCGTGATTTCGACACCTATATGAATTCCTTTATGATCTTTCGCGACAAATGCGAAGAATGGATCGGTGACAGCAACGTGATGATAGCTGTTGAGAATACGGACGGATTCAGGGATTACGAGAAGAGGGCCATAGAGTATCTGCTTGAAAGCCCGAAGTTCGGTCTGACCTGGGATATCGGACATTCCAGGGCCGTCGGTGAAAAGGATGTGCCGTTCATTACGGAGCATCAGGATAAGCTGATCCATTTTCATATTCATGACGGAACGGAGAATCCTCCCGGGAATCATCTTGCTCTCGGGGACGGTGAGATCGATCTTGCTGACAGACTGAGTCTTGCAGAGAGCAGGAATGCCAGATGTGTTCTTGAAACAAAGACGATAGAAGCCCTGAAGAGTTCCGTACAGTGGTTAGGATGAGGAGATGCTCACATAAATGATCTGTATTATTACGGGTGCATCCCATACCGGGAAGACAGTTCTGGCCCAGAGGATGCTTGAAAATTCAAATACCCATACCTTTCCGTCGATCATCTGGATCATATAGATCATGAGGCCTGGAAGATATGGGCCAAAACAAATCCCGAAGCCGTGTTCGTTTTCCCGGAGGCACATAAGGATAAGATCATTGCAGATGGCGTTGATGTTCGCAAATAACAGTGCGGATCCGTATGCGTTTGCCGATTATATCGATGCCAAGTATGGAGAGAAGTTAAAGTGCTGTATCCCCAAGGTCATGGAGAAGACGAATATTTAGGCAAAAATCATTTACTTGAGGGGTATGGAAAAAGTATTATGGATATTGGGATATCATTTCCTAATTAGTTTAGATCGGAGGCCGGAAACCAGGACCCCATAAAGGAGATGCGGAGGGACAGCTTGAAGCTTGATATCCAAAAGATAACCGAGGGTGAGGAATCCGTAGTCATTCGCTACAGAGAGCCTAATCCGGCGATAGAGCGTGTGATCGGCATTCTGAAGGATGATACGGGACGTATATGGGGCAAGGCCGACGGTGTGAACGTATGCATCAATACCGATGAGATCCTGTATCTTGAATCGGTTGATGATAAGGTGTTTGCATACACCGAAGATAATGTCCTTAAGATCGACAGCTCCCTTAATTCATTTATGATCGAAACGGGAGATGAGATCTTTTTCAGATGCAGCAAATCCATGGTCATAAATATAAACAGGGTCATATCGCTTAAGAGTCTTTCTTCCAACCGTATAGATGCGATGATGGAAGGCGGAGAGCATATCATCATATCCAGAAGATATGCATCGGAGTTTCGGAAACTGCTGAAAGGAGGAAGATGAGATGAAAAAAGACGGTAAGCTCACTCTCTGGGAAAGATATCTTACCAATGAGATCGGCATAGAGTTTAAAGCGTGTCTTTACTTTTTCGCCATCCTTTTCTTCTACTGCATGTACAGGCTCATTATGGGGCTGGATGATGCCAGGATCATCCATATGGCGGAGATGATCTTTACCTGTTACTTCATAGGTTACATGCAGGTGTTCCTCTTCTGGAACTTTGATGAGGCGGAGACTCTCGGGATAAAAGAGTGCACGGGAATGGTCGTATGCACTGCTTTGTACTGCATCGTATCCTATATCGGTGCATGGTTTGACAGGGACTTGAAAGTCACTCTGCTCATGGCACTGTATCTGCTCATATGCTATGTCTGCGTGTTCTTTATCTACAGATCCAAACGCCATATCGATGACAAGAAACTCAACGAAGAACTGAGGCTATTCCAGAGCGAACACAAAAAAAGTGAATGATAACGGTTAAATAGTGCATCTTACGGGAACAGATATTGTTCCCGTTTTTTTTGCGTGTTATCTTCGCATTACAGAAGACATCAATATGATGATGCATGTCTGAATAACGGAGGAACACTAAATGGCAAATGTTATAGAGATCAATAATCTCACAAAGAACTACGGCAAAAACAGAGGTGTTATCGACGTATCCCTTGAAGTAAAAGAGGGAGACATCTTCGGATTCATAGGTCCTAACGGCGCGGGCAAATCTACAACGATCCGTTCTATGCTCGGCTTTCTGAAGATCGATTCGGGAAGCATCAGGCTGCTCGGGATGGACAGCGTCAGGGATCATGAAAAGATTCTGGAAAATGTCGGCTACATGCCTTCGGAGGCATGGTTCTACGGTTCGATGAAGGTGACGGACGTGATCAGATATGCAGCAGACGTACGCGGCATAGACTGCAGTGAAGAAGCAGCAAGGATCTGTGAGAGACTCAAAGTAAACACGGATAAACGCATAAAGGAATTATCACTCGGAAACCGCAAAAAAGTCAGCATCGTCTGCGCGATGCAGCACAAGCCGAAGCTTTTTATCTTTGATGAACCCACGAGCGGTCTTGATCCGCTCGTTCAGAAGAGCTTCTTTGAGCTCATAAACGAATATGTAGATCAGGGTGCTACCTGCCTGTTGTCGACACATGTACTGTCCGAGGTAAACAAGTACTGCAGGAGCGCGGCGATCATGAGAGAAGGCAGACTGACTATGCTTGAGTCTTCGGATATCGATGATGATACGTTTCTTAGTTTTTATGAGGATCAGGAGGAAGCATGAGAACGATATTTTGTAAGGAAATGAAACTGAATATTAAGAGTCTCCTGATATGGAGCCTGACTGTAGGCGGTCTGGGACTTATATGCGTACTGATGTATCAGAGCATGGAAGGCGATATGCAGGAGATGGCAGATGCGTTTTCAAACATGGGAGCATTTTCCGATGCATTCGGCATGAGTACCTTGAGCATAGCAACACTTGCAGGATTCTTTGCTACCGAGGTAGGAACCGTGCACGGTCTGGGCAGCGGCATGTTCGCAGCCGTGATCGCCATAGCGATCCTGTCCAAGGAGGAAGAAGGTCATACCGGGGAGTTTCTTTTTTCACTGCCTGTATCAAGGACCAAAGTCATAGCAGCCAAGGGCATAAGCGTGCTCATTGCGCTCGTGGCATTCACTGTCATCTGCGGCATCATGTATCTGATCGGTGTGGCGATGCTCGGTGAAACTATTCCGAATGAAGAGTTCATCAGATTCATGGCAGGACAGCTCCTTATGAATATAGAGGTTGCATCTGTATGCTTTGCGATCTCATCGATATCCGGTAAGAACCGGATGGGTCTCGGGATCGGTATCGTGATGGTAATGTACTTTTATGATGTAGTGGGAAGGGTAGTTCCGGATCTTAAGGATTATCTTTTTATCGGACCATATTCATATGCAAACGCATCCGAGATCTTCTCCGGAGCGGAAACAGACGGTAAGGCCGTGGCAGTCGGCGTGATCATAGCTGTGGTCTGTGTGATATATGCCTTCTGGGAATACAACAGAAGAGATCTCGCAGGTTAATGCGAGCTCTCGGAATCTGGAAGTATTGAAATATTGAATTCTCAGTTATCGGTTGTTTCCGGCAGGGTGAATTCTATGCTTTCGCTATCGATGGTCAGAGTATAGGTTCCCTCTGCCAGTTCGATCGACGTCAGATCCAGGGTCAGAGGATCAAGACTTAAGAGGATATCTCCGAGTCTGCCTTCGGCGTAAGTTATATCATCGTCGGCACTTATGCTGTATTCCAGATCTTCCGCATTCTCGGGAAGAGTACCGCTCATCGTTATTGTCAGAATACCGTCTTCACAGAGAGCATTGTTCATGACCGGGATCGCAGCTGAATCAACAGATTCTGTGGAAACTGAAGCATTCATATCGGCTGCATCTTCGGTCTTTTCGTATGAAGGCGCTTCATCCGCTGCTTCTGCTGCCTCGTATGACGGTTCGGTATCCATCATGGCTCCGTCAAATTCCATATCTGCTGCACTTTCGGATGCTGCCGGCGGTGCGGCGCTTTCAGATGCTGCGGGGGCCGAGCTTCCCGTCTTTAATCCGCGCATTATCATCGGAACTGCCACTGTCACGGTCAGTAATGCAACTGCGGCTATCGGGATGACTATACGTGCGACGCTTTTCATGTGTATGATCCTGGCTCGCTTCTTTTCGGCGGGGCTCCCGTGCAGTTCAAATGCTGCTTCATCTATGAAGTTGGGATCGATACCGGAGATGGCATCTGTCAGCTGATCAGCATTCACAGTGTATATCCCTCCTGAGTGAGGTATGCTTTGAGCTTTTCACGTAATCTGAAAAGCAGTGATTTAACAGCGGATTCGGACATTGACATCTTATCTGCGATCTCTGAGAGCGGGTCGATGTAGAAGTATCTGCGTACAAAGACGAGACGGTCATTATTGCTCAGACCCGACAGAAATCTGTTTATATGTTCCGAAAGGAGCGACATATCCACCAGGTCTTCGGTTGATGAGGATCCTGCCACTTCCAGGAGTTCATCCAGCGCGAGGGCGGTTTCACCCGCCCCGCGTTTCCGGGAATGTATCTTTCGGTACAGTGAGAGTGCGTGATTTCTGATGATCGTGGCGAGATATGAGCCTAGCAGTTCGGGGCGCTCTTCGGGCATGGTATCCCAGGCGGAGAGATATGTATCGTTTACACATTCCTCCGTATCTTCGGCACTGCTGACTATGTTAAATGCGATCTTTCTGCAGTAGTTGCCGTATTTTATGTCTGTCTGGGTTATCGCAGTCTCGTTTCGGGCCCAGTACAGGTCTACTATCTCGTGATCCTGCATATCCTCCGCTGTCCGGAATCTGACTCAGAACTCCTTTATCAGATCCAGGAACTCTTCCTTGTATTCATCGTCCAGATCCAGTCTGGCTACCTGCTTACGTACATCTTTGATACTGAGATTCCCGATGTATTCGCTGTCGTTCAGGAGCATACCGCATTCTGCCACATATGCTGCAAAAAGTGTATCACAATTTGGTGTTCTGGTGTAGCAGTCGTTTCTGATGGGGAAGTAGATCAGCTGTGATTCATCTTCCTCGGGCTCTTTGTAGCGTACGGATACAGTCATCCATTCGTTGGAGGTAAGACCGGTTTCGGAAAGGTCGGTATTCTGATATCTGAGATCGTCTGTATGGGCATCATAATCATCGTTCATTTTGATCTCATACATTACGGTCATGGCATGTCCGCTTCCGATCTCGCCGCCATCCTTGGTGTCATCGCTGAAATCTCTTGCTGCCATCTGTCTGTTCTCATAACCTATGAGTCTGTATTCGGAGACGTATTTAGGGTTGAACTCGATCTGGAACTTCACGTCCTTAGCTACGGTAAAGAGTGTGGAGTTGAACTCGTCGATAAGCACCTTCTTGGCCTCGGAGAGGCAGTCGATGTATGAGTAGTTGCCGTTACCCTTGTCGGCAAGTGTTTCAAGTGTTGCTTCGTTGTAGTTGCCGGTTCCGAATCCGAGTACCGACAGGAATACGCCGTTCTCTTTTTTGTCGGTGATCAGTTCCTCAAGTTCATCCTCAGAGGTGATACCTACATTCAGATCACCGTCGGTCGCCATGATGACGCGGTTGTTTCCGTTCTTTATGAAGTACTTCTCTGCCAGTTTGTATGCAGTCTTGATGCCGTCTCCGCCGTTGGTGCTTCCGCCTGCATCAAGGTCATTGATGGCTCTCTTGATCTGAGTGTGCTCATTTCCGGGTACTCCTGCGATGATCACATCCGATGATGAAGCGTAGGTTACTATGGATACCCTGTCGTTCTCATCCAGATCATCCACCAGCATGTCGAATCCCATCTGGAGCAGAGGGAGCTTATCATAGGAGTCCATTGAGCCCGATACGTCGATCAGGAATACGATGTTGGAAGGGGTGTCTTCTACATCGGATACTTCAGCTGCCTTGATCCCGAGATTGACGAGCCTGGTCTCATTGTTCCAGGGGCAGTCGATGATCGATGCGTTTACTGCGAACTTGTCGTTTCCGTCGGGGGTCTTGTAGTCATAGTTGAAGTAGTTGACCAGTTCTTCGGTACGTATTGAACCGGCGGGGATATCCGAGAACCTGTAGCCGTCGTTGATCATACGGCGGAGGTTAGCATAGCTGGCAGTGTCAACATCGGCTCCGAAAGTGGAGAGAGGGGAGGATGATACGGCAGTAAAGGAATTCTCGGTGACCGTTCTGTAGTTTTCACCTTCGTTATATGAGTAGCCGGGATAGTAGTATCCGGGGCAGTAAGCTTCAGCTGTATCGAAGGTTTCGTATACATCCTTGGCATAAGTATCAGAAGATGCCGAACTGTTGTATGATCCCGAAGCGGACGGTGCGTAGCACTCATAGTCTGCGGTGCTCTCTGTTACAGCTGCCTCTGCGGGATATTCCGGTTCGATCACATACGGTGTGGCTTCCGATGCACAGTCACCTGTCATACCGGTCTTGGAGCCGCATCCTGCGAGTGATGTCATGACGATGGTTCCGATGAGTAATGTTGCGATGGATTTCTTTTTCATTGTTTTCCTCCTTTGTGAGGCGCCGTGCGCCTGAACCCTTTGTATTTTGTTGCGGCGTTTTTTGCGCCTCTGACTATATAGACGCAAAACACAAACGGAGGTTTCGAAAAAAATAAAAACTTTTCATTTATTTGATTTACCACCGGATAATTGATATTATGACAGACGTATAGCAGAGCCCATGACTCTTATGAGGAGATGTATAAATGAAGACAAAAGTATTCATTGACGGAAGCGAGGGAACGACCGGACTCCGTATCAACGAAAGATTCTCGAAGAGAGACGATATAGAACTGTTGACGATCAGCCCTGAACTCAGAAAGGATCCTGACGAAAGAAAGAGGTTGATAAACGGGTCCGACATCACATTCCTGTGCCTTCCCGATGCAGCTGCCATAGAGTCTGTATCCCTGGTCGATAATGAGGATACGGTAATAATAGATGCGTCTACCGCACACAGGACCGAGGCCGGCTGGGCATATGGATTTCCCGAACTGTCTCCGGAACATAGAGATGCCGTGAAGAAGGGTAAGCGGATAGCCGTACCCGGCTGTTATGCCAGCGGCTTTATCGGACTGGCATATCCTCTTGTAAAAGGCGGTATCATGCAGGCCGATTATCCGGTATCGATATTTGCCGTCTCAGGCTACAGCGGAGGCGGTAAGAAACTGATCGCCAGATATGAGGAAGAAGGCCGCGATGAGAAGTATGACTCTGCACGCATGTATGGCTGGACTCAGTCTCATAAACATTTAAAAGAGATGAAGGCGATAACCGGACTGACAAAAGAACCGCTGTTTTGTCCGATGACTACTGCTTACAACAGCGGAATGATCGTTCAGATGCCGCTGTATACGGATATGCTCGCAAAGAAGAAGACTCCCGAAGAGATCAGGGACTATCTTGCAGAGTACTATAACGGTGAAAGATTCATCAGGGTTCTGCCCTTCGGAACTGATACAGAAGCCGGAGGAGAGATATTCTCAGATGCCTGTGCGGGCTGGGATGGTATGGAGATACTGGTAACCGGTAATGATGAGCGTATCGTGGTTGCCAGCCGTTTTGATAATCTGGGTAAGGGTGCGTCCGGAGCAGCCATGCAGTGTATGAACATAGTGCTTGGCTGTGACGAAGCTAAGGGGCTTAATCTGTAAGCGGTCCCTAACGCTTCCTGCTCTGTATAAGGATAAGTCTGCGTATCAGAGCATCTGCTGTCGAAGGGAACGGATCTTCCTCGGCCTGATATGATGACACCGAATCACATTGTATACCGTATCTCATCAGTATCTCTGTTACGGTATTTCTTGCGGCAGCATCTTCGGCGCCGTATTCCACGGCGATAACCGTTTTGGTTCCCGATTCATCCTCTATATCATAAGCTGCGACCAGGCTCGCACCTGATGCCTTGGTCGTACCGGTCTTAAGACCTACCGTTCCCGGCAGATTATAAAGGAGCGGATTGGTGTTTTTAACTTCAGTGTCGAATACATCCAGTTTGTATTTTGCGGTTCCCGTGATCTCTCTGATCTCGGGATATTTATTCATGATGTGCGATGCCAGAACGAACATGTCGGAGGCACTGATGTGATTCTGGATCTTGGAAGCAGCGACCGTATCGGAGTACTCGGGCAGACCGTGGCAGTTATAGAAGTAAGTCGCATCGCTTAAGTACAGCTCCTTGACCTTATTATTCATACGATCGACAAATGCTTCTTCACTCCCGTCGAGATGCTCGGCCAGTGCCAGTGCGGCTTCGTTACTTGAAGGAAGCAGCAGGGCATAGAGCATATCGTTTAACCGTGCACGTTGTCCCTCGCTCATCCGGATCACACCGTCAGAGGTACGTGACAGGGTA
>Ga0129306_1003490_pt1 | contig 11678 bp, 7 predicted proteins | sample P827metagenome_FD_94438 | JGI IMG/M metagenome (GOLD analysis project Ga0129306, IMG submission 94438) | Capybara group fecal microbial communities from Wisconsin, USA - P827 metagenome | ecosystem: Host-associated > Mammals > Digestive system > Large intestine > Fecal | place: USA: Wisconsin...
AATTATGTCGATAGCGTAAGGAATAGCCTTATTGTAACCCCTGATGGTCAGCAGTCCACCTATTACGAGCGTCCTTTCGAACTCGTGAAGTCGGCAGTCGTGAAGGCGATTGCCGTTATTGATACTCAGGCCGGTACGATTGCCTCTGACACAACCACAATGGTTTATGACTATGCAGCTTGGCAGAGCCTCAGAACAGCCATTGAGAAAGGTACCGAGGTCTATAATCAAGCCCAAGGAAACAGCGCTGTTGACTCCACATTGTTGGCAGATTTACAGTGGGCTCTCCAGGAGGGTAATATGTTCTACAGGGAGCGTGCTATGATGAATAGCTTCGAAGCTACTCACTTCGCTCAGCGCATAGCCGAGCTCTGTAACCAGATTCAAGCGCAGATGAGTGCTACTAATCTAGAGATTGATAGCGAAGGATACTATCTTTTAGGTTCTGTAGAAGATTGGAAAGCTTTTGCTTCTCTCGTTGTGACTAACCCCACAGCATCTGCTAAAATGAAAGCAGACATCAATCTTGGAGATGATCAGACGATGATTGGTTCAAAGAGTAACAGTTATCAGGGCGTGTTTGATGGCCAGAAGTACACATTGACAGTTAATCTAATCGATTCTGCTGAGGTTGCTCCATTCCGGTGCGTACAAGGAGCAACGATTAAGAACCTTCATGTAAAAGGTAGAATCGAGGCAAAGGTATGTTCTGTCGGTGGTATTATTTCTTCTGTTCTGAGTGGTTCATCCACAACTCTAAGTCGCTGTTGGTCTTCTTCGTTGCTTGTCTCTGGATATTCGGGAACTGAACAAAACACTATTGGTGGTTTTGTTGCAGGAAGTGAGGCAGAACTAATTATAGAAGATTGTCTGTTTGATGGTCAGTTTGGTGACAATAATTATAGATATAATGGTGGATTTGTTGCTAATATGCTTAGCAATCTTGCCATTCGAAATAGCTTGAATGTAGGTGAATATCCTTCACATGCCTCTTGGGCAAACTGGAGTGGTACATTCTATCGTCCTGACGTGATGAGCGGCACCGCAACTCTTGAAAAGGCATACTACAAGAATGTTTGTGGAACTGCACAAGGTACAAATGTTTATGATACTGAACTTACAAATGGAACTATTACAAATCTTTTACAGGGAGAACGCTCTGAGGTAATATGGGTACAGGGAGAGAAATATCCTGTCTTAAAGTTTAATGATGTTGCGGTGAACGAGCCATACGCTGTCCTTAGTGACAACAACACCGTCTTGACGTTCTACTACGATAAGCAGAAGAGTGCTCGCGGTGGTATGGACGTTGAACCATTTGTAAATAGTAGTGCTCGTGGCTGGGAAAATCAACGGGATAACATTACGACCGTAGTCTTTGATAATTCGTTTGCAGAATATCACCCGACGAGTACAGCTATGTGGTTCCAGTCTTGCTCTAATCTGAAGTCAATAACAAATATACAATATCTGAAAACGGATAGTGTAACGACTATGGGGGGCATGTTCTCTGGTTGCTCTAGTCTGACGAATATTGATTTGAGTAATTTCAACACAGATAAAGTCACGAGTATGTTTGCAATGTTCTCTGGTTGCTCTAGTCTGATGAGTCTTGATTTGAGTAAGTTCAATACGACAAATGTTACTGAAACGGGGGCTATGTTCTCCAGTTGTTCTAGTCTGACAAGTCTTGACTTGAGCAACTTTAATACTTCTAACATGACGAATGTGTCCAGTATGTTTGCTTACTCTACTAGTCTCAAAACCCTTGATTTGAGCGGGTTCAGATTCAATTCTGCTACATTCCTGAACATACGGTTTATGTTCCGTGAATGTATTGCACTACAAACTATATATGTTGACGAGAATTGGACGCTTCCGTCAAGTATAAATGGTTCTTCAATGTTTGAAGGTTGTACCAGTCTCGTTGGTGGTGCAGGCACAATATATTCTGCAGATCATACAGACTACACCTACGCCCACATTGATGGCGGCACGGCTAATCCGGGCTATTTTACCGATAAGAATGCGCCAACTGATATTATTCAGTTCCAAGATTCTACCGTCGGAGCCTTATGTATTCAGAATTGGGATACTAATGGTGATGGTGTGCTGACCAAGACAGAGGCTGCCGCTGTGACCTCACTTGGTGATGTGTTTAAGAATCAAAATACAATAACAAGTTTTGACGAATTACAATACTTTACAGGAGTTACAGTTATTGCCCAAAGAACATTCGAGGAATGTACGGAATTAACTAGTGTGGTATTCCCATCAACTATTGTTTCCATTGAGGAATGGGCATTCTGGAATTGCCGTAAACTGAAAAATGCTGAACTTCCAGAGGGACTGAAAACCATAGGCCAAGCAGCCTTCTATTGCTGTGATATTGAATCAACAGTAATTCCCAGTACACTTACGTCGATAGGTGTTTCACCCTATTTTATGAATGTTAACTTGAGGTCAATTGTGGTTGATGAACGTAATAGTAATTATGACTCAAGAAACAGTTGTAACGCTATCATTCGAACATCTACAAATGAGTTGGTTCAGGGTTGTTTGACTACACAAATACCCGATAATATTGTTACTATTGGACAAGATGCTTTCCGGGCATTGGACATTCAATCTGTTATTCTTCCCAACACTTTAAAGACAATTGGAATATGTGCTTTTCAAGATTCTGGCATCAAAACAATTTCATTCCCTTCAAGTCTTGAAAGTGTGAGTTCCTATGCCTTTAATCACTGCCAAGGATTGACAGAAATTGTTATACCGGCATCATTGACAAACGTGAGATCTTCAACATTTACAGGTTGTGTTAATGTCGTGTCAGTCACTGTCGATACTAGCAATCCTGTTTATGATTCGCGTGACAATTGTAATGCAATTATCCGTACTTCTGACAATACATTGATGTGTGGTTTTGGAACCACTGTTATACCGTCGTCAGTAACTTCACTTGCATCAGAATGCTTTAGACAACATTACGAAATCAAGGAGATTACTATTCCAGAAGGAATTACTTCAATTGGCACTTATGCTTTTACAGGATGTTATGACTTAGAAAAAGTAACATCTTATGTGACGAATCCTTTTGCAATATCAGAGGATGTGTTCTATTCACAGTCATACGAGTCTGCAACACTTAATGTACCTCATGGTACTAAGTCTTTATACGAGGCAGCCGATGGTTGGAAGAATTTTAAGACGATCGTTGAGATGAATGCACCAGTGGTTACGGATACCGTAGCAACGCCGACGTTCTGGTGGAGCGAAAACGACCTGACTATCAGTTCGGAGACAGGAGATGCTGATATCTACTACTCGCTGACGAGTGTTGACGCTGATGGTGAAGGTACTGAGGCTAATCCTTACAATGTTGCTGGCGCTATCAGATATGTCAGCTCGCTGAAGGCCGACTCTGTTCCTGAAAGAATCGTCTACATTAAGGGTAGAGTATCTGATGCTCAAAATGGTTTTGACGCGAACTACGGCAACGGTACCTTCAAGATCTCTGATGACGGCAAGACCGATAAGCAGTTCCAAATTTATCGTGCCTTCTATCTGGATAGTGTAAGTTATACTTCTCAGATGACTCAAATCAAGGTGGGTGACGATGTGGTGATTCGTGGTCGTGTTGTCAACTATAAGGGTAATACGCCAGAGACCAACTCGAGGCAGGCTTATCTCTACTCGTTGAACGCACCGATGACGAAGTATGAAAACCCAATTTCGGTGACTAGGGATGTGATTATTCGTTCTTATGCCGCCAAGCAGGGTATGCTGAACTCTGATACTCTTGAACTCTACTACCCTTACACTTCTTGGCAAAAGTTGCTGGAAACTTGTTATGTGGGACGTGCCATTACGCAGGATGCTTCAACGAGCAAAAGAGTGCCTAAGAATATGTTGGAAGAAGTTGAGGCGCGTATTTATATGGGTCTCGATATGTACTATCAGCGTACAGCAGAGAAGCAAAAGGTGGAAGAATACGCCGAATATCTGCGCTATTTGCTGGCTCAGATTGAGCAGATGATGGAGATTCCTGCTTCCTATTCGAATAATGTGCTGTCAGTAGGTGGTGACGCTACTTTGGATGAGGCTGTTCATAAGTTCTCCGGCTATAACGTGTCGACCAATGCGGCAGCTATCGTCTGGGAGAGCAGCGAGGTGCTGTCCGATAGTGTTCTGCAGCAGTTCACCAACCCGAACCTGCTCATCTACGCAAAGACGGATTCGCTCGTTCCTACGAATAGAAATAATGTAGTAATCAACGGTGTGGCCAAGAACGTCGTACTGTCGGTAGCTGACAATGTGAACAGTATGTTCTACGCTCCGCAATCCTTCACGGCTGAAGCTATCCAGTACACGCGTACGTTCACTCAGCAGACGCAGATTGGTGTCAGTCGCGGTTGGGAGACCATCGCTCTGCCGTTCACCGTGCAGACGTTTACCCATGCCGACAAGGGAGTGATTGCTCCGTTTGGCAATAGTGCTAGCGAGAACCACTTCTGGTTGCGCGAACTGACGCAGAACGGTTTGCAGCCCGCTCAGACCATAGAGGCCAATAAGCCTTATGTCATCAGTATGCCGAACTCTGAGGAGTATCGTCCCGAGACCAACCTCGCTGGTTCTGTCACCTTCTCGGCTCTAAATGCTGTGGTGCCTGTGACTGAGGAAATGCCCGTTGAGTATGGTTCGATAGCATTGGTTCCTTCGTTCCAGACATGGGCTGTAAGGGATGAGATTTACGCCCTGAATGTAGGCGAGGAGCGTGATGGCCATCCCGAGGGTAGCGTCTTCGAGCGCAACTACCGTGCGGTTCGTCCGTTCGAGGCCTATACGCTGCACCGAGACAGTCAGAATCCTGCTCCGCAGTACATCTCGATTGGTGGCGATATGGGCAACGGCACCACGGGTATCGAGGAGCTCGTCGACAAGCGCGTGAACACCACCGATGCGTGGTACACCATCGACGGCCGCAAGCTGCAGGGTGCTCCTACCGGCAAGGGACTGTATATCAGAAATGGCAAGAAAGTCATTGTTAGGTAATTGATAATTGATAATTGACAATTGAAAATAGAAATGTTTCATAACAGACTGATGGGAAGAGTGCTGGCCTTGAGTGCCTGTCTCTTGATTGCCCTGAACGCCTTCTCACAGAAGTGGGAAGACGTCAGGGATAGTGAAGACTACATCTACGGCGAAGGCTGGGGTAGTACGGTGGCTGAGGCTGAGCGCCAGGCGCTGGCCAACTTGATTGGTAAGATAGCCACCAACGTTACCGGTGAGTCACACAGCTCGCTGCGGACGCAGAGCGGCAATGGTATGCTGAACGAGGAGTCGCAGTTCTCGCAGACGGTGAACACCTACTCGCAAGCCACGCTGACCAATACCCAGCAACAGGTGCTCAAGACCGAGCCCGAAGCCTATGTGGTGCGTTGGATCAAGAAGTCGGAAATCCAGAAGATTTTCGAGTCTCGCAAGCGTAAGGCCGTCGACCTCGTGGAGTCAGCCCTCCGTGCTGAGCAGAAAGGTAAGGTAGACGACGTGCTGCGCAATTTCTACTGGGCACTCACGCTGCTCAAGTCGCTGCAGTATCCCAACGAGGTGCTCTACACCGATGAAGACGGCAAGGAGCACGTGCTCACCAACTGGTGTAAGGAGAAAATCGACGACACCTTCTACGAGCTCAAGACCATCTACGACAGTCGTGACGGCAATGATATCCGCGTGGCTATCACCTATAAGGGCAAACCCGTCAACAGTGTCGACTATAAGTTCTGGGACGGTCAGACGTGGAGTGCTGTCTATAGCGCCAAGGACGGTTGGGGCATTCTGGAGATGGCCCCCGGCTTCGACGGCTCTCAGGTGCAGTTGCGCTATGAGTACGAGTATGCTGGCGAGGCCAAGATCGACAACGAGGTTGAGATGGTGCTCAACGCTGTGAAGGGCACTCCGATGCCCAAGGCCCAGACCAATGTGATGCTCGATGTCAAGGAGAAGAAGAAGGATCGTGAGGCTCGTGCGCAGATGATGCAGAACCAGTCGTTTACCACTAATGCCGTCGAGGTGATTGCTCCTCCGAAGGCAATGGCCAAGGAAGCTAACGTCTACAAGACGGCGCTTGAAAGCTTCGTGAAAGCCGTGAAGATGAAGAACTACGACTCCGTACGCGACCTCTTCACCAGCGTCGGCTGGAGCATGTTCACCAAACTGGTGCAGTATGGTAAGGCCAAGGTGCTCGACTCCGATAATATCCGGTTCCTCGACGATAACGGTCATGTCATTGAGCGCGGACTCAAGATGTCGTTCTCGTTCAACTCCGGTGGTCGCGCCACGTTTGTCGAGGACGTCGTGCTCGTGTTCGACAAGGACAAGAAGATTCATAACATTGCCTTCGGTCTGGGTAAGACTGCCGAGGACGATATTCTGAACAAGGGCGTCTGGGACGAGAAGTCGCGCTTTGCCATTATGAACTTCCTCGAGAACTACAAGACGGCCTACGCCCTGAAGCGTCTCGACTATATCCGTTCTATCTTCGACGACGATGCCGTCATCATCACGGGTTCCGTAGTCAGCAAGGCTAACAAGCTGACCAACGTCGAGAACCAGTCGTCCATCAGTTCTGAGGGCAACCATATCATCAAGATGAACCGTCAGACCAAGGATGAGTATCTGAACAACCTGAAGCGCTGTTTCGCCCGTAACGAGTTTGTCAACATCCGCTTCTCCAACAACGACGTCAAGAAGATGGGTGCTGGCGGCGAGACCTACGGCATTCAGATTCAGCAGGACTACTACTCCTCCACCTATGGTGACAAGGGCTATCTCATGCTGCTCGTCGACATCAACGACCCCCAGAAACCCCTCATCAAGCTGAGGACGTGGCAACCCGAGAAAGACCCCAATTTCGGACTTTATGAACCAGGTGACTTTTAACATAGAATTAGTAACCATTTAAAAATTGAATAGCATTATGAAGACAATTAAATTTTTTGCAGTATTGTGCATGCTCTCATTGTCAATGAGCGCTATGGGGCAGAACGCCATGCAGGCAAAGTTGAAGGAAAACAAGGCTGCCTTGAAAGAAAAAGCATCCAAGGACGCCCGCAACGAGGCTAAGCGTCTGAAGAAGGAAGGCTGGAATGTGTCTCCCGGTGCACTGCCCCTTGAGAAGCAGGTAGACCGTCATTACATGTTCATCGAGCAGTATGACGACGAGATGAACCAGCTCTACTATCAGGGTGAGGGTCGTGCTACCGCTGAGTCGTTTGCTGCCGCACAGATTCAGGCCACTGAGCTCGCTCGCATGAACCTGGCAGGAAGCATCAGCTCTGAGGCTACCGGTATTGTCGACAACCTCGTTGCCAACAAGATGCTGGCCGACGATCAGGCAGCTTCTATCACCACCACGATGCTGGAGAGCAAGTCTATCTTCTCTCAGAAACTGGGTCGCCTGACTACTACCTTGACGGTAGTTCGCGAGCTGAAGAATAAGAACAAGGAGGTCATGGTACGCGTTGTCACCAAGACTGCTGCCATCCAGGAGATTGCCAAGGAGGCCATCCGTGCTGAATTGGAGAAAGACGGCAAGGAGCTGAGCGAAGAGTTGAAGGCTTATTTAGGTAAGGATTGATGGACAAGCTCTGGAGATACTTCGCGGTGACGGTTCTCGCGTTTGCTGTCGTGGGAATCTACGTGTTGGCGGCCTTCAACCTGAAGGTCTTCAACCCCGTCGCTGAAATTCTCGACGACTACTCGTTCACCGACTTCTACTATAAGTTGCTCGACGGGTCGGGCGAGCGTGAGACGAGTCGTATCGTGACCATTGTCGATATGACGGAGCTCCGCAAGCGTCGCGACTTTGCCCAGCTGTTCATGGAGGTCGACGCGCTTCACCCCAAAGCCGTCGGTGTCGACGTGGTGTTCGAAGGTTACAAGGAGGAAGACCTGGAGGGCGACACGCTGTTGGCAGAGACCGTCCAGCAGCTTCACAACTTCGTGTTCTCCTACAAGATCATCGACAGCGAGAATATGGGGGGCGAGACCGTCCATTCGTTCTACACGCCCAACGACAAGGTGAACGAGGGCTTTACCAACATGCCCCGCCAGCTCTATGGCGGCATGAAGCGTAGCGTCAGTGTCGGTCGCGAACTCAATGGTGTCATCCAGCCATCGTTCATCAAGAAGGTGGTCGACCTCTATGCCGAGACGGAGGTGGTGCCGTTGTCCGAGAAAATCATCAACATCAATTTCTCGCCGAAGCATTACAACGTGGTGCCCTTCGACAGCGTGCTCGAATACCGCGATCTGATTGAGGACCATCTGGTGCTCATCGGAGCGATGGCTGAGGAGGCCGATATGCACTACACGCCGCAGGGCAAGATAGCCGGTGTCGAATTGTTGGCCTATGCCGCTGAGACCATGCTCCGCCAGACGGAAATCAAGCATGCCTCGCCTTGGGTCACGGCCATTGCGTCGTTCGTCATCGTCTTCCTGTCGGTCATCCTGCTGTCCTATTACAAGCGATTCGGAACGGCCAAGAAGACCCTCTTCCGTGTCATCTTCTCAGCCTCTCTCATACGAGGTCTGCTCATTGCCGGTTGGTTGTCGCTGATAGTCTGGATCACGTTCATCCTCTTCTGTCGCTACAACTACAGCATCAGCCTGGCCTTCGCCATGTCGGCTATTGCCCTCATCTATATGGCTGAGAACCTGTATGACACCATCAAGAACATTATCGTATTTAAAAAGGAAAACAAATCATGAATCATCAGAAACTCATGGCCTTGTGCCTGCTGTTCTTTCTGCCCCTCGTGGCAATGGCCAAGGGTGAGCCCGTCTCGTATGTCGTCTCCAAGGTGAGCGGCCGCGTAGAGGTCATCACTCCTGAAGGCAAGCGTAAGGTAGAGAAGGGCGACGTGCTCAAGGGCGATGCCGTGCTGAATGTCTCGTTCAATGGCCAGCTTACCCTGTTGGCCGAGGGTGGCGACAAGCAGTATGTCATCAATGCTCCCGGCAAGGCCAAGCTCGACTCGTTCGTTGCCGACAAGCGCAACACGGTGCTCACGCTCACCAAGGATTATGTCAAGTCGGTAGTCGCCCAGCTGCGTAAGGACAAGTCGGTCAAGGCTCGCCGTCATAGCGATCCGGCCACTGTCACCCGCGAGATTATTGTCAAGGATTCGACCTTTGTTCCAGAGGCCGATACCATACAATGTGAACATGAACAAAAATCACCAGAGCAATGAAAAAGTATATCGTCATCATCCAACTGCTGATGCTCGTGCTCGCCTTGCCCGCACAAGCTCAGAAGAATAAGAACTTCCGCAAAGATTTCGACGACTTCAAGAAGAAGGCTAAGAAGGAGTACACCGACTTCCGCAAGAAGGCACTCGCTGAGTACACCCAGTTCGTGCGCGAGGCTTGGGAAGAGTTCGGTGCAGAGCCTCCAGTGGCTATCCCTGAGGAAGAGAAGGTAGAACCGATGGTAGTCCCCGGTTACGAGGAGGAGACCGCAGGTTTCTTCAGCAAGCTATTTGGTGGCGGCAAGAAGGATAAGAAGGAGAAGGAGAAAAAGGAGAAGAAGGCCGCGCCCGTGAAGCGCGTCAAGACCAACGAGACGCTGCCCGTCAGTCAGGTGGTTGCCGCTCCCGCTCCTGCCGGCAAGCAGCCCCAGCCCCTGTCTAAGGTCGTTGCTCAGCCCGAGAACGCCAATCCTTATATGTCGTTCGAAGTGTTTGGCACGCCTTGTCGCGTCCGCATTGGCGACAACTGTCGTTTCAGTCTGAAAGGTCTGACGGGCGACGATGTGGCCGACGCTATCACCGAGTTCACCAAGCCGCAGTACGACAATATGCTCTACGACTGCCTGGAAGAGCGCAAGAATCATGATTTCTCCGATTGGGCCTACTATCAGATGCTGCTCGCCCTGACCGACAAGTTCTATGGCAAGCACACCAATGAGGCCACCCTCGCCCTGGGCTTCCTCTATTCTCAGTCGGGCTATAAGATGCGCTTTGCCCACGACGGCCAGACGCTCTACATGCTCGTTGCCAGTCAGTACAACATGTTCGGCAAGTCCTTCTTCTATGTCGATGGCGAGTGGTATTATCTGCTCGAAAACATCAAGGATGGCGAGAAGCTGAACATCTGTAAGGCCAAGTTCCCCAAGGAGAGTCCCCTGGTGCTGCAGATCACAGCCCGTCAGACCTTCTCTGACAAACCTACCAAGGAGCGCACCATCACCTCTGTCAAGAACCCCGACTTCAGCTTCACCATCCGGTCGAACAAGAACTATATCGACTTCTTCGATACCTATCCCTCTTCGTACACCGACAACAACTTCATGACCCGCTGGGCCATGTATGCCAACACCCCGTTGGAGCCCGGTATCGTCTCGCAGCTCTATCCCCCCATGCGCGAGAAGCTGAAGGGTCTGAGCAAGCTCGATGCCGTACAGCAGCTGTTGTGGTGGGTAGAAGGCACCCTCGATCTCGACCGCAAGAATCCCAACCAGAACTGCTTCCTCTATGCCTACGACGAGGCTGTATGGGGCTTCGACCGCTCGTTCTTCGGCGAAGAGACCTTCTTCTATCCCTATTGCGACTGTGAGGACCGCTCTATCCTGCTGTCCCACCTTGTTCGCGACCTTGTAGGTCTCGATGTCGTTCTGGTCTACTATCCAGGCCACCTCGCTATGGCTGTCCACTTCCCCGACGGAGCACCCGGCGATGGCTATATGGTCAACGGCCGCCGCTTCACCGTCTGCGACCCGACCTACATCGGTGCCGATGTCGGCGAGGAAATGCCAACTGTAAAGGGCAAGGGTGCCAACGTCATCCTGCTCAAACGCTCATAACAGAGACAATAAAAAGAGGATGTGTCTGCACATCCTCTTTCTTTTTCATTCATCGCTGTTACTGTTACCTTTTAAAGTTTGTCCTCCGTCTGTTACCTGAGGGCCTGCTCAATGCCTGATACCCGAATGTCAGCAGCACATCCCGTCAGATGATTGCTCGTCGGTACACCTCCAACTGCCTTGTTCACCTCTGGCGAACGAAAGGCGCAGTTAATGATCAACGGGTCATCCCCGTCACCATACAGGTTGTTCCACCTTCTGCGCAATTGTTCCAGCCAGCCGCACAATCGCTTTAAGTTCTCTATTTGTTCTTTATTCGGTTCGTTACTTAATCCTGTTCTCGTTTTACAAAGCTCAGCGAGCGTAAAGTGTGGCGTTAAGCGAGAGCCATCAAGCTCGCTTGAATGGCCGAGCGCAGCCACACTCGACGAAGTCAAGTGCTCGGAGAGATTTGTTTGCTTATTCATGATGACCAAATGTTAGTGTGTTAATGCGTTAATGCGTGATGACGCCAATCTTCCGGTATTTGGCTTTTGTGGTTCTGTTCTCTTTGTACTCACCGGTTTTCTCCACCTGTTTGTCCTACATAGAATTGGACAATTGGACATTGGACAATTGGACATTAAGACCAAATTTTAATAAAAGGGAGATATATTATTATATATGTATAATATTATTCAATATATAATATATATTATATATTGGCTTTACTGCTTGACAATAAAAAAACACCTTAATGTCCAATGTCCAATGTCCAATTGTCCCGTTTTTATTGTCAACCGAATCAGTAAAAGCCTACTTTCATTAATGC
>Ga0129306_1003495_pt1 | contig 11654 bp, 11 predicted proteins | sample P827metagenome_FD_94438 | JGI IMG/M metagenome (GOLD analysis project Ga0129306, IMG submission 94438) | Capybara group fecal microbial communities from Wisconsin, USA - P827 metagenome | ecosystem: Host-associated > Mammals > Digestive system > Large intestine > Fecal | place: USA: Wisconsin...
GCTTTTTTTGTGTAGTATTTATGTATAGACAATACAAAATAGCAATACAATATGTGTAGTAAAAAAGGAGCGTGTGCCGGTGATTATCAGTGTTATGAACCAAAAAGGGGGATGCGGCAAAACTACAACGGCCTGGGCAATGGCCAGTGTGTTGCGGTCGAAGGGAAAAACGGTTTTGCTGGTTGACCTGGATCCCCAGGTTTCGTTGTCGTTGTTGCTACAGCTGGATGACAGCAGGACGATTGCGGATGCCTTGAAAGGTACATTTGATATTACAGATGTGATCCAAACGGTTGACGATAATGGGGATGTAGTTGCCGGGAGTGCTGAACTACCGTTATTAACGGAATCCCAAAGCCAGTTAAAAAGGGTGTTGAAGAAAGCGGATAAGTACTATGATTATGTAATTGTAGATAGCACGCCGACGGCTTCAGCGGTCGGGCTGGCTATCCTGCAGGCGACAGACAAATTAGTGATTCCTGCTATGGCTGCATTACCTGTTATATTGGCTACACGGCAGTTTAAAGACATGGTTGAGTTGGCAAAGGAAACTAATCCCAGGCTTGATGTTGCTGGCATTTTGCTTGTGATGTATGACAAGCGTGGAGTAGTTACCAGGACGCTGAAGGAAATTGCGGATGATGTTGCTACGGAACTTGGGACAAAAGTTTTTGATACATCTATCCGGAAAGGGATAGCCGTGGAAGAAGCCTGGGCAAGCTTTAAAGGCCTGCTGGAGCATGCGCCTAACAGCAATCCGGCGGTAGATTATGTGGACTTTGTGAAGGAACTGGGGGTATAATATGGCGTTCAAAAACAAGGAAGCATTAAAACTTATGATGCAGAAAAAACAGGAAGTTCCGGAACCGGTTGATGTTCCGGTAAACAAAAAGAGTAAACCGGCACGGTTGGCGATAAAAAAGGCGGGGGATGCGGTAATGGCTACTGACACAAACGGTGTTGCTTTTCTTCAGAATCCAGTTTTAAAGGTTACGAAAAGTACTTCGTTAAATATCCGAATTACGGAAGAAGTGAAAATGAATATTGATTATTTGGCAAAAAAATATAATATGTCACAATCTGACTTGGTAACAGCCCTGGTGGCTGATGCTATGCACCGTGATGCCGATTCTTAAAATCAAATAAAAAAAGGAGTGATATTTTTGAAAAAAATCTATCTCGTTCGTGTTTACCGTGATGGTGTTTTGCTTCCGGATGTCTGGCCGTTTCGGTCGGAAGCTGGGGCAAATGCTTTTATTAAAAAAATGGTTCCGGGCTATTGCCGTGCTGAAGTGATTTCAGCAGAATTGAACGACTAAATAAAAAGAGGGTAGTCCTTGCGGGCTATCCTCTAATTTTTTTGTGTAAAGTTACTGTCCGCTTTATGCGGACTTTTCTTTTTTATCGGCGCATATTTTCGGTACGTTCCGTTTCATTCGTTCCGGATCCGGGGCTGATGGCGGCTCATGGTGTGGGGAATTTTGGACGTTTATGTTACACTTTTTAGGAAAAAGAAAGAAACAAACAAAACAGACCGGCACCCAAAATTGAAAGGCCAGGCGAAGGGGCGGCGTCTTGCACTCTGTACAAGCCAAATGCCGGCAGGCATTTCAGGGGTAGCCCCGTAGCCCCTGTAAGACAGTATTCCTTTATCAGGGAAAAGGCGAAAATGTCACTGAATATGGGTTTTCGGGTGGTATTTGCATTTTTTTCTGGAAAAATAACGCTCCAAAATCGTTTCTGACGGCGTTCCGTGGATAGGGTAGGGGTAACAGTGCCCCCGGTTTTAACGCCCTGTATAGCGGTCTTTGCCTTTCTTGCGGTCGGGGTTTGCAAGGGTAGGAGTAGTGTTTGCCCTACGGTCTGCTGTTTTCTGCTGTGTGGGTTTTCCGGCAGCCGGGTCGTCATCAGGTTTATTTTTCCAGTAATTGTTTCTCGCCGCAGCGGATTTTAGATATGCTGCAAGTAAGGTTTCCTTGTTTGCAAAAAACATGTCTTTACTGTCTTTGATCAAAAGGTTAGCCTGGCGTTTGCCGTATTTTTGCCAAGCCGTGTTTTTGATATATTCCAGGTTGGGTTCTTTTGGCGTGCCATCAGGGAAATAACGTTTAACATAACTGTCAAAGATACGTTTTTCTTGGTCGTATAAGGATTCGTAATAGTCTATGCGGCTTTGGTTCGGCTCATAATCAAAGAAGTGGCTTTGTTCGGTTTTTCTGCGTGCTTCTTCTATTTCAGCATCACGAACATCTTGCCATTTTTGATATGCTGCGTCTACCGGTTCTTTTATTTCTTTGTAGGCGTTATAGGCAGCCAGCTTTTCTTTATATTCATTTTCGGCTACATGCTTAACCACTGCGCTACGGTAAGCTTCAAGGTCATTTTTGGCAATCGCAGCAAGCCGGTCGTATTCTTCCCGGCTCCACGCAGCCCTACGGTCTGCTTCCTCTTTCCTGATGCGTTCCTGCTCAGCAGCCCTACGGTCTGCTATATGTTCATTGATGATGTTAATAATATTGCTGATTCGGTTCAGTGATTCCTTTGTCTGTGTCAAATCATTTTGCTGGTGGGTAACGGCCTGAAAAGCAAGTGTGTCCATCTCGGTTAATTTATCCTGGAAAACTTGCTGGTCTTTTTGCGGTTGGTAATCCGGCAGTGGGTTATAAAATACTCGTTTTTCTTCATTCGTAAGTTGCAGTATTCTATTGGGTAAAGTGTTCCAGAGGATTAGCGGTTCTGCGGTCGGCGGCGGAAGATGGTTTTCTGATTGTGCGTCCTTGTTAAATTGTGTATTGGTTTCGGCGGTGATTCTGACAGCGTTATTTGTTATGGTTTGGTCGTTTCGGATACGGGATTTAATATTGGGAACCGAACCTCCATTTATTATGCTTGTTAAAGCAAATTCCATTGTAACAGGTCCAATGTGTTTTTTGGGGTTCTGTTCTTCAGGTTTAATGATATTCTTTAACCGAAGATATTTTTCGTATAAGAAGGCTGCTTCTTTTCCGACAACTTTGTGAATGTAGTTACGGGTTAACCATCCACGATATTTACGCCAGCGTTTACGGGATGCTGCTTGTATTTTTTCTGAAGATAAGCTTTTCCGGAAAATTTCATATGCAGCGTTGCCGTAGCGTTCCATGTGATATCCGTTTGACGCAATATAGTCAATCAGTAATCTTTCCCGGTCTGTCGGGTTTTCCTGACTGTTAAATTTATTGATCTTCTCATTTATGGCAGAAATGCCGTTATTCATAGTAGTTATTATAGGGTCTGTATTCTGCTTTACCAGGTCGATAGCTTTGTTGAATTCGGATATAGAATCTTTTACGAAAATTTCTTCCGGTTGCAATTCATTTTCGATATAATCCGTGATGGCTACATTAACTTCGTTTTGAAGGTTGTTAGCTTCTTGGATCTTTTTTTCTTTTTCAATAGTAATGGCAGCACAGCTTTTTTCTGCCTGGACTTCTGCCCGTTCTGCGGCATAAAATTCCCGTTCTTTTTCGTCCAGATTTGCAAACTTGTTATCAAAAACGTTTTTGAAAAATTCATATTGCTGGTTCTGTTCTATTTTTTCCTGGTAGCTTTCCCCTTTCTTTTCAGCATCTCGCTTGCCGATGTGCTGGGCTTTTATGCCTGCTTCTTTTAATGCCGTGGTTGTGCGGGAATCATTCCTTTTTACTTGATCATTGATTTTATGATTTGATAACACCATGTTTTGGATGCGGTCGATTTCATTGTGCATCCATTTTAAATCAGACTTTCCCAGGGCGTTAATGTCTTTGTTTTTCCACTGTAATCTGCCGTTCTTATCTTTTCGCTGGTTCACATAGTATTTAAGCCCGGTTTCCGGGTTGATAGCATATATAGGTTCTTCATTGTCGATAGTGCATGGTTTCCGGATATCATTTCCTTGTTCATCTTTATAAATTTTATCGTAAATCAAATTACCTTCCATGTCGATATAGTAAGACGTGGACTTGCCGCTCCATTTTCCATTATCAAAAACACGTTCCGGAACGGCGATATGTACATGGTTATTACCGGGTTTTGTTTTTTTAGGCGGTTTTTTATGAATTGAGTAATCAACAGGTCGCCGCAAATACTGTGAAAAAGAAAGTGCAATTTCTTTTGCTGTTTCTTTTAATTGTTCATCTGTCATATTGTTCGGTAGAGCTATTTCTGTTTTCCAGTAAATTCGCTCCGAATTTTTCTTATTTAGACGGTATAAATCATTGTACATCATGTTTCGGCGTTTATCTGATTTAATTGAACTATCTCCATAAATACAGGATTCGTCAGCAGAAACTATATCAGAATCAATGATTTGCGTACCGTCATAATGTTTGCGGTTATGTGTACGTTTGGTGAATTCATCAGTCAATTTTTGACCGCAGTTATATGATATGTCAGACAAGGGAGAACGGCGAAAGCCTTTTTCTGTCTGACATGTCATATGTTTAATATCGCCCATATAATGTATAGCCATGATGTAGATACCTCGTTATAAAATACCATTAAAAGCCAACGGATTTTATATGGTGTTTTACTTATGCGAAAGCGGTTGTTTGGGGTTTTCCCCGCTGTAAGCGGGACGCGTCGAAGGGACATCTTGCCATCGGCAAGGTGTCCCGTAGATGCGCTTTCTTTTCTGTGAAAAGAAAGTCCCTCCGCTCACGTATATTCTACCATAATTTTAATAAGGTACAACCTTTTATTTTCATTTTTTGTATATACATTTACGTGAAATTTTTGTAAAATTTTTGATGGCTAATAATTTTCGGTATGTTAATTACTATTATTATGTTATAATATTATCATACGCAAACTATATTATTATTTATTTGAAAGTGAGGGAACTACTATGGAAGAAAAAAACGTTGTTGCTACGGATAATGAGCAGCAGAAGAAGAAACGGTCAAAACTGGAAACAGCACTGTTCCTTTATCGTAGGCAAAAAGCAGCAGAAGAAAAAATAAGGGAATTAGAGGAAAAAGAAAAAAAAGCTGAAGCAGAACGTAAGCAGCGCCGGAAAGAAAAACAAGAGAAGCAAAAAGCTGTTGATAAGGCAAAGAAGGAACTGGCGGCGGTTCGTGCGTTTGCTGAAGTTAAAAAGGAGCCGTCTAATATTCGTAAGCAATTTGCTGTTAAAGGGTTCTTCGATTTAATGGATAAATGTAATGTAACTGATCGTGATTTTACTGATGCTTATAATTTTATTGGTGACACAAAATGGTTGTTAGAAGCTTTGATGAAAAATGTAAAAGTAAATACAGAGACAAACAAATTAGAAATTGATATTTCCGGTATGCGTAATATAGTATTTGCCAAGAAAGCGGAAATTGAAAATATTATTGAAGATTTTAAGAACCAGCTTGATGCCGAATGGAAAAAGTTTGAAGAACTGAAAAAGAGTGAGAGTGCTAAAGCTGTGGATGAAGAAACTGCTGAACCTGACAAAAAAGAATAAAATTGCCGGTAAAAAGAAAAATCCCCTGATTTGCACTAAAATCAAGGGATTTTTTCAATTTCCGGCAAAAAAACAACGCTCCAAAATGCCCATAGACGGCGTTTTAACAGTCGGCTCGATGTTTGATACCTGTGGTTTTTGCCTGGGCGTTCGTGCTGGGTGGACAAAAAAAGAAAGAAGTCCGGGGCGAATAGCCGGACTTCCCTTTGTGCCTTTTTTATTTTTTTGTGCCAAACGAAAGAAGATTTTAAAGGCACGTTTTTTATTATAGCCATATACGGAAATAAGTCAAGAGAAAATTACTCATTCCAAGAATGAGTATTCTTATAGGTTTCCGGTGGCATACCGGTTAAATTAACATCCCAGGCCAGGCTTGTCGGTCTTGCAATTTCGTCTTTGTTATGTAACCGCATAGAGATTGACCAGCCATGATCGAAAATTAAGATGATGGTTGTTTTAGATCTTGATTTAAAGCCGGCTTCGATTAACCGGGTAGGCATATTGATTTTAGCTACACGGGTCATAGCTTTTATCTTGCCGGCCGGCTGGTTCAAAGTTCCGTGCATGTTAAATCCTTCAATGGTGGTTGTCTGTGAAGATTCCCTCATAATGACTTTGTAAAAATCATGGCTGCCGAAGAAATAGGACAGCAGCTTTTCCGGAACGTCCTCATGATCTTTACATAAGCGGATCAACTCATTAATATAGGCCTGCAGGATCGGAGCATAATATAAATCCTGTTTGTTTTCAATGTCACGCCATTTAATATTTGACTCCCCTAACCTTTTTAAAGGCTCGATAACTTTTGTCATATCGGCAATAAATTCATTGCTGCAAGGGATATTAAGCCAGTCTTTGCCAAAGTCTTTAGCTTCAGTTATCCTTGGATGTTTTAATGCAGCGTGATTATGTTTGCAGGAAATACCGATTTCCCATTTATCGGTAATCCGGATCATAAGAACGTCCCGGACATCACCTTCCGGGCCCTGGGCGATAGCATCAGTAGCAATACTTAAAACGATAGTTCCGTTACCGTTCGCCAGCTTCGGTTCTAACGGGAACAGTAATTTAACTGCTGTCTGTGCAGCTGCCCGGTATCGTTTTTTATCTTCTTCCGGTAATTTCAAAAAAGCGTTCTGGGCTGTTATGTATGAGGAAGAAGAATTTAACTCAACATCCTTTTTTTCTTCCAGTAACTTTTCTCTAACCGCAAATAAGCAGGCAAACTCAAAAGCCTTTCCGTTTATCGTATTATCATTAGCCATAATTTATTCCGTCCTTCCTGTTATATTTGACAATAAGCCGTAAAGGTGTGTAGCCATGATCTCGGCCAGGTTGCAGGGTACGGCGTTCCCTATCTGCTTATAGATGCTGGTTATGTTCCCATAAAATTCCATATTAGCCGGGAAGGTCTGAATGGCGGCCGCTTCCGGATAACTTAAACGCCTGGTCAGGCCTTCGCCAAATTCCCAGTGATCTTTATTAATGAATTTCATGTCCGGGGATCCGGGCCACAAAGTAACCTGTTTAGCCATGGCGGGTATGGTATATGAAACTTCATCCCATCCTCTTTTACGGTTACGGCTCATGTAACGGCTGCTATAAGGCGCATTGCAGATTTCGTCCTCGGTCGGTTCCGGGATGTTTTTCAAGGCTTCCCTCATTGTTACCGTGTACGGTCTTGGTGCCGGGTACTCGAAACTTTTAATTTTAAGGTCTTTCCGGAAGCCGCAAATAATGACACGTTCCCGGTCTTGTGGAACATTATAATTTTTTGCGTTAAGCAGCTGGCAGTAAACATTGTAGCCTTGTTCAGAAAATGCCTGGATAATTGCTTCAAGGATTTGACCGCCGCCCATGGTTGTAAGACCTTTGACGTTCTCACCTACAAACATTAAAGGCTGCTTTGCTTTGACGATACGCACATAATGTTTGTACAAAACATTCCGGCTATCGTCCAGTTTCCGGGGGCCGCTCAGACTGAAGCCCTGGCAAGGAAAACCACCTAAAATAATATCGGCGTTGGGGATTTCGTCATTATTGACCTTGCCTATATCCCCTTTAATGACGGTAGCCTTGCTCCACCGTTCATGTGTCTTGCAAGCATCCGGGTCGAAGTCATTAGCCCAGATTGTTTTGAATCCCGCCCGTTCAAACCCGATGTCAAGGCCACCGGCTCCGCAGAACAGGCTTACCGCTGTAAAGTTTTTCATGGTGTTTACTCCTTTTTTGTTGTTGCCGCTTCGCCCATGGTCGGCCGTGCGGTCATTTATTATAAAACATGATGCGTCATGTTTTATGCAAATTTGATTTCTTTCAGTGTGCTGGTGATGTTGCCGAACCATGCCAGCAGAACGACTTTTTTATAGATTCCGCTGTCGTCGTTCCGGAACAAATTAAGGTGATGCTCTGCGTCATGGCGCTCATTGTAAATATATTCTTCATCCGGCTGGTGATCTTTTCTTACGAATTGTACGATATAATTTTTTTCGTGCATATTAAACCTCCTTTCTTTTATATTGACAATACAAATTGTATTGTCAACACATTATTACTATACATTATTACTATACAATATTGCAATACAACTTGTAAAGCGTTTTTTATGTTTTGTTTACAACACGTAATAAATTGATATGGTCTTTAAGGCTGTATCCAGTATCTTTCCATTGATAGTTATAAAGCAGCGTTTTGCGTTCAATTCCAGCTACTTGTAAAATCCTGATTGCAACGGTGCCCGGGCATTGGTCTGCGTACTCCATGATGTCCTTCCAGGTTTTTGCGTTCTGGATGACGGCATCTATTAAGTCTGTATCTGCATCATAGCTTTTTTTGTGCTTTGCTTCAAATTCAGGCTTGTATGTTACGAATAGATCTTCCCTTTTCCGGCATGCGTTTTTCAGATACATAATGCCTTTGTTGTACGTTTTTTCGTGCATAGCAGCTATTAAGATGTCTGCCCATGTTTTTGCTTTTTTAATAGATTCTGTTGTTTTGTCGTTCTCAACCATAGCGGCCATGATCTCGTCCACCATTGCCCATTTTTCTTCTATGGATAAATGATCAATAGTTTTCGTTTCTTCTTTTGAAAGCGGCGAAACATAAGCCTGGATGTTCGCTGTTTCTGCAGTTTTCCACCATTTCCGTATTGTCGGCAATGAAAGCCCGGTATCAGTCATACATTGGTTTTTAGTTCCTTTTAATCCGTTTTCATTCTGTAAGCGCCAATGTGTTACAATATCCTCTTTTTTGGGTGCGCCTTCTTTATTGCGCCATTCTTTATTTTTCCATTTCAATTCTTGTTTATAACGGCACAAGGCTAAATGGATTTCCCTTGTATTGCCGTTCCGGCGGTTTTTTTCAATATGGAATCCGGTCAGTTTGTTAATGGTTTTTATACTGACCCGGATAAACTCCGGATGAAAAAACTGATGGAACGCTTTAGCTGCTTCTTCTTGGGTTAAAAAATTTGGATGGTTCGGCGGTGTCATCTCCATGAACCGCTTATAAATCTCCTGATTGTCTTTCCACAATGTCTGTGCATCTACGCCGCCTTTCAGGGCGAATGCCGATAAAAGCCGTAAACAGTTGTACCGGTTGCCAACGTGCCCGCCTTCGAGCATCTGTCGTTTCCACCAGTTGTAAAGGTTCGTGCTACAGGTCCAGGTTCCCCAGCTTTTTTCACCACGGACGACAACCTTTTCGTACCATTCCGGATATTTCTTTTTGGCTTCGTCCAAAGATATGCGGCTGGTCTTGACTTTTGAAAGATCGATCCTTTGTTTTTCCGGAACGAAACGGTTCAAGTACTGCAATGTAACAGGTGTTCCCGTATGCCATGCTTTGACACGGTACTCGATGCGTTTTTCCTGGCTACCTTCCTTGTAACGTTCATAGCCCATTTTGGTGCGAGTTCCTACAACACGGTATCCCTGGGTGATACCATGGATCTGTATCGTTTTGTTGGAAGATGTCCATTTCGTCCACAGTTGCCGTGTCATAGCTTCTTTAAAATCTGCTAACGCCTGCTTGTACTGCGGCAACATAGGGACAGGTTGCTCAAGGACGTAATACAAGTGCAGGCCGCCGCCTGAATTTACAATCATGGTTGGTTTAGGCAATATGTTAATTGTTTCTGTGAAATGTAAAAGGGATTTTATATTGTTTTCGTCCACATCGTCTATATCGAAGGTCAACGAATGGAGCCAGCGGGCGTTTTTGTTGCTATGTTTCCGTCCGTAATAAGAAACCGGTGAAATTAAAGAAAAGAAAGATAGACCTTTGTATTTCCCAATCTCTTCCAGGTCATCCGTTATAATCCGGTTGAAAGCCCTGGCTTTCGTCTTGCCCTCGGATTCCAACAGAGCCTGCTCCTCCGGTGTGTACTTCACAGCCGTTTGAGGGATAACGGTCATTATAGCAGTAACGCCGCCTTTTTTCTGTTCGCCCTTCTTTTCCAGCCAGCCGGACGGGAAAAGAATACGGTAAAACTGCTTTGGGGACAAGGTTTTATATCGTTCATCCAAAAGCTGGCAACGTATGTTATAATTATGGATATATTGTTGTTTTTTATAGTTTAATTCATTCCGGAACTCTTTGGTATCATCATACGTTCCGTGACGTGTGTAACCAGGCATAGCTACAGCTCCTTTTTTGGGGGTAGGGTAAAATGCCGGGGGGAAGGCCGTGCCGGGCACGAGGGGGTGCCCCCATGGCAGTATATTATCAATACAGTTATTTTCACCCATATTGTACCACACGAAACGACAGTTTGACAAGATGTTGTATTTTTGTATATACAAAAAATATTATTGTTAACACATTTTTAAGGTAAAAACCTCTTGCTAATAAGGGTTTTGGTGGTTTTTAGTGGCATTAGAAAAACAGGTATTTAGGTCTGAAAAAAGCGAAAAATAAAAGAAAAGCGTCCATAAAGATATTTGTACTTTACGGACGTTCTTTTATTTGTTATACTATGTTTATGGACATACAAAACAAGCCGGTGCAGGCTGTCCGTAAAGGGATGATTTTAAAGACCGCCAGAAAGGGGTGTATTTGATGCCTAAAAGCGTTATCTTCGGCTACGCAAGGGTAAGTACCAAACAACAGAAAACAGACCGTCAGAAGGCCGAATTGATGAAATATATCACAAGCAGCCGGTATTATTATGAGGACATCGGTTCAGGGGCAAGTATGAAGCGGGATAACTACCTGGCTATGAAAGACCGGATCGAATCCGGGGACGTTCTGTATATACATGAACTTGATCGTTTGGGGCGGAATAAAACGGAGATCTTAAAGGAACTGGAGTATTATCAGGAACACGGTATTTCTGTCCGGATCTTAAATATTCCGTCTACGCTTACAGATTATGCAGCTGCGTACGGTGACAGTAAAATCGCCCGGGATATTTTCGTGGCGGTTAATAAAATGATGTTGGAAGTTTTGGCTGCATTTGCTGAAGCTGAAAGAGCCATGAACCATAAGCGGCAAAGAGAAGGCATCGAAGCAGCCAGGAAGAAAGGCGTTCATATGGGACGCCCGGCACTCAAGAAGCCGGAAACCTGGAAAACGGACATGGCAGCCTGGAAAGCAGGGGACGTGTCTGCAACAGAGTTGTACCGTAAATATGGTATTTCTAAATCGGCCTTTTACAAGCTTGTCAAACAAGAAAAATAGTTTTTTGGGGCTCGTCGCCCCTTTCCTGAAAAGGGATAAGTGTCTGCAGGCCGTTAAGTTATGTTGTTTAACTGTCAGAAACGCTTGTACCGGCCTCTTTGGTTGTTGGTTGACGTTTCCTTCTTGTTTGTTCGGCGTGACCGTCAAAACGGCTGTATAGTGCTTTTCCGTTCTGCCCCAAAATGCTGCTTCGCAGCATCTGGCTTTTACAGTGTGCTTTTTTCGGATGTTCGGCGAAGCTGACGCCGTTTTTTTGTATTGTGGTTTTGTATAGTAATATTGTATTGTCAATACAATTTGTGTTGTGTTGACAATATGTATAGCATATGTTAAAATACAATGTGTGTAGTGGAATTGTATAGTGTTGTCATTTTGTGTAGCTTTTTTTGTGTAGTATTTATGTATAGACAATACAAAATAGCAATACAATATGTGTAGTAAAAAAGGAGCGTGTGCCGGTGATTATCAGTGTTATGAACCAAAAAGGGGGATGCGGCAAAAC
>Ga0129306_1003497_pt1 | contig 11646 bp, 8 predicted proteins | sample P827metagenome_FD_94438 | JGI IMG/M metagenome (GOLD analysis project Ga0129306, IMG submission 94438) | Capybara group fecal microbial communities from Wisconsin, USA - P827 metagenome | ecosystem: Host-associated > Mammals > Digestive system > Large intestine > Fecal | place: USA: Wisconsin...
CCCGCCGAGATAGTGCCGATACCGCGCAGAGAATACGGAAAGCTCACATTCTCCGACAAGGCGAATGAGAAATACACAGCTCATATCAGGGAGATCGCCAACGCCGACCTCAGCGGACTGAAGGTCGCGATAGACTGCGCAAACGGCTGCGCCTCGGCGACTGCGGAAGAGATATTCACCGCCCTCGGAGCAAAGGTCGTGCTGATGGGCAATGCTCCCGACGGCTCGAACATCAACAAGGACTGCGGCAGCACGCACATCGACGCTCTTATGCGGTTCGTCACCGAGAACAAGTGCGACTGCGGCATTGCCTTCGACGGCGCGGCTGAGCGCTGTCTCGCCGTTGATGAGAACGGCGGCATTGTGGACGGAGATATGATAGTCGCCGTATGCGCCAAGGATATGAAGGAGCGCGGCACTCTCCGCAACAACTCGATAATATTCACGCAGGCGAACAACCTCGGACTGCTGCAGTTCGCGCGTACGAACAATATCGGAACATCAGCTTCCTCTGCAGGCGAGCGGAGTATGATACGCCGTATGCTCGAATGCGGCTACAGTCTCGGAGGCGACCCCGCGGGTCATATCCTCTTCCCCGACGAAGCACCGTCCGCAGACGGACAGCTCACGGGAATACGTCTGCTCGACACGCTGAATCGCTCGGGAAAGAAGCTCAGCGAGCTGTCGGCGGTCATCGAGAAATGCCCGCAGGTAATGCTGAATGTGCCGATAGACAAGCGCTTCCGCGAGGTGTGGAAGAACGACCGCGCCGTCACAGGTATCATCGACGAATTCGAGGGCATACTCGGCGAGGAGGGCAGAGTCGTCGTCCGCGAGGTAGGCGCAGACCCCGTTATCCGCATAATGATAGAGGGCAGAGACTTCACCACGATAAACACAATGGCACTGCAAATTGCCGATACCATAAAGGAGCGGCTGACGCTTACACAGCCGCATTAAGGAGTACACGAATTGAGGACAGCAAGCAACTGGAAGGACTACGTCATACTTGACACGTCGGACGGCGAAAAGCTCGAAAAATGGGGAAAGGTGTCGCTCGTGCGACCCGACCCGCAGATAATATGGAAGACCGACAGGCGCGACCCGCTGTGGACGGGCGCTGACGGTCACTATCACCGCTCGAATAAGGGCGGCGGCGAGTGGGAGTTCCGCAAGCGCCTGCCCGAGAGCTGGAGGATAAGCTACGGAGCACTGACGTTCATCATACGTCCCACAGGCTTCAAGCACACGGGCTTGTTCCCCGAGCAGGCGGTCAACTGGGACTTCATGGCTGAAAAGATACGCGGTGCAGGACGTGAGATAAACGTCCTGAACCTTTTTGCCTACACGGGCGGAGCTACTCTCGCGTGTGCGGAGGCGGGCGCTAACGTGTGCCACGTGGACGCGTCGAAGGGAATGGTGCAGTGGGCTCGCGACAACGCCGCGGCTTCGGGACTTGCCGACAAGCCCATACGCTGGATAGTGGACGACTGCGAGAAGTTCATCGCTCGCGAGATACGCCGCGGACGCAGATACGACGCCGTTATCATGGACCCGCCCAGCTATGGCAGAGGTCCCGGCGGCGAGGTCTGGAAGCTTGAGGACTGCGTGTACGACCTCGTGAAGCTGTGCTCGGGCGTGCTCGCGGACGAGCCGCTCTTCTTCCTGATAAACAGCTATACGACGGGGCTTTCGCCCTCGGTAATGGGATATATCCTCGGCAGCGTGCTGACGGAGCGTTTTGGCGGCGCGGTCAGCTTTGACGAGATAGGCTTGCCCGTGCAGTCCACGGGAATGACACTCCCCTGCGGCTCTACCGCCATTTGGCAGAAATAATCTGTAGGGGACGGCGCGGCTAACAGCCGCCCGTACCCTCTGTCAGCTTTGCTGACATCTCCCTACACTGTAGGGAGTCACCCGACGTCCCGACTGTAGGGGCGCATTACAGCAAAGCTGCATATAGCATCACAATCCAAATCAAAGATTTGGTGTGCTGCTTATCCGTGCGCCCGCATAATTCGGAATTCGGAAATCGAAATTCGGAATTATCGGTATCGCCTGCGGCGATGATTTGTAGGGGCGGCGTCCCGCCGCCCGCCAATATACCGCAAAACCCACGGCTACATTCTGTAGGGGCGCCCTTTGGGCGTCCGTTCGGAGAATAAAACTGCGGACTGCCAAAGGCAACACCTACAACGATTCTTTGTAGGAAACGGCGTCCCGAAATCGAGGTGTATGAATAATGACAGAAAACAGATTTCAAAAAAGCAGATGTGTAATAAATATTATTACGGTGCTTGTTTGGTTCTTTACACCTTTAATTTTTATTTTCTGTCTTATGTATTCTGATGACACTCCATATCGATTGGAAGGTGCCGACAGCTTTGCTGTAGAGCACCCGATACAATCAACGCTCTGTTATGTGGGAATATTTGGCGCACCTGCGCTGTTCATCATAATGACGACATTATTCGTTGTCATGGCAATAATCGACTATGTTAAGAAACGCCGCGCAAAAAAGCAGATTCAAGCAAAGGAATAATATGGAAAACATCATTGAGATAAGCGGTCTGCACTTCAGCTATCCCGCGGACGGTGACACCGAGCCCGCGGAGGTACTGAAGGGCATCGACCTTACAATAAAAGAGGGCGAGTTCGTGGCAGTGCTCGGGCACAACGGCTCGGGCAAATCGACGCTCGCCAAGCACATCAACGCGATACTGCTCCCGACGGAGGGAAAGGTCGTCGTTGACGGCATAGACACCGCCGACGAATCCCGCCTTTTCGAGCTGAGACAGCGCGCGGGAATGGTCTTCCAGAACCCCGACAACCAGATAGTTTCGTCGGTGGTCGAGGAGGACGTGGCATTCGCGCTCGAAAACCTCGGAGTACCCTATGAGGAGATGAGGCGGCGCGTTGACGACTCGCTGAAAGCCGTCAATATGTACGACTACCGCCAGCACTCTCCCAGCCAGCTCTCGGGCGGACAGAAGCAGCGTATCGCCATTGCGGGCATAATCGCGATGCAGCCGAAATGCATAATCCTCGACGAGCCGACAGCCATGCTCGACCCGCAGGGACGCAAAGAGGTAATGGCTACGATACGGAAGATGAACCGCGAGCAGGGCATAACCATTGTACTTATCACGCACTATATGGACGAGGCGGCACAGTGCGACCGCGTGGTCGTGATGGACAAGGGCACGGTCGCTCTCGACGACACCCCGCGCGAGGTCTTCTCGCACGTGGAGCAGGTCATGGAGATAGGGCTTGACGTGCCGCAGGTGACGGAGCTCGCATGGGAGCTCCGCAAGGCGGGCTGCGATATCCCGCAGGACATCATCACCGAGGACGAATGCGTCGCGGCGATACAGAAATTATTCGCCGCGAAATAACCCTGTAGGGGCGGCATCCCGCCGCCCGCAAGCTAAACATAAATTCACGGGCGCACTACAGCAACGCTGCATATAGCATTGCTATCCAAATCAAAGATTTGGGGCACTGCTTAACTGTGCGCCCCTACAATGACATCGCCGAAGACGATACCGATAATTCCGAATCCCGCATTCCGAATTCCGAATTATAATTACGCATTACGCATTACGAATTACGCATTGAATTGAAGGAGCGAAACCACATTGGCAATTCTTGAGACCCGACAGCTCACATACACCTACAGTATCGGCTCGCCGTTCGAGAAAACGGCGGTCGACCACGTAGACCTCAAAATCGAAGAAGGCGAAATGGTCGGCGTAATGGGTCACACAGGCTCGGGCAAGTCCACGCTGATACAGCATTTCAACGGTCTGCTCCGCCCGACGTCGGGACAGGTGCTCCTCGACGGGCAGGACATATGGGCGGACAAGAAAAAAATACGCGACGTCCGCTTCCAGGTGGGACTTGTTTTCCAGTACCCCGAGTATCAGATATTCGAGGAGACGGTGTTCAGGGACATAGCGTTCGGTCCGCGCAATATGGGACTTGACGAGAAGGAGATAAAGCGCCGCGTGCTCGAAACGGCACACGATATAGGTCTGCGCGAGGAGCTCCTGAAGCGCTCGCCGTTCGACCTCTCGGGCGGACAGAAGCGCCGCGTCGCTATCGCGGGCGTTATGGCTATGGAGCCGAAGGTGCTCATTCTCGACGAGCCTACGGCGGGGCTCGACCCAGCTGGCAGGGACAAGATACTCTCCCACATCAAGCGCTACCACGAGCGAAAGAAGAACACGATACTGATAGTCTCGCACAGCATGGAGGACATCGCAGGCTTCGCGGACAAGATACTCGTAATGAACAAGGCGAAGCTCTTCTGCTACGACGACACCGAAAAGGTCTTCGGCAGAGCGCAGGAGATATCCGAGATAGGGCTTGATGTGCCGCAGATAACCAAGGTCTTTATGGAGCTGAAAAAGCAGGGGCTCGACTTCGGCAAGGAGGTCTACACCGTGCCCTATGCACGCGACCTGCTGCTGAAGCACCTGCACGGAAAGGCAGGTGACGGGCAGTGCTGAGAGACGTTACAATAGGACAGTATTTCCCGGGCAACAGCTTGATACACCGCCTCGACCCGCGCTTCAAGATAGTCATCACGCTGATATATATCCTTATGCTCTTCACGGGCAGCAACGTGGTCTGCCTCGCAGTCGGAGCCGTATACACGCTGATAGCCGTGTTCCTGTCGCGGATACCGCTGAAAATGTTCTGGAAGAGCGTAAAGCCGCTGCTGCCGTTCCTGCTGATAACGGCGCTGCTGAACATACTCCTCGTAGACAGCGGCGATGTCCTGTACAAGTGGAAATTCCTGAAAATAACCACGGGCGGAGTAAACATCAGCGCCTTTATGATAATAAGGATAGTGCTGCTGATAATGGGCAGCTCGCTGCTGACCTACACCACCTCGCCCATCACGCTGACGGACGCGATAGAGCGCCTGCTCTCGCCGCTGAAGCTGCTGAAATTCCCCGTGCACGAGCTTGCAATGATGATGTCGATTGCGCTGCGCTTCGTGCCGACCCTCATTGAGGAGACCGACAAGATAATGTCGGCGCAGAAGGCAAGAGGCGCCGAGATAGACACGGGCAGCTTCCTCACAAGGGCAAAGAATATGATATCCATACTCGTACCGCTGTTCATATCGTCGTTCAGGCGCGCGGACGAGCTCGCAACGGCTATGGAATGCCGCTGCTACAACGGCGGCGAGGGGCGCACAAGGCTGAGGCAGCTGAAGGCTGCTCCCCGCGACGTTATCGCGCTGGTGATAACGCTGATGTTCTATGCGGCGGCGATAGCGGTAAGCATTATCTTCAAACACATTATCAGCCATTAGCCGTCAGCTAACGGCTAATGACCACCACAAACAACAGACTGATGAAATAAGAGTATGACAAACAGAGAAACAAGAAGAAAAGCAACGAGACGCAAGGCAGAAAAGCCCGCCTCAAACAGATTCGCAGATTTCAGAAAGAGCAGAGCGGGCAGGATACTCTACGACAAGGGCGTGCTGTATTTCGCGCTCGCCTTTATCATACCCGCGGTGCTGATGCTCATCGGCTTCGGACAGAAGGGCATACACCCCTTCGGAAGCAATCAGATGCTCGTCGTTGACCTGTGGCACCAGTATTACCCCTTCTTCCGCGTGGTAAGCGAGAAGCTGCGCACGGGCGGCTCGTTCCTGTATTCGTGGGAAAACGGTATGGGCACGAACTTCCTTTCGCTGATATCCTACTATGCGGCAAGTCCGCTGTATCTGCTGTCGGTATTTACGCCAAACTCCGCCACCCGCGACGCACTGACATTTATGCTCGTGGCGAAGATAGGCTTCGCGGGAGCATTTTTCAGCTGCTTCCTGAGATATACCTACAGGCGCCGCGACTTCTCGATAGTTATTTTTTCGACAATGTTCGCGCTGTGCAGCTATATGCTCGGCTATTACTGGAACGTTATGTGGTTCGATACCATAGCGCTGTTCCCGCTCGTTATGACGGGACTTACCGCGCTCTGCCGCGAGGGAAAGTGGAAGCTCTACACCCTCGCGCTCGCGCTGTCGCTGATATCGAACTACTATATCGGCTACTTCACCTGCGTGTTCACGCTGTTCGCTTTCTTCGCGGTCGTGGTCATCGAGTGCAGGGACGTCGGCGACTTCCTGTACAAGCTGTGGCTGGTGATACGCTCGTCCGTCATAGGCATTGCCCTCGGAGCATTTCTGCTAATACCTGCCTACTGCGGTCTGACGCTTACCTACAGCATAAACAATCAGTTCCCCAAGACCATAAAGTGGTACGAGAAGTGGTACGACATCATCGCGAATCTGCTCTCCTACAGCGAGCCCGCCAAGAAGGAGGGTCTGCCCAACTTCGCGTGCGGTATGCTCGCGGTGGTGCTGTTCGGAGTCTTCCTCTTCTCGGCGGGAATAAAGCTGCGCGAGAAGATAGCGCTCTCGTCGCTGCTGACGATAGTGTTCGTCTCCTGCAACCTCAATGTGCTCAACTTCATCTGGCACGGCTTCCACGCGACGAATCAGATACCCTACCGCTTCGCCTTCATCTTCTGCTTCGTGCTCGTGACGGCGGCATACCGAGCGTATGACGTTATGACCGCAAAGGGCATAAAGCTGTATCAGCTGTTCCTGCTCATACCCGCGCCCGCGCTCGTATTCGGGCTAAACGTGTGGAAGATGTGCAAGGGAGAGGGCTTCTCCTTCGACGGAGCCTTCCGCGCGTCCGCTTTCATCGTGGGAGCTTACCTGCTCATATTCATCGCGGGAAAGATGTTCCCCTTCAAGAGCGAGACCGTACGCAGGAGCGTCATCAACGCCGCCCTTGCAGCCGCAGTTATCGCGGAGCTGACGAGCAATACCATTATCGGCGTCAGGACCGTCGGTGCATCGAGCTACAACTCCTACCCGTATATGAACGAGAGTGTGCAGGCTCTGCTCGAGGTCAAGCGCGACGACGACTACAGCCCCTTCTCACGCGTGGAGATGACGAACACCTACACCCTCAACGACAGCGCTCTCTACAGCTACTACGGAGTGTCGCAGTTCTCGTCGATGGCAAATGTGTCGGTGACGCGCTATTTCCGAAAGCTCGGGCTCTACGCCTCAGAGGCGGGCAACCGCTACTACTACCGCAATTCCACGCCCATGGTCAACCAGCTGCTGGGCATAAACTATATCATTTCCAAGAGCGGAACGCTCAACAACAGCGAGATGTCGCTCGTTGAGATAGCCGAGGCTCTGCCCTCGCACCTGTACAGAAGCAAATACCCGATGTCGATAGGCTTTATGATGAACAGCGACGTGCTCAAGCTCGAGCTTGCCGCCGCCGACAATCCGTACGAGTTCCAGAACGACATCGCAATGCTCGCGACAGGCACCAAGGAGAGCATATTCACGCGCCAGCCCGTGCGCGAGTACAGCTTCACCAATGCCGAGGGCGAGAAAACGGACTTCGGCACCTATAACTACGAGGTGACAGAACCCAACGAAAAGGCGTCCGCGACCCTGTACTACGACGGCATCGCGGGAGCCCGCCTCTACGGCTATGCCAAGGGCGGCGCGGCTGAGACCATCGACGTAAAATGCGACGGTCTGCCCGCCGACAGCAATATCTCCGCCGACGACTACCCTATCGCTTTCCCGATGGGCAACGGTCAGGAGGGCAGCGATTTCGAGGTAACGCTCAATTTCGAGGACGAGAGGAACTCGGGCGCCTTCAATCTGCTGGTCTACGCCCTCGACGAGGAAGCCTTTGAACGCACCTACTCCGAGCTCGCCGACGAGCAGCTCGAGCTCACCGAATTCAGCGATACCAAGCTGAAGGGCTATATCAATGTCAGGAGCAGAGGTATACTCTACCTCTCGATACCCTACGAGCGCGGCTGGAGCGTCTACGTGGACGGCAAAAAGGTCTCGACGACGAAGGTGTTCGACGCGATGCTCGGCGCGGAGATAGGTCCCGGCGAGCACGAAATAGAGCTGCGCTACTTCCCCGACGGTCTCGCCAAGGGTATCGTCATAAGCGTGGCGGCAGCGATAGCCTTCCTGCTGCTGACCGCTGCCGAGAGAGCAGCAAATAAGCGCAGAGCAGCCCGTCTTGCGGCGAAGGCTGCTGCGGACAACAACAACGAAACGGAAGATACAGCAAATGAGAAACCTTAAAGTTATGACCGCCTACCGCGGCACGCGATACCACGGCTTTCAGCGGCAGTCCAACGCCGTCACGGTACAGGAGGTGCTCGAAAAAGCCGTATCGAAGGTGCTCAACGAGCCCGTGACCGTTATCGGGTGCTCGCGCACGGATACGGGCGTGCACGCGAACAATTTCTGCTTCAACGTCAAAACAGAGAGCAGTATCCGCACCCTCGGCTTCTGCCGCGGAGTAAACGGCGAGCTCCCCGATGATATATCCATTCTCAGCTGCGAGGACGTGCCGCTCGATTTCCACGCGCGGTACGACTGCAAGGGCAAGGAGTACCTCTACCGTATGCACTGCCGCGAGTCGAAGGACCCCTTCTCGGCGGACCTCGCTTTCCACTACAGGCGGCGCTTCGATGTGGAAAAGGCACGCGAGGCGGCGGCTCATCTCGTCGGAACTCACGATTTTGCGTCGTTTTGTGCCGACTGTACAAACGTATCAACAACAGTGCGGACAATTTATTCCCTTGAAATAGAAAATAGTGGTGATTCCGTGATAATGCTTGTAAAAGGGAATGGTTTTCTGTATAATATGATTAGGATAATAGCGGGTACTCTGCTGGATATCAACGAGGGTAAGATAGCGCCCGAGGATATGCCCTCGATACTCGCCGCAAAGGACCGGCTCCGCGCGGGCAGGACTGCCATGGCGCACGGTCTGTACCTCAACAGGGTGTTCTACTCCGAGGACGAGCTCCTCGGCGACATATAAATTAGGAATTCGTAATGCGTAATTATGGTGTGCCTTCGGCAGACTATTTAAAAATCATCGCGAAGCGATACCACAATTCCAAACTCCGAATTCCGAATTATAAAGAGAGAGAAGCAAGGAGGCAATTAAATGCCAATGTATGACGCCAACGACATCGTTGAGCAGAAAAACAGGGACAAAAGAAGAAGACGGCTGACAAAGCTGATAGCTATACTCTGCGTTGCGATACTCGGTGCGGTGCTATACTTCACGCAGGAGCTGTGGCTGCCCAAGCTGCGCGGCATAGGCACGCAGTACAAGACCATCGTCAACGACGGACGGCTCGCGGAGGGCAACTTCCCGATAGAGATAAACGGCGGCGCTCAGTACCAGCTGAGCTGCTCGAACGAAAATGTTATCGTTATGAGCGATGCCTACATATACTTCTATAACGAGGAGGGCGGAGAGATAAAACGCCGCCAGCACGCGCTCTCGAATGCCGTAATGGAAGCCGTGAACGGCAGGGCGCTCCTCTTCGAGAGCGGCGGCACGGAGTTCAGCGTGGAGGATAAGTCGGGCGTGCTGTATACGAACAAGCTCGACAGGAATATAATGTTCGCGAGGCTGAGCAAGGAGGGCTATACCGCTGTGGTGACGACCTCCGACAACTACGACTGCGAAATAAAGGTGTACGACCGCAAGGGCAAGTTCATCTACGGCAGACAGTGCGTCGAGCGCGTGAACGACATCAGCTTTCAGGAAGGCAGCAAGGGCTGCGTGATAAGCTACTTCTACGCCGAGAACGGCGCACTCGTAACGTCGGTGCAGGAGGCAAGCTTCACCGAGGACAAGGAAAAATGGAACTCGCCCGGAATCGATACGCTCGGTCTTGATGTGTACAACTTCGACGGCGGCGCGTTCGTGCTCGGTATAGACGCGTGCGGCTACGTTGACAGCAAGGGTCAGATAAGCTCGTTCTACCGCTATGAGGGCGACTTCGCGGGCGGCTCGAGCGAGGACGGACAGTCCGCCGTGATAATCAACAGCGACGACAGACGAAGATACGAGATGGCTCTGTTCGCCGACGGAAGCTCCGAGCCCGTGATAATCGAATTCGACAGCCCGCTCATAGACGTCACCGTCGAGGACGGCCTCGCGTACGTGATGAAGAAGGACGCCGTGCTCGCCTACGACTTCAAAGGCAAGCTGCGCTCGACCGCGACGGTAAACGACTCGTATACGGGCTTCGTGAAAAGCGACAGCTACGTATTTCTGAAAAGCTACAATAAAATCGACAGGATCAACTACGAAAGCTGATCCGCAAATGAAGGGAGGCTGTACAGGTTTAGGCGCCTGTACGCGAAAAAATGGGAATTCAATTCTGGTGGTTCTATGACGTTATCGCCGTCGCGATAACACTTGTCTGCGTTTTTTTCTCAAGCAGAAAAGGAACTATGAAGGCTGCTATCACAACAGTCGGCTACGGCTTAGCGCTGGCACTGGCGCTCGGAATAAGCAGCAGCACGGCGGCAGACCTCTATAAAAACACACTGAGGAGCAGCTGCATAAACAAGATAGACCGCACTCTGAGAGCTGACACGTTCGTGAGCAAATACGCATCGTATCTCGAATCGCTGGGCTATTCGCTGAGGGTCAATCAGGAGAAGCTGACGAATATCTTCGGCGGCGAGAAGGACATCGACGAGGAGCTCGTGAAGTATATCAACAGCATTAACGGACGCCCTGTCGCCGAGGACGACGATGCTCTCCGCATCGTTCACGAGGGCTATGCAGTCGTGATACGCGACATCGTAGCGAAGGATATGAGCAAGTACGCAGCCGAGACCGCCGCAAAGGAGATACGCAGCGACAGCAGCGGCATAAAGAAGCTCGCTCCGCTCATCACCGACAGGGAGGACCGCACTCCCGCGGCGAAGTTCATCGCCGACAACTACACCGCACCCGCCTATGTGACGATGTTCAAGCTGATAGGCTTCCTCATACTGTTCGCGGCTGCCGCGGTAATGATAAACCTAATACTCAACCAGTATATGTCCAAGGACGAGGGACACACAGACGCGGGCTCGCATATCTGCGGAGGCATTATCGGCGTAATCAAGGGCGGCTTGTTCGTCACGGTCGCAGCCGTGCTGATACGTATATGGGCTATTATGGGCAGCGACGAGATGCTCTTCTTCAACAACAGCGTAATAGAAAAATCAATAATCTTCAAATATTTCTACGACTTCGTTTCATCGCTCTGAGACGGAACAGCTCCGCGGGTGAGCCGCGGGGACTTATCGGCACATCTGCTTTAACAGGAGGTCAAACCCTATGATAATGTGCAGCAACTGCAAAAAACGACCCGCCGTGGTATTCATCACCTCTGTACAGGGAAGCGAAAAGAAAAACGAGGGGCTCTGCCTCGCCTGTGCAAGAGAGAGAAAGATACCGCAGGTCGCTGAATATATGGAAAAACTCGGTATCACCGACGAGGAGATAGACCAGCTCTCCGACCAGATGATGGGTATGCTCGACGGCGACTCCTTCGAGATGGGCGGACAGGGCATAATGCCCGACTTCATCTCGAATATGTTCGGCGGAGACGGCGAGGACAGCGGCGAGAGCACTCCCGAGCTCCCGAAGGACGACGGCGAGAAGCCCCGCAGGAAGGGACTCTTCGGGCGTGACAAGTCCGAGAAGAAGGAAAAGAAGAAGGAGCTGAAATTCCTCGGCAGCTACTGCACCAATCTCTCGC
>Ga0129306_1003499_pt1 | contig 11638 bp, 7 predicted proteins | sample P827metagenome_FD_94438 | JGI IMG/M metagenome (GOLD analysis project Ga0129306, IMG submission 94438) | Capybara group fecal microbial communities from Wisconsin, USA - P827 metagenome | ecosystem: Host-associated > Mammals > Digestive system > Large intestine > Fecal | place: USA: Wisconsin...
AAATTCATTGGTGAATCTTCAGTAAATCTTATGATTTCTCCCAAATTATTTAATGATTTATAATATGCAGTTACAATAACTTCTCTTTCTTCTAATCCATCATCTATTTTTATTTTATCTCCTATTTTTGCACCAATTTTATTAGAAATAACATCTGTTATAGCTACTTCATTTTTATTAACAGGAGCAATTCCTTCATAATATTCATATCCATCTGCATCTGTATGTAATCCTTGTTGTGTTTTTATATTATATGTTTCACCATTACAAATTACATTAACTGAAAATTGCAATTCAATACACATTTTTCCTGGCATACCATTATCCGCAAAAAACTTTTCATATAATTCTAAAAATTTTTCATATTCTTCTCTAGAATTTACTTCATCAATATCACCTATATTTACATTACCAGGAACAAAGTAAACATCACTTTCTGTACAAAATGTTGATATTAAATTTTTACTTTTCATTGTATCAGTTGTAATTACAATACTTAATACTAATACTAAACATACAAAAAATGAAATCATCATTGTTATATATCTTTTTGGACTACTTAATATATCATTTATAGCCATATACATATTAATTCTTAAATGACTATTTTTTAATTTATATATTGTTTTAGTATTATATCTTTCACCTGTTTGACCATATCTAATAGCATCTACTGGTGAAGCTTTTTTTACTTTTCCAGTATAAATATATGCAAATAAAACTGTCACAAAAACAACAAATAAAGCACCAATTATATTTATTAAATATCCATTAGTATTTCCAAGAACCATATTTTCTGTTGATGATTTTATAAGTAAATTTCCTAGAGGAACACTTAAGAAACAACCTATTGCAGCCCCTACAATTGCTAAAGTTAAATATTTAATAATATAAAGATTTCTAATACCACTATTCTTTATACCTATTGCTTTCATAACCCCTATTTCTCTATATTCATCATTTACTGTAAATGTTATAGTAAATTTTAATACAAGGAGTGATACAACAATTAGTCCTATACTTACAACCAATACGATAAAAGCAATTATCATATCCATTACATAAGTAAGTTTTAAAACAGATCTTCCACCTTTAAAAGTTATTGATGAAGCATTTGCTAATATTTTATCCATTTTTTCTGGACTATCCATTTCTATGTAAAATATTTCATAACCATGATTATCATCAGCAGTATTTTCCTCATCTGATTCATTTATTTTAAAAAGGGAATTATAAATTTTCTTATATTCAGCTTTATTAAATACAAATCTAGTCATTCCCATAAATTTTGAACCTAAAAATGCATCTTTCATTTTACCAGCCACTTTTACATTAAACTTTGTCTCTCCTAAATCAATAGTAATTTCATCACCAACAGCTAAATCACTATCATCAATACAACTTCCACTTATATAAACTTCGCCTTCTTTTACACTTTTTATAATGTTATCATCTTTATCAAAGAAATTTATACTTGAATCCTCTATTGATTGAAATATAACATTTGTGCCTGTTTCCAAAGCTTCGTTATCTTTTTTTACATTACTTTTCATAGCTATTATGCAAGACTCAGTTTTATAATTCTTTACTATTTTTTCTTTATCTAAAATTTCTCTTAAGTTGTTTTCTTTATTAGCAACTATTGCATAATCTCCAATTTCTGCTTGATCAAAATAATAATCTGTTCCATTCATTACTGTAGCAATATTATTTAATCCACTTGCAGAAAATATTGCTGCCAAAATAATAAACAATAATAGTAATGTGTTCATTACTTTTTTCTTTTTTAAATCTAGTTTTAATATTCTAAAAAACATTGTTCCTCTCCTTTATTTTCATTTTCTAATATTATTATAATTGTCAAATTATTAAATAATCATTAAATAAATTTAATAAATAAAAAAAGAACAAAAGACAGAGGGACGGAGCTTTTGTCTTGACAAAAGCTCCGCCCCATTCTCTCTTTTTATTTAGCTATTTCATATTCACTTATATCTGGTTCTTTTAAATCTTCATCAGTTACAGTATTAAACTCATATCTATAATCAGATACTTGAGTATAAATACCTCCAGTTTCATTATCTCTTGTTCCCTCTTCTGCTCTTATAATTTGTCCAGATTCTTTTTCTATATATACACAATATCCTTGTTCTGGAAATAAAAGTTCTGAAGTAATAAAATTATCTATTTTATAACAATCTTTATCATTACATTTTACGGAAGTAATATTACAAGTAAATACCCCTACTAATAATTCCCACAAACTATTTGTTTCTAAATTATTATATACTTTTTCTGATGCTTGAATTGGCATAGAGTTAAAAAATACTATTTTTTTCTCTCCTACATTCATGTAAGTATTGCTATTTTTAAAACTTATAATTTCTTTAGTTGGATCACTATTCATAACTTTTACATGAACCAAATAATTATCATCTTTTACAAAGCTTTCTTGAACACTTATTGTATTAAAAAAATAAGAAGTTTTAGTTATATGAAAATTATTTATATCTTTATATTCAGCAATTTTTGCTTGCATACTTTTTATAACATAAAATTTGTAACCATATATTCCAATAAAACTAATTAAAATAACTAATAAAATCATTTTTAAAATTTTTAATTTGTTGCTAAATTTTTTTATATATCTTACTTCTCTTTTATCTATTTTATTTGTATTTACAGTAAATTCTTTTTTCATATTATCAAAAATACTTTTACAATCTTCACAATTATTTAAATGTTCTTCTATATATTTATTACTTTCACTACTTGTTAAATTCTCAATATAATTTGGCAATAAATCTTGAACAATATTGCAATCTCTTTTTCCATACATATCAATCAACCTCCTTTAACTTATTTTTTCCTCTATAAAAAGTTACTCTAGCCCAATTTTCTGTTTTATTCAAAATAATTCCTATCTCTTTAAAACTTAATTCTCCAGTTATTCTTAAATACATTACTTCTCTTGTTTTTTCGTCTAATTTCTGCATTTTTTTATATAAAGATATTCTTTCATCTTCAGATATAACTTTTTCTTCTAAAGTATTTTTTTCTTCTATATTTAATAAATCGTCTTCTGATATATTTTTAAATTTCCTATTTTTTCTGCATTCGTCATACCATATATTTTTAGCAATCTGACATAGCCATACAGACATTTTGCATTCGCCTTTATATGTATTTATCTTCTTAACCGCTCTATAAAAAGTTTCTTGTGTTAGTTCTTCGGAGATATCATTATTATGAGTTAAACAGAATAAGTATTTATTTACTGTTTGAAAATATTCTTCGTATATTTTTTCAATATCCTGCATAACTTACTCCTCCTTTTATATATATGACGTACAACTTATAATTTCGTTACAAAATTCAATTAAATAATATCAAAAAAATTAATAATAGAAAAGGGTTTCTGGTCTGAAATTTTCAGACCAAAAACCCCGTCCCCATGGTTCTTATTTTTTGTCTTCATTGTCTTTTATAGTATTTTTAATTTCTTTTATACCTTTTGTAACTACATTTTTTATATCTTTCATATTTTCATTACTATCTTTTTTATTATCTAATTTTGAACCAAGGAAACCAGACATTATTGCATTTAAATCTAATCCAGTTGAAGATTTTACCCCAGATAAAACTTGTGTTGTTGAATTAACAATATCTCCAACAAGTTTTGCTGAATTTCCTTCGCCATACATTGTAATATGATCTACATTTTCTAATGGTTTTGCAGCAGCTGCCATAATTTCTGGATATGCATTAAAGAACATTTCTAAAACTGATGCTTCACCCATTTTTTTCATAGCTTCTGCTTTTTTATCAATTCCTTCTGCTTCTGCAATTCCTTTTGCTTTAATAGCTTCTGCTTCAGCTTGACCAACTAATCTAATTCCTTCAGCTCTTTGCTCTGCAGCATATTTTTCTGCCTCTGCTTTTTTCTTTAAAGCTTCTGCTCTTTGTTCTTCTTCATATCTTTGTGCTTCTGCATCTTTTTTCTTTTGATATAATTCAACTTCAGCTTTTTGTTGTTGGGCATATCTTTGAGCATCTGCTTGTTTTTTTATTGATGCAGCTAAATTTTGTTCTGCAATTTCTGCTTCAGCCTTTTTTAATTCAATTGATCTTTCTTGTTTTGCAATATCAGCATTAACATTATTTACTTCAACAGATTTTCTTTGCTCTGCAGCTTTAATATCATATGCAGCATCTGCTTCAGCTTGTTTTTGATCTGAAATAATTTGTAATTCTGCTTTTTTAATTGATAATTGATTATTCTTTTCAGCTATTTCTGTTTCTGCTAAAACTTTAGCATCATTAGCTTGTTTGTCTGCTTCAGCTTGTGCTATTGCAATATCACGATCAGCTTGTGCTTTAGCTATTGCAGCATCTTTTTTAATTCTTGAAGTATTATCCATACCCATATCTTCAATTAAACCACTTTTATCTTTAATGTTTTGAATATTACATGAAATAATAACCATACCAAGTTTGTGCATATCATCTGCAGCTTTTTCTTGAACTTGATCTCCAAATTGTTTTCTATTATTGCAAATATTTTTCAAATCCATTGTACCAATTATTTCTCTCATGTTTCCTTGAAGAGTATCTTGAAGTTCTCTAATAATCTGATCATTCTTTTTATTTAAAAAGTTTCTCATTGCTCTATTTAAATTTGCTTCATTATCTGTATCTACTTGAACTTTTACAACTGCATCAACTTGAATATTGATAAAATCTAAAGTAGGAATAAAAGAATCTGTATTAACATCAATAGTTACTTGAGAAAGTGTAAGTTCATCTTTTCTTTCGAAGAATGGAATTTTAAATCCAGCTTTTCCAATAAGTACACGAGGTTTCTTTCTAACCCCTGAAATAATTATAGCTTTATCTGGTGGTGCTTTAACATATCCTGCAGCTAAAACAGAAGCTACAACTCCAATAATAAGTGCCCAAAATACAAGCATGCCAAAATTTTCAATCATGAATTCCATAATAAATTCCTCCTTAAAAACAAAAAAATTATTTAGTTTTTTACTAAATAATTCGCATGCTTTCATATTCTATTTATGAAACTTACTTAGTAAAAAACTTTACTGTAAGTCTCATTTTTTCAAATAGAACCAGACATCTCTGTCGGCTGGTGGCTCTATTCCATATTTATATGGTAATTACTCCCTTACAAGATTTATTATATCAAGTGTTTGGCTTGGTGTCAATATTTTCTAATTAAAATTTAACTCCCACAAGAAATATTTTCTGTGGGAGTATTTTTTATAATTAAAATTCAATTACTTTAGGTGCTTCTGTAAAAGATGAAATAACTGCTTTTCCTGATTCAAAATATAAAACTACTGTATTATCATCATTTTCATTATACATTCCTCTTAAATTTGGATTTTTATCAAGCATATCTTTCTTTGCTTCTAATCTATCATCTACAACTAATTTTCCAGATACTCTAATCCATCTTCCATCTTTAAATCCACTAAGTTCTACAACATTGTTTTCTTCTATTTGTTTAAATACATCCTTCTTTTTTCCAGTTTGTATATATAATTTTCCTTCAAAAATTTCAGCTGTTCCAAATGGTCTAACTCTAGGTTGATTTCCATCTATTGTAGCTAAATAATAAACTCCACATTCTTTTAAAAATTTTTGTACTTCTTCCATTTTTTACCTCCTCTTTTTAAAACACAAAAAAATTTGGAATTTCATCTTTTAATACTGTTTCATAACCTTTATTTTCATCAAAATCAAATGTATGTATTTTCAAATCTGGACTACCATATTGAAGTAAAAATTGTATTGTATCATATGATGGAAATAATTTTTTTGGAATTGCTTTTTCAAATCTTAAAGTTATTATTTTATCAAATTTTCTAACACCATTTGCTAATGCTTTAAGCATTGCAACTCTTGGGGCTCTTAAAATTGTTCCATTACCATCAAAAATTGTACATCCAGCAAAATAAACTTTTTCATTTTCATCATTAAATCCAAAAAGTAGTGCCACTTCATTATATGGATATTTTACTGTATTTTCAGAATATTCTTTTGCAACTACTAATAATTCTGCCATTTTTTCATCATCTATTTGATTACTAATTTTTTCTTCAAAATAATCACTTTTTACAACAATTCTAGCATTTTCATCTAATTCATAATTTTTTCTATCTGTGAAATCATGAAGTGGAGCTAATTCTTTTAAAGTTTTTCTTACAAACTTTTCATTTTCATCTATAGTATATATTTCAAAATCTCCACCTAAAAAACTAGACATAAATTCTCTACAATATCCACAAGGCCAAGCATCTACAAATGTTTTTCCATTATCAGGAGATGCTAAAACTAAAATGCCTACAAATTCTCTTTCTCCTTCAGATATAGCAATTGAAAAAGTAGTTCTTTCTGAACAAGTTGCTTGTATTCCGTTATTTTCTATATTATGACCACAATATATTTTTCCACTTCTTGTAAGTAATGCCGCTCCAACTCTAAAGCCAGAATCATTTACGCAATCATTTTTTAATATAATTTCTTTTGCTACTTCTAACATTTTATTTAATACTTTTTTATTCATAAACACTCCCCTTTTCTATAGATTTATAAAGTATCTAATAAAGCCATAGTTTCTTCTATTGTTCTTTCATGAAGTGAATCTTCTCCACCTAAAATTTCAATTATTTCATCAATATCACTGGCAAATTCTTGAAGCATTACAAGTTTTATTCCAACCTCTTTGCCTTTGCAATACTCTTTTAAAACTCTTTTCAAATCAACCATAAATGCAAGTTCTGGTTTTAAAATTTCACTATGTTTTTTAGCTCTATCTACTAGCATTTCTTTTATTATAACAATATCTTCATTGCTAGCACATGTAACTCTTTGAAACATTTGATATGCATCATAATGATTTAATACTGGTTTTTCCATACATTGTTTAACAAATTTATCATAAAATTGTTCCATCTTCATTGGTATACATTTAAAGATATTATCAGCCTCTTCTCTATACATCTTATCTTCTAGAATTCTATTTAATTCATGGAAATGTTCTATAACTTCAGTCATATCATCTCCAACATCAAATCCAATTCTAGATAATTGTTCTTCTAAATCATCTACATATTCTGATCTTTCCGCAGCTAAATCCATACCACTTAAGAAATCTTCTTTAAGTTCATCTATTTTATAATCAATCAATTTTTTTCTACTAAAATAACTAAAATATGCAAATAATTTTACGATCTCTATAAGTTTTAAAGCACCACTTCTTACATTTTCTAAAACTTCATCTATTATAACTGGGAACTCATCATCTGAAAATTTCCAATATTCTTCTGTAAGAATTCTTTTATATCCAGGTAATTTTTCTGTATCAATAGTATTTATTATTATTTCCATATCATTTTTGAAAGCTCTCATATCAAAAATTCTAGTTCTTACATACATTTCAATGAATTTAAAGAATCTATATTCTGCTTTAAAATTGAAATAATAATTACTATCAAATTCTTTAATATAAAATTGTCTATTATCTGCCAAAACTCTTGAAGAAACTAATAAAGATTTATATTCTTCATTGCTTTCAATATTTACAAATTTGTCTTTTGTAATTTTTCCAGCTTTTATTTCAAAAGATATAGCTATAGTAAATATAAGCATTGTTTGTAAAACTCTTAAATTTGTATTTGGATATGATTTATTTACTACTTCAAATACCTTTTTAAAATCATTTAAAGCATGTTTTAAAATTCTTAAGTTTCTTGTTCCACTTTTTATAAATGTATTGGTGATAAGATTTGTATGCTCTCTTAAAAATCTTATCAAATCTGGATTACTTTCATAACGAAGAAGTAAACCATTTATTATATAATTAAATTTTGGAGCATATTCAAAAGTTTCACCAATTAATTTTTCTTTAATTCTTTCATAATCATTTGCTTTATCGAAAACATATTCTATTTGGTCATTTATTTTTTCAACCATTGGTTTTCCATCTTCATCTTTAAATAAAGTTCCGCCTTTATCTAAGATGTAAGTGGCTATAAATGTTTTCATTTCCAAATTACTGCTTTTTAATTTAGCAGATAATTCTTTTTCATTACAAATAATTATTGTTTTTATATGATCATGTTCAACGAAATTATTTATATATCCTAAAATATCTATAACATCAACATTTGCTCTTTCCAAATCATCAAAACATAATACTTTATCATCTGTTGAAAAGAAATTTTCGTAATCTATTTTATCTCCATTTTGTGTAACACCAAAAAAGTTTGCCATATCAAGACCAGTTTTTGCATACTCTGGTATAGAAGATTTATCACTACTTTCCATATACTTTTTCAAGTTTTTGTCCATAAGTTGTGTAGTTTCTATAAATATTTTTTTACTTATATCTTCTAGATTTGAAATTCCATATAAAGACATATATATAGTTGTGAATTTTTTTCCATTTAATTCTAAAGATTCAATTTTATTTTTTACCTTAGTATTCCAAAAATGAGTTTTTCCACTGCCCCATTCACCATTTATCATTATTGCATAATCAGTATAATCTGCTCTTACATAATCAAGAATACTATCAACTAATTCTTCCATAAAAATCTCCTCTCTTTAGTCCTTCGCCAAAGTTAAAACAACTATATCATTAACCCCATTTTTTTTCAATACTTTTGAACATTCATCTATTGTCGCTCCAGTAGTTAAAATATCGTCAAATAGTATAATCTTTTTACCTTTTAATAATTCTGAATTTTGAATTTCAAAAACATTTTTTACATTTTCAAATCTTTCCTTTTCTGTTAAAGTACTTTGGGTTTTATTAGCTTTTAGTTTTGTCAAAGATTTATTATTATATTCTAATCCTAATTCTTTAGCTAAATATTTAGAAATAAGTTCTGTTTGATTATATCCTCTTCTTGCTTTTTTCTTTTTATTCATTGGAACTGGTATTATAACATCATATTTCTTTAATTCTTTACATATTTCATTATCTTCTAATATAAGTTTGCAAAAAGTATGATATAAATAAGATTTTCCATAAAACTTGTAATCTAAAATAATATTTCTTACATCTTCATACAAAAATATAAATATATATTTTTTATACTCTTTTCCATATATATTGGTAATTACAGATTTTTTATTTAAATCTAATTTTTTCTTACACTTCTCACAAATCCAATCTTTATTAAAAATCCCACATATTCCACAAACTGGTGGAAAAAATAAATCGAGAACGAATTTAAGCATTTTACCTCCTTAAATTTGCCCCCGATATATTACTTTATTTTCTTATTCTACATATTTTTTAATCTTTCTTCAACAGCAGAAAGCATTTCTTTATATTTAGCAAGTTTTTCTTTTTCTTCATTTATTTTTGCTTCTGGAGCTTTACTTACAAATCCAGGATTTGAAAGCATTTTTTCTCCTCTTGCAACTTCTGCTTCAAGTTTTGTTTTTTCATTTTGAAGTCTTGCTTTTTCTTCTTCAATATCTACTAATTCTTCAAATGGTATAAATACCTTTATATCATCAACCATTATAGATATTGCATTATCTGGTATTCCAGAATTATCTTTTTGAACAATTAGTTCATCACCAAATCCAAGTTTTAATAAAAATTCTTCTGCTTCTTTTAAGTCTTTTTCATATTTGTCTGTAACTAAAATAAGTTTAGATTTTTTACTTGGATGAACATTCATTTTTGCTCTTACATTTCTTATTTCAACAATTATTTTCTTTAATTTTTCAACAAGTTCTTCTTCTTTATCAAATACAAACTCATCTCTTATATCTGGCCATTTTGCAGCTATTAAATCTTCAGTTCCAAATACAATTAATTTTGGATAAATTTCTGCAGTAACAAATGGCATAAATGGATGTAATAATTTTAATGAAGATGCTAAAATATGACTTAATACATCGCTTACTGCAACTTTTACATTTTCATCTTCACTATAGAATCTTGGTTTTACCATTTCTATATACCAATCACAATATTCATTCCAAATAAATGAATATATTTTATCTAAAGCTATTCCCAAATCGTAATTTTCAATATTTCTAGTTACATCAGCAACTAATTTATCAAATTTATTTAATATCCATTTATCTTCTAATCTGAAGCAATCTGGATTGTATTTTTTCTCTTTTTCAAAAGCTTCATAGCAGAATGCTCTTACTTTTTCTTCATCAGCTAAATTTCCACTTACGAATTTTGCAGCATTCCAAATTTTATTTGCAAAGTTTGATGCTTGATCTAATTTTTCTGGCATATATCTAATATCATTTCCCATTGTTGTTCCAGATAAAACTGAAAATCTTAATGAATCTGCGCCATATTTATCTATAATTTCAATAGGATCAATTCCATTTCCTAAAGATTTAGACATTTTTCTACCTTGAGAATCTCTTACTATACCATGTACAACAACATCTTCAAAAGGATTTTTATCTGTAAGTTCTAAACCTTGTGTCATCATTCTTGAAATCCAGAATGTTATAATATCATATCCTGTAACTAATGCTTGTGTTGGATAGAATGTTTTATAATCTTCTGTTTCAGTATTTGGCCAACCAAGTGTTGAAAATGGCCATAAAGCAGAACTGAACCATGTATCTAATGAATCTTCATCTTGATGAAGTTTTGTGCTACCACATTTTTCGCACTTTGTTGGTGCTTCTTTTTCAACATTCATATGTCCACATTCTTCACAATAATAAACTGGAATTCTGTGTCCCCACCAAAGTTGACGAGATATACACCAATCTTGTATATTATCTAACCAATTGAAATACATTTTTTCATATCTTTTTGGTACGAATTTTACTTCATCATTTCTTACAGAATCAGCAGCTCTTTTAGCTAAATCTTTCATAGAAACAAACCATTGTGATGAAATTCTTGGTTCAATTGTACTATGACATCTATAGCATTTTCCAACATTATGAGAATAATCTTCTGTTTTTAATAAAACACCTAATTCTTCTAATTTTTTAACAATTTCTTTTCTTGCTTCTAAAGTTGTTAAACCTTTATATTCTGGAACTAAATCTCCCATAATAGAACTATCATCAAAAACTTCGACTATTTCTAGATTATTTCTAAGTCCAGCTTGATAGTCATTCATATCATGAGCTGGAGTTATTTTAACACAACCTGTTCCAAATTCTTTTTCAACAAAATCATCTGCAATTATTGGAATTTCTTTATTCATTATTGGAAGTATACAAGTTTTTCCAACAATATCTTTATATCTTTCATCATCAGGATGAACAGCAACTGCTGTATCTCCAAGCATTGTTTCTGGTCTAGTAGTTGCAACAACTAAATATTTATCAGAATCTTTTATTTGATATTTAATATGCCATAAATGAGATGCTTCATCTTCATATTCAACTTCTGCATCAGAAATTGTTGTATGACAAGATGGACACCAATTTATCATTTTTTTACCTTTATATATTAAACCTTTTTTATAAAGGCTAACAAATTGCTCTAAAACTGCATCTGATAACCCTTCATCCATTGTGAATCTATTTCTTTCCCAATCACAAGAACATCCAAGTCTTCTTTGTTGTTTTTGAATAGTTCCACCATATTCTTTAGTCCAAGCCCAAG